>Ga0315899_10002289_pt1 | contig 21245 bp, 23 predicted proteins | sample LakEriMetagenome_2_FD_203518 | JGI IMG/M metagenome (GOLD analysis project Ga0315899, IMG submission 203518) | Freshwater fungal communities from buoy surface, Lake Erie, Ohio, United States - Buoy 4 MA112 | ecosystem: Environmental > Aquatic > Freshwater > Lake | place: USA: Lake Erie, Ohio... | reverse complement strand
GGCGCGTCGCGGCGATGGGGCGCGTCGCGGCGATGGGGCGCGACGCGGCGATGGGGCGCGGCGCGGCGATGGGGCGCGGCGCGGCGATGGGGCGCGGCGCGGCGATGGGGCGCGGCGCGGCGATGGGGCGCGGCGAGTCCTGGGCGAGTCTCGACGCAATGCTCCGCGCTCTGAAGATACATCAACTTCACGTCGCCTTTCTTCATGACGTCGCCTTTCACGTGCATCAAGTCCGTGTCCCAAGCTCTCGCGCCCACCTCCACCTCCAGCATGCCGTGTGACCCCGGCGTGGGGCGGCTGTCTGACAAGGTGAGAGGACCTCACGTCTCGCCTCCCAAGGTCAGCTGCCTTCACGTCCAGCCTATCTGCCGCCCCAGGCGAGGCCTTGCCAGCAGTGTAGTCTGATGCCTTCCGAGCAGCTGACTTGCAAGAGTCAGAGGCCTTCCCAGCTGCTCCATCCTCATCTTTGTACCCCACATCTGCCCGACCACCAAAAGGAGAACGCATGTGACGCCTTTCGCGATCATGCCTCACGTCTCGTTCCTTCTGCATGTCTCGCAAGTCGGCATCACGCCTATCTTGAGGGCGGTGCCCGCCCTGTGATGTTGCATGCGCAAAAGCAGGAGGGGACCGAGAACGCCTGTCTCGTCCGTCTTGATCCCGATGCCCTCCTCCGTTGACGCCCGGGGGGGAGCGAGACGGCCTACCTCGCATTTCTCGAGGAACAGGTCGCTCTCCAGGAACAGGTAGCTGCCTGTGATATGCATCATGAGGAGCAACAGGCGCACGTCGTGCAGGTGAAGCCGCACGTCGTGGGGGAGAAAATCTTTCCACAGCATCTCGACATCTTTCGGGAGCATGGCGTCCCTCGATAGCACCCACCATCGCATCGCCGTCGTGCCGTCGCCTTTCCTCCGCCCTCCTCCGGGGATCAGGGTCAACCCTCGAGTCAACCCTCGAGTGCGTGTGTCTGAGCGCTTGCGGACTTACAGAGCGTGGTGCAAATGCTTGTTGGTCTCGTGCTCTGCCCCGCGGGCTGGGGCTGCGAGCGGGTGGGAACGTGTGAGCAGAAAGCTGGCTCGTCTTGTCTGCAGAAAGCGCAAGCCACGTCTCACCAAGCCCCTGCTGCCCATCAGGCGCCGACCAGACGCGCCGCCCCGTGTCCTGCCGATGTTTCTGGGAAGGATCGTGAGTGCAATGCACGTCTCTGTCCCTGTCTCTGTCTCTGTCTCTGTCTCTGTCATGCCGCGCCTCATAACCGCCAGCATCTGCTGAAGGTGCAGCGCGCCAAGTGCGCGCACTCTTTACTTCGGCGGCAGCCCCCGAACCTCCATTAGCATCCCCCTGGGGCTTTCGCTTTCGGCTAGCATCGTCTTGCCCCATTAAGGGCTCCCCGCCTCTTGGTGCCGGGGGTTGCCGAGCGGACCCGTGTGCACTTGATATTTCGCTTGCCAAGATCTGGTGCCTGCAGAGCTCAGACACAACCAAGCAGAGTCAGTGTGTATATGTACACACACACACACACACACACACACACGCATACATACATACACACACAAATACGTATACATACATACATACATACATTCATACATACACACACACATACATACATACATACATACATACATACATACATACATGTATGCCATAGCTCGGCTATTATTTTACACACACACACACACACAAACACACACACACTGCGCGAGAAGCAAAGCGAGAGACAGGCAGTACCTGTATTCAGCCAGCCGTTGCCTTTTTTCCTCGGACACCACCCGCGCTTGTGCTGCCGCAGGCGCCGAAGGCTTCGCCGACGGCGCATCATCCGGTGCTCCACTGTCTATCGCCACTGCCCGTCTGCGGCTCTTGCTTGTCAGAGCTTGCACAGCCCCTGGGCTCTTCAACCCGTTTAGCGTGACTGTCACCACTACCGCATCCTCATCGTCTGCCTGCGCATGTTGCCTTCCGCCCTTTCGGATTCGCCGCTTGCTAAGCGACTGACGGAGGTCCATTGCCAGCAGGGCGACTGACACGTGTACGGATAAATTGCGATTGATACAAACTTTTCTATCAACTTTGAACTGCTGGAAAATTAATTTTCAGCAGTCTTCACGAATTCCGAATTTTCAGGCCAGTGAGTCCCATCGGTGCAGGCGTCCCGCTGGCGGGAGCTTGGACCTTTGGAGCGAGGACATATGACCAGGATCCTACCGTCTCTCGGACACCTGGTGCTCCCAGGTGCCTGGTTCCTGCTTGCAAAACCCATCAGGAAGGGAATACCTTGCTTTCTTCTGCTGCTGCTGGCCATGACCGACGGCGAGACGACATTTTCCCCGGCGCTGGCCCAAGATTTCCCGCCTGCTGACGCGCGCTGGCGCTTTGTGCGCCCGTGGCGTGAGCGCAGCCTGCGCGTTGCGCTTGGTGAGGCGCCGACGCCAGCGGACCGTGCGCTACAGGAGCTCGGACTTCTTGAAGACCCTAGCCACGCGGTGGGGAGATGGGGTCTGCTCTTGCAGCTTCGGCTCAACGGCACCGAATACCTTCGCCAGGCTGTCACAGCACACCTCATCAGGTCCTCTTCATGTCTGCCACCACATCCTCTGAGCGGCTTCGGGTCGGGGAGCGTGCCTTACTAAAAGACAAGCCACACAGGTCGAGCGGCGAGGGCGAGGACTCTCCGCCCGGGACGCTCTTCACTGCGTTGCTGGGTTTCCTCTACACGCAGGCTGTCGTCCTTCCGCTCCTCGCTCGGGGAGGAGCGGCAGGAGGCGTGCCCGGCAAAAACGGGACCTTTGACATTCAGTTGCAGTTGCAGGTGCCGAGCTTTGCTGCAGCCTTTCCGCGCACACAGAGCCAGATATTAGTCGAGAAGATGCGCCAGAGCAGAAAGCGCGAGACCAGAGGCCTCAGCACACGAGCGCAGGCATTTGCCTTTCCCTTTGGGCAGATCGAGACGCCGCTCGAGAGCGACGTGCGCCGCCGTCGAGAGGCCTGGGAGGACAGGTTGTGCTTGAGTGTGTGACGAGCTGCCGCGTGTGCTTGACTCGACACCGCGTTGCTTTGTGCTTGAGTGTGTGCGTGTGCTTGACTCGACGCCGCGTTGCTTTGAATGGCCGCAGCGCGCTGGTTCCACAGACCGTGCTCCGCATTTTGCGCTATTGTCCGTCACTTCGTGTCCCATCTTGCTGCACGCACGCAAATCTAAAGCTGACTCTCTACGCCGCAGATTGGCGTACCTTGGGCTGGTTGAGTCGGGGCTCCAAGATCCTTGGCCAACGGATCGGCAAGACATAGCAGCGGCGCTGCGAGCGGTCGCGCCCACCAAATCCCTTTTCGAGTCAAGGGCCAAGATTCCTACAAATTCGTCCAAGTGGACAGGCGATGATGGTGCTGTCATGACCTATCATCTACACAAGGCGGCAGCACTGGGAGACGTGGTGGGGATGGAGCGGCTGGTGTCGCTTGGCACGCCAGTGTCGTCACCCCTGCCTCCATGGGCTGACACACCGCTCCACACGGCCGCACGATTCGACCAGGTGGACGCGCTCGAGTGGCTCCTGGGCAGAGGCGCGCGTGTCCAGGCGCGAACAGTGGAGGGGTGGACGCCGCTGATGATGGGAGCAGCGGCCGCGTCGGATCGGGTAGTGACCGCGTTGCTGGCTAAAGGAAGCAGGCCTGACACGAGAGGGATTCCGCCATTGTCTTTGGATGCGCTTGACTGCTGCGACCTTGCCGGGCTCAAGCGCTCGAATGCTCTTGCGCAGCGCCTTGAGACAGCGCTGGCGGCAACAGGCGCTGCAGCAACAGGAGCGCCAGCCGCGGTCAAACACAAATACACACACATACACACAAACACACACACACAAACACACACACACACACACACACACACACACTGGTGGGTGAAACCACCCCCTAGTGGGTCGCTCACGCACGATAGGGGGTCACTCAACTCACAGTGGGGAACCCCTGTAAGCGGACCCCTATAGTGGGATGGCAAACAGCTAGTCAAATTGCTCTCTCACACACACATACACACACAGGGCAGTTGGCTCCAACGACAGGCTCAAAGCACTCTCAGCCATCACAGCCAGATCCGATCAGAAAACTTCGGCGTGCAAGTAACGGCGCGCAAGCCCCTCAGTAGCTTGGAGCGCTTTGAGACAGCCTACGGTTCTGGGAAAGCTGGAAGGGAATCAGGGTACGCAGACTATGACGCAGACGGCGGCAACATGATACCGCGCCACGATGGCGACCCTAACCGCCTCGGTCACCAGAAGCGCTCGCAGATGGACAGCATGGACCTGCTCCACTTTCGCAGCACTCAGCTAGCCAAGACCGGGGTAGGGCGTACGTATGACGATACTGGTGGCGGGGGTGATGATGAGGGCAGCGAGACCCTCGACCAGCCGCTCCGGGACCCCGTGGCTGCTGATTTGACATTGCCTGCTGCCCAAGCCTTTTACTGAACGGCACCTGAGTCACCTGAAACGGTACCTGCCTTGACACTGAAACGGCACCTGCCTGCGTGACACTTGACAATGCCTGCTTGACACTGCCTGACACTGCTTGACACCAGAGGAGGACTTCCTTTTAATAAATATCCTCTAAAAAAGACATGCACGGGAACCCAAAAGCAAACAGGCACCTGGGAAAATAAAACAAAAAATTGACCCGAACTTCGGCGGTCGCCTCCTTTGTCCGAGTCGCGCCGACAGATTGGTAGCAGGATTGCGGACCAACGTAGTGCCCACAGCAATAACACGTGTAGTGCCCACAGCCATAATATCGATCCTAATTAACTTTCTCTCTTGGGATCCCGAACCCTCGAAAGAGCGGGTTGGGGATTGGGGCGGACCGGCAACGGTCTGGTCCCTGTTGTGTGTTTCTGAAGCGCGTGCCACAAAGCCAAACGGAGAGTGGGGGTATAGTACTTGCCGCCAATGCTGGGCCACGAGTGCCCCGCGGCGGTGTCACCCACAAGAGGCGTTTTACTTTCAGACCTTCAGTCATCTATTTGATTGTCAATAAACTTCTCTATCTCTCTCTCCCCCCCCCCCCCCCTGTGGCGGTCGGCTTATTTGAAAATAAATCACACATTTGAAAATAAATAAGACACTGATATCCACGGAAGCAGCGCCCTGACACAATGCGGCGACGCGGGGCGGCAGGGGCCAAAGCGGTGCTGCCGCTTCTCGATGCAAGCACTTTTTCTGCGCACAGTGACTGCACTTGTTTCGCGCAAAGTGGCAGGTGGCCAGAGACGGGGACGAAAACCTCACACAAGTCCCAAGCAATTCGAGCCTCAGCATCCAATGCTCAGGCGCCGACGGCTCGAGGGCTAGATGTCACTGCACTGAGCGGCGGCGGAGATGGTCAGAAAAGGAGATTCACATTCTTTGTCGAGGGGCGAGTGATGCGACGCACCGCCTGCGAGCTGCCTGACCCACCATAGGTGGTCCCTACATCGGCTGTGCCTGCGCACGCCTGCGCATGCTCCGACTGTTCATGACGTGACGCTGAGCGTTCGCTGCCACTGGCCTCCACCGCTGTGATTCTGTCAGCTGACTCCGTATCAAGGCCTTGTGCTTCTTGAATTTTCGACGCGTGTACGTCTGCAACAAGACGAGCACCGCCTCGGTTTGCAACATGCCTGTCTTCAGCAAATAGCTGCAAGGGCAGCTCGGCGCGGACCGACGGTCCATCGTGTTTACCCTGTGAATTCGGTGGCAACGGGTCGTCATGCAGGTTGGTGCGATGGTCTGATTGCATTCCAAGCGGTAGCGGCAGGGTTGCGAGCTGTGTGCGCGAAATCCAGGCGCCTTTCGGCGTGTTGGCTATGCTGAAGTCAGTTATTCTTGACTTCGTTAGCGTTGAAAGCTTGTGGCAGCCATGAAGAAAGCTCGGCGCATGCGGCATGGGCTTCAGGCAGCCAGGCGACTGCGATGCCGCGGCATCGACTCGCAGTTCCTCCTTGCCTTTCATCTTGAAGCTATATTGCTCCGCCAGCGGCGACAGAACTCGAGTGCGAACCACTCGATGCTGTTGTGTCGTGTATTATTAAGTACTAGGTTAGCTAGATTTTCTCTTACAACGTGAATACAAATGCTTAAAATTCAACGGGAGGGTGAGACCGTGAGGGCACCACTTGAATGGAGCTGCGCATTCATTGCATCGTCCTTAATCAAAGCCGAACTGACACCGCGGTACAGACCAATGAGATCCGAGACTCCTTCATTCACGCCCTTGGGGCACCAACGATGCGCATTGCCGTCCTGAACCCAGCCAGTTCGATGTGCTAATCCGAGCTCCGATGACCACGCAAGGTCCTTCCTTGGGGGTGACCTGAACTTCAACATCCCGCTGAACGAGGAGGAAGAATATCTTGATGATGCCGGCGTCTGTAGGGCTGATGCAGATGCGCCAGTAGCAATCCTGGCAGAAGCTAGATTTCTGGGCGTTGCACCGCCTCTAGAAACAGGGAACGGGGCCTCCTTTGAGTTTATCCGAATAAAGGCATCTCTCTCTCCCTCTCCCTCTGTGATTAGGCTCGAAATCTGCAAGCGAGGAATGCTGCGAGCAAAAATGGTTGACTGTTTGGGAGGTGAAACATCAAGGTGCTTTCCGAGCATTTCGAAAGACGAACTGGTCGTCTTTAAACCCTCGGTAAATTGCTGCTCAAGTGAGCGAGCCAAAGGACAACGATGTTAGACTATTTTTTGTTCAAAAATTATGAAATCAATTTCAGGAGCGAAGGGGGACAGACTTGATTGGAGGCTCGAATGACAGCAAATGGATCTTGCCGAACGGCCGGCCCAGCCGGGCCAGCCTGCACCGCGGTAGGCTCGAAGAAATATTCGTTACAGATCTTATCCAATGACCTATGGGCTCGCAATGCGCATTGGAGGTCGAAGGAGCAATCATCTGTTGGTGGCACCCATAATTCAGTCAGTCTGTTCGAATGATTTGACAACAGGTTTAAGCATGCGGCCGTTGCTAAATCTGGAAAGCATGAAGAGGTGCTTGCACACGGTGCAGGATCGGGAAGATGATGCCCAATTCATTCATTCAGGCGTCATGTGTCACGCAAAGTGAGAACCGTTCCATGTGACCACACGGTGTAGGGCGCCTAGCGGCATGGGTGAACTCAAGCCTTGATCTCCGGCGACCAGTGGACTAGAAACTTCCATAGCGGGCCAAAAGATGTAATTCGACGGCTGCATCCGTTGCCATCTCTTGGCCAATTCTGATTCTGCTTGGCTTCCCACCTGAGATGCAACAGCAAAATTATTGAGAGCCGGCTGGGCCAGTGCTGGGCGCAAGTGATCAAAGGTTGACAAGACCTGCAACATTGACGACCGGTGTTGAATGCTCTCATTCAATCTCACTGATTGTGTCCACAGTTCATTCCAATCAATGTGACGAGGACTCGTGTGAGGACTCGTGGCTGATGTAGCCGCATCGATCTGTCATCGGACACGCAAACTCACCCTAATTCGTGTTCTTAGAACATAGTTTGCAGCATGCAAGACAGGGAGGAATTCAGAGAAGGAAGTACGCGAGAGAGCGACTAAAAAAGCGAGGAAAACCTTGGCTGGGGGAGATAAGTCTCGAAATAAGTTGGGGAGGTGATCCCCGGAGAGAGCTTCTGCTTGTGGCCCATCATTATGATTTCCGCCTTGATACCCAAGTGAGTTGTCCGTGCAATCATTTTGGCTGGGGGACTGGAACTTTTGTGTGCTCGCGACCTGCTGATCCGAAGGGTCATTTCGAATAGAATGGACTTTGTTGACCACCTTTTCCCACGTTGAACGCAACATGATGATTCGCACTTCAGGATCGTTTGCCTTGATCACCTGGACGCAGTCGCGAAGCTGTTCCAACTCCTCCGTGGCTATGTCGTGAAAATTAGCTCGAAACAGCATGTGTACCGACCGCCCGTGTAAGATTTTGAAGAAGACAGTGTTTGACGAAATTTCGTAGCTGCAGATGCCGTACGGAAAGTTGCTGTACTTAATCAGGTGAAGGGCAAAGACAACTCTGCTGAGGGTGTCAAGTTTCATCCCAAGAACTGAGCGCTCCACGTGCCGCAGGCTGTCGAAAACTTCGCCGGGTTCGCACAATTCTTGCCTGTATACCTCCTCATACATCATAGTGACCGGCAGCATCGATTGGATGCGTTCGATGCTTTGCACATGCGTGGTCGGATCCAACAAATTATCCCGCTTCTTTTTGAATGCAGGATCCAAGCTTTGGCCAGTGATTCCTTCAATGCCCTTCAACTCAGGTAAAGATAAACTTTTAGGCTTTGGATGCTTTGCAACTTTGGAGCCGCGCGGCGAAAGAGAATTCGAGGGAGCCGTCAAACTTGTACTCTTTTCAGAAATATTTTTCCCATTCTGCTGGAATGAGTCGTCATCCAATTTATTGCGTGTTCTGCGTGTTCCACCTGGCGACTCTAGGTACTGAGTGCCCCCTGGAGATTCAAGGTGGCGATATTGTGTGCCTCCTGGAGATTCATGTGTTTGAGAAAGGGGGTATTTGGCGCAATCGCTCGTCTCCCTTCCAAATCTCAAAAAATCTCAAAAAATCTCCTACCATTCTCATCGTAATTTCTTACAGCCTCAAACCAGTAAAAATCTCTTACGCGACCATAATGATACAACGAAAAGGGTAAAAATAAATGCGATTGGAACTTTAAAATTAACAAATTACTCTTTGACGCCAGACAAACTCGCCTTATCAAACAAGGACGATAAAAGAGTTTGGTTTGATAAAACCTCATCGAGAGCATACGGACACTTTCGCAATTAGAAATAATAAAAAAAAAATTGTTTATATTAGAATGGAGACGGAAAAGGAAAAAGAATATAAAAGTACAATTATGGAGATGAGAAATATTATAAAAAATCAAGAACGAGTAATTGAAGAATTGATGTTGAAGGTTTTGGATATAAAATTTGAAAACGAAGAAGTAGACGAGTAGATAGAAACGAATTAGCATTAATTAAATTATTTTTATAAAATATTCTTACAGAAACGCGACCATTTGCGTAAAGAGATTTTTACTGGTTTGAGACATTAAGAAATTACGACGAGACTCATAAGTAGTATAGATATGTACAATAACGATGTCGGTAAGGAATCAGCCCAAAAATATGGATAGGCGGAGGGATGGGCGGAGGGGTTGTTTCATTAATATAAACGATATGTACAATAACGATGTCGGTCAGGGGGTAGTATAAGCCCATGAAGCTTATGAAGCAAAATAAAGGGTGGCGGCCTTTAGGTCGCCTGTTTGCTTCATGAATTTTGGGCTGATTCCTGACCGAAATCGTTATTGTACATATCTATACTACTCTCATAAGAGATTTTTTTGAGATTTTTTGAGATTTGGAAGGGAGACGAGCGATTGCGCCAAATACCCCCTTTCTCAAACACACAATATGACCTTGGATCGTTGTCCCACCTGGCGTCCGCATCTTGAGCAAGTCCGTTTCCGGTGTGCCACCTGATGTGTCTTGTAAGATATCAACACGCCACCTGTAACTTGGTCGCCCATACTTATGTGAGCAAGCGAGACAATGCAAGCGCGCGCGTGTGGATGTTGCTGGACGCAGGCAATAGTACCGTTGCTGGGGATCCTGTCGAAATGCCAGCCAACATCCCGAACAGAATTGATTTCTTCCGTATTACAGAGCATCACAGCTTTGTGGTCCGAATTCTCGTCTGGTTGTTTAGTTTCTTCCATCGTCCATGCCTGATCCGACCATGGGTGCACGTTGTGCTCCCCCAGGTCCACACGCTCTGAGAAGCGGGCCGGCGGGACGAAAACGGACAGGCGTGTCGACTCGCATGCGCGAGAACCACATTCCATCGGTCAGAACATTGCATCGTTGGATGGCGGAGGGAGTGTGAGCATTGAGAAGGTTGAGCATTACTTGCTGCAGGCTCGCGTGCGCGCACACATATCTGCCTACATGCAATGCTAAATACATGCAAGCAAAAGAGAGCGGGCTTTTCGAACCAGCCAAATCGGGCCAATCGTCGGCAACAATGCTGCAGACATGCTGTACCAGGCCGTCGACAGCAGCATTTGGGTCCAGAATGCCGTCCAATCCCGCTTTGATCTTCTCGAACAGCTTTTCACCTGAATCACGGTCCAGCTGTCCGAATTCTGGCTTGTTTTGTATAATCGCTTGCAGGGCCAATTTGGTGCTGATAGCAACATGATCCTGTTGGTTCATGCGGTCCAAAACACGTAGGGGGCTTTGACGCCGCGTTCTCGTCTGGTCAGACTCCCCTGGACGTGCTGTCAAGGCACCGTCATGTTCTTGCGCCTGTTCCTCGGCCTCTTCTACTGCCTCTTCTACTGCCTGGTTCTGGTCTTCATCTTGCTTGCTAGTCTCATGCGGCTTAGCAGCAGACCTTTTAAGCGTAACCGTATTCGTATTCTGCGCCTTGAATGCATTGGCAATGGGCTTCCGCTTCATTTCTTGCGGCTCCCATCGCTTGGCCACGCTGGCCCGCGGGCGCTCTTCCACAACCTCTGTCGGCGTTTCAGGAGGTGGAGGTTGCGGAGGAGCCGAGTCAACTGGCAGAGCAGTGGGCGCAGGTTTGGGCTCGGAGGGTGGGGGAGTTTCAGACATTGCAACGAAGGATTCGTCACTATGTTCTCTCTCGAGCGTGCCCCCAAGATTCTTGCGCCGGTTTTTCCAGAAATCATCCTCTGACTCGCTGGATGGCGAACTTGACCTTTGGGATATTGGACTCAACGGCACCGGCGATTCGTGGGCCGCCTGCTGGCTCGCCCGTGCAAGGGCATTCGTAGGTTCGCTCGAGCGTATTGACTGATTGTGCAGGGACGGAAGTTGCAGCTTGGTGCCTGAGGAGAACGAGTGGCTGGAGCTGGCAAATAAATCACACAGCTGGTCCAACTCTTCGTTGTACTTTTGCGCTGCTAGAGCCATTACTTGCTTGGTAAAATTAATGAACATGGGTGTCTCATTTTTCACCATCTCTTTCTTGATAACCGACCACATGGATTTCCTCGCCGGCGGGTTGCCGGAAGACGCGGCACCGGAGGCGGCAAACGGTGCGATGTGCCCGTTGTCCATGCTGGCCGCTGGTTTGCCACCTTTGAGTGCGGCGAGCATATCCCGTTCACACTCCCGATTTCCCGCCCTGAGCAGCGCACGATGTTTACCTGCGGACGCTCAGGCGACTCTGCGAAGCGACTTGAATGCGCCTACCAGAGCATGCGCCAGGGCTATCGGCTCCTGCGCTCCCGCAGGGACGCTCATTCCGTAGCATTACTTTTTAGCGTTCGTCCGACATTACTGCCGGTGTAGGTAATTTAGGTGATTCCTGACATCTGAAAACGAAAAGGTCACGGTGTGTGTTTCCATGGAATAAATATTGTATATTTTTTTTTGTCGTTAAAACGACAAAAAACATCCCACCCCGACGGACCAAACTTGGAAGGGGAAATGGTGGGGTCGGGTTGCTTTGCCAGGGTTTCGGTTGCACGGACGCCTACGCGCAAGTCAGGCACGCCAGGAGGCCTCTTTGCGTGCCTGCGCGGCCGCGGGCTCGACGGCAGCCCAGTGGCGGCAGGACTTCCCCAGCGCGGTGATCACCGATCAGATATTGATGTTCGCTGTGAGATGATGATGATGATGCAGGGCGAGTCTGGGAATCTGCGGCTCGAGTTGCTCGACACCCCACACCGGGTGATTGATGGGGGCGCGGCCTCTGTGTTTTGGACCACGCCGACGCGCGACCAGACCTCCGAGGTCATGAAAAAGCTGTTCCCGGAGCAGACGGCAGCTAGCTATACTCCGCTTCCTCCGCGCAATCTGGTTCCCGACGAGCACACGGCGATTGCCTGTGGACTGCTTGTCGACGGAGTGTCCTTCTCCCACCAGTCGGCATCACCAGGCACCACAAGTGCCACCCTGGCAGCTGCAAGTGATTCGACGGCGCCCGCCGGCCAGCCTTCGTCCGCGCCCGACCCATTCGAATGGGTTAAGGTGAGAAACAAAATTCTTGGGAGGGGCAAAAGCCACACTTACAGTGATGTCGGCGCCTCTCCGCGCCGCTTGGAGGCCTCCATACTCGATGACAGCGGTTTCGAGATACCTGTGGCTGAGCCCGACGAGGAAGCAGAGAAGGGCGTGAAGAGTCTGGTGCAAGGCCAGCAACAACACGCTCTTGAAAAGACGGCGGTGCATCACGTCGGGCCCATCGATGACGACGAAGTATCAGGACGCGCCACGCCCGCCGCGAATTCGGGGCGCTGCAGTCCCGGACTCGTCGACAGGCTCGCTCCGTCGGCCTCATCAGCAGCCATGCCTCTACACCATTTGCCACCCCTGTACTTGGCTGAAAAGGAGGGACTTGCAACCTCACTTTGTCCCTCGATTACTGCGAGACATGAGCATCCGCCTTCTCGCCAGGTCGAGTGGGGCGTGATACGCACTACAGAGCCAAAACATGCCCAGGGAGGACAGCCATGCATCCAGCCATCAAGTCGCTCATGGGCGGCGGATATTCTCACGGTGCCTCCACCGTACCTCGAACATCATCGAAAATCCAGTTCAGAATCAGTGGATTCTACCGTGCATCCTGCGTCCTCGCCGCTCACAACCCCAGTTCCATGCGCGGGTGGCGGGCGGGCGGCGAGCGCACAATCTATGCCCAAGACAACGCCCACGACAAGCTTCCATCGCCTGTGTAATACTCCTCGTGGGAGTGTCAAGGTCGTGGCTGCGGAAGAGCTGAGCGTCGGGCGGGTGGACGACAGGTCACTGGGACGCCGCATTATTGCGAACTCGACAGTCTTCTGCTAGTCAGATAAGTCGAGACCGGCAGCGCCGGCCCCTCTCGCAGAATCGTTTATATCTTATCATTAAAAAAACACCAGACGAACAACGAGACTGGTCTGCTAGCTCGCCCCAATGCCGGGGTTTTGCTCCAACTGTCGTGGTGAAAGAGGGCGGCAACGTCCCCTTGTGTGGCCCCTTGTGTCGAATCCCGCGAATCTTGGCAAACAAGCAACAGTACTGGATGGAATCTCGGGAAACAAGCAGCAACACCGGTTTCTAAAGAAAACCCAGAACAAAATGTATATTTGCCCATAGCTGAAGCCCCGCCCATAGGCACAGGACCCGCAATCGCGCCTACAGGGACACACTCGGCACAAATATATGTAAGAGTACTGATAGGCACAGGACCCGCAATCGCGCCTACAGCTCCACAAATCTGTCCGTCGTCTTTAATTTCCCCTAGTTCCGGTATCGGGCTCTTTAATGCGGACTCTGGTTTCTTTGACAGAAACATTCGGTTTTTGTGTCGGATTGTAGTGGTTCAAAACCGTTTGTATGGCTCATTCTGAAAATTAGGGAAAAGGCAAGATACAGGAACGTAACCGTGTGTGATACAGGAACGTAAGAGTGGTTCATCTCCACGCGGAAAAAGTAGAAAGAGAAGTTTTGAGTGTTCGGTGGTCATAAAGGGACAATAGTGACCAACGCCCTTGTAAACCGAGGTTCAAGGCAGAAGGCTCAGTGAGCAGGACGGGGATCTGGAGCCCACCCATGGGCTGGTGGTTCAGTCTTGCACCAGCCACCCTGGAGTTTTGGGATAGTTTCCATGGGAACCAGGGACAACAGGCGCACCCTGCGTTAAAGTACCGGGTTCTCTACGGGTGCCAGGGACAGAAGAGCATGGCGCACCAATCCAGCTTTGACCATGGCACGCCCCGCTTGTCTGGAACCAACGTCAAGACTGAAGCAACATAATTCCCAATTCTCGTTTTACCACTCAGGCGTGCGGCACAAATACAAAGTAGAGGGGTTGACATGAACCGTTGCTGCGATGAAATCTGCGCGCTTCGCAAGGTGGGTTTCATGCCAGCATCTGCCACTCTTTCTCGCATGGCAGTGAGCGCGGGGGACGAGGTGGCCAAAGTCTTTGCGCCTGCCTCCTGTCTTGGCTGAGAACAACAGGCAGTTGAGTGGTGGCTGCAACGCGTCGAGTGGGGGCAGCAACGCGTCGAGTCTTGACAGCACCTGTGCCATTCGAAGCGCCCATTCCCTCTTTTTTGTGATCCACTGGCGAGGCCAGCGACGACGGCGCTGCCTCTATTGGCTGTGTTTGTGTGTTTGTGTGTGTGCGCGCGTGGGGTGTGCGTTTTGAGCGACGAGAACAGCGTGGTACAATGGTGTACATTTAGGACCACCAGTAATCAGGATCAGCATAGTATAGGTGCAGACCAGGCGGAGTCGCAGCGGCAAAAAAGTGAGAGTAAGGGCAGACCTTCAAGCGGACACCCGGTGGCCGCAACGGAGTTGAACTCTTCCGTATCTTGCTGATCCCCGCTGATGGTCGCGAGGACGGCGTGCGCGAGCTCTATAAAGGAGAATGTTTCAATATCAGTCCATCACCCACCATTGCCTCTCAGGCCAAGCAGGCTAAGTGCTTGGCATCGTGTAAGAGGCCTTTCGATTGTAGCCACACACTTGCAATCGCCTCATATACGCCTGATACATGCGCCTGGTTCAAGGCCCTGAACAACCAAGGACTCGGGCTACCTCAAATACCAAGGACCCCCTTTATGTTTTTAATGCCCACACACAATCTTTCTCTCACACACAGACAAGGAGGACCGGAGTGGACAGATGGGAGGAGCTAGGCGTGGGCCTGCTACAGGCGACGGCTTCTGCACAAGTTTCCTCCGGCGTGTCAGACACACGCCAGAAGATTATGCATTCTCGGGCCAACACGCAAGTCTTGAAAACCAGATCCAGTAGATTGCTAACAAGCATCCCTCTTGATTCGCAACACAGGGGTGTTCGCACGGCGAACACCCCTACGTGCATGTTTTTTTTCTTGCGTTGCATGAACATCAACGTTCGTAGGGCAGTCAAAAGAAGCGAGAGAAATCTCACGTTTGAGAGCAGCTTTCTTGGCCGTCACTTCTGCGCGCCGCTTGAGCAGGTGATCAGGCGTCATGAGGTGTGAATACATCACGCCTCGCCTTTTGCTCCGCGCTGCACGCACGCAAGAACGCACGCACGCACGCACGCACGCACGCACGCACACACGCACGCACGCACATGCATGCACGCACAGCGAGAGTGACGCATGCGCGCTCACACATGCACGGTCGCACACACAATGCGCATGTTCATTCACTTTGAAGTGAGCGTTTGCATGTCTGGGCGTTGACAGGAAAAGAGCTTGAGCTTCCGGTACCAGGAGTCGGCGTTGCCTGGTCACGTTTTTCACGTTTTGCAGACATTATTCTTGATCCCTCACTACTGTAGCCGTCAAGATGCTCATCAACGCTAAGAGTTGACGGTCTCTTTGTGCGCCACGCTGAGGTAGTATGATGGTGTTTTTCTATAACCACCTGGGTTAGGGTTGAGGCTTAGGTTTTAGGCCCAGTGTTTACAGCCTCAGTGGGCCAGCACAGTTTGGGTTTCCCGGCTTGCGAGCGCAATTTTTCCGGAAACTGCACTGGATTACGGGAAAAGCAAGGCACAAGCAAGCGCAAAAGCTTTAGTGCAAAAGCATTAGTGCACCTTGCACTCGAGCATCAGCTTCTTGACCATTCCTTTAAAGTTTTCCATGTCCAGCACCAGCTCGCCGTCCGAGTTAAAGTCGGACAGCAACTTTTTTAGATCTCTCTTTGACACATTGACCCCCATATTGTGGAGCCCTTCTGACATCTCCTCGAAGTCTATGTCGCCCCCTCCGTCTGCGTCCAGTTCGTGGAATAAGTCTTCGAGCTTCTTTTCGAGGTAGCCTTCCTGAATGCGCCCGCCCTTGGCGCCCAGTTTCTTCAAAAACGCTTCACCAACAGACCGCATGATTTTGTTGTGGACCTTGATGGCCGAGAGCGGAGCAAACAGAGCGACAATGGCAAACACATCCTCCAGCTCTCGGCTGGCGTCCTCAGTGTCCTTGACATGCACCTTTTCCAGAACTTTCAGGCATTCCTGCCTCTCCTCTGTCGCGAGGGACATGACAGCTGCGAGCATCTTCTTGAACTCTTCAAACATACTCTGTGCGTGCAAGATTGCCTTCTTGCACGCGATAGCACTGGGCTTCTCAGAGACTTCAAGCGGCGACGGGCGCCGCGTCCCACGCGGTATGACGCTGCTGCTTGATGCCAGCAGCGACTCGATGATCCTCCGCATCGCCACTTCGAATCTGTGCAGCGCCATCAACACCTGTGGAGGTGCGGTCATTAGCGGGTCATTTTGCACTCGTTCACAGCCGGCACGCATCATTGGAGAAGAAAAAAAGCCCGCACACCTTTTCGAGCTGGGTCATAGACATGCACTCTATCCCTTCCTTCATGTGCATCACGTTGGCCAGCCGTTTTGCGACCGTCTGCGACAGAGCGGAGAGATTCTCCTCAGTGACCTGTCCTTGCGTGGGGTGATTGCGCACAAGAGCCAGCCACGGGCGCTTATTCCGCGCCGCCTGTTTTTCGTCCTTGTCCTTCTGCGCGGCGAGGCGTTGCTTGCGTGCACTCTTGTCTCGCGAGAGGCGCAGCTTCTTTTTCATTACATTGGAGAGAAAGGTGCCAGGGGACATTGGACTCGACGCCGGAGAGACAGGGCTCACGCACATCACGCCCCCATCCCTCAGGAACAAGGGAGTCTTTGGTCGACGGGACATTGAAGTTCCCGGGCGCGACAACGCATCCCTACCAATCTCCACCGCTTTGAGGTCGTGGGTGCGTGCCCTGGACTGTCGAGCCTTGGCGATCGCCTGCGCAGCGAGAGAGGTAAAGACAGTGGCGGATCGCGCGCGTCATGCATGCACGCACGTGCGCGCACTCACGCACATCGAGAGCCCTCCGCATGTCCTCCTCCGAGGCAACCGCCTCCCCACACAAGCCCGAACGTGCTGGTGCCCCCCTGTGTGCCAGCTGGGAGGACACATATTAATACGGGTCTGTTATATAGTGTATTTAATTTTTAAGTCGTCACGAAACAAGGCGCACAGGCCCCATGGCTGCAAATTTTTGGACGTCAAGCCACTGGTATATACACCGCGGGCGGCTTCGGCCAGCTGTGCCGGGCCGCCGCGCGCGCGTCATCCATGCAATGCGTGCGCGGCTGAGGCGGGCTGCGGGCTGGGTGAAGCGCGTGCATTTGGTTGTGCGCAGCCAAGTGTGGCTCAAGGAGACCGACGATAAATGGCAACCGGGGGAAGTGATTAAGGTTAAGGAGGAGAATCTCCAAGAATCCGAGGAAGACAGGAAGCGCGTGGCCGAGCGCAACAAGAAGAACGCCGAAATCTTCAGTCCCGAAACCATGGAGGAGGACATCAAGCGCCTGCGCGTCCACCTTGCTCTCTACATTACGGGTACGCGTCTGTGTATGCTTCCGGTCGCCATTTGCGCGGCTGCTCCCCGCGTGGACTCCTGGCGGACTATGCACGCAGCCACCCAAATTGCGATTCCCCCCCTGCCGCACCCATTGCTGCTCTGTGGCGCCGGATGACGGGTATGGAGGCAGAGCTTGGGCGAGCGAAGGGTGTGCTCGTCCGCCAACGCGTCATCAGCACTGCCATCGTGTATCTGGCGAGGTGAATGATGGCATGCACAGCTTGCTGTGCGCAGAGAAGAGCGATCTGTCCTGTGTCTAGATGCGTATCCGCGTAGCGTGAGGGCTGACATGCGGGTGGCATCGTCCCTCTTTGCTGCTCCTTTTTCCATCCTTCGGGGCACGCGCCCGCGGCCTCGCGGGCTGACGCGAGACAGCTGACTGCTAAAATCTGCAGATTTTACTACTACAATTCATACAAGGACTTCCATCCACACCTGATCGGTGCTACAGCGCTGTACTTGGCGTCAAAGGTGGAAGAGCACCCAGTGACGCCTAAAGCCATTGCTCTTGCGGGCAGCCAGGTGATTGCGGGCAACCAGGTAAACTCTCCAGCACATGCTTTGAGAGAAAGACCAAGGGGGCGGGCCTGCCGCGCGCACAGAGCTCGTGTGCAGATAGCATGCATGTGACTTTTGTCTGATGCGCTTGCTCATACGGAGTCTAATCACTGCTCTCCTCCTGTAGCGCTGGCAGCTGCGAGCCCCGAGCCTCGGTAGCCCACTCATTTCGCGTGTTGCCTGCAGGGGGGGCATACAATGCCAGTGTGCGGGAGCGCGGGCCGACCGCCAAACCGCTGCGCCTTCACTGGTCTTTCCCCGCCCTTGTCTCCCCGCCCTCCTCTTTCTGTCTGCTCGCTTGGCTCCTTTAGCTGCCTCGTAAGTCGCTGATGCTGCGCACCTTGCTTTCTACCCGCATCCAGTACTCATCCCGTGTCTCGTCCGGGACGCGCAACTGTGCACTACATACCATTCTTGCATCCTGCGTGCGCGCGCGCATGCCTGCGTGCCGGTGCCTGTTTATTGTTTGTTTCTTGTGTTTATTCATGGGTGGGTGCGGTGCGGTTGTGTGAATGCATGTGTGGGGCACGGCGGGCGGACGGGGCAGGCGCGGACATTGTGGAAGCAGAGTACTTTCTGATGGAGGATCTGAAATTCAACCTTCTAGTGTTCCACGCGTATCGCCCCATGGAGCGCTTGATCAAGGACGCCAAGGACTCCAACCATGGTATCAACGTCATGGTCCAGGACGCCTGTAAGTCCTCTTGCTACCTTTTCGCAAGTACAGGGTGTTCGCAAGTACAGGGACCTGGCAGATGCGGCGCTTGTCTCGGCAGTCGCCCGGGACAAAGCTGGCGCGTCGCAGTGCTAGCGGATGACCGCTGCCTTGAAACACTTCAAAAAAACATACTCTCGGCAGAGGACCCCAGTGATCAGGGCACAGATGTGGGGGAGGAGCACGGCAGTAGGAGCACTCGTGTGATGAATACAGTAGGAGCACGCGTGTGCTAGGTCCTCCAAAGCCGTCCGAAGCGCGCGCTAGCCCACTGCTGCTTGCCTCCTCCTTCTCTTACTTGCCCCGGCTGACTTGCACACGCACATGTGAACATGGACCGACACGGACCGAGGGAGGATAGACTACATGATCAACGACTCGTACCGCACCGATGCATGCCTCTACTACCCGCCGCATACCATAGGTGCTTGTCGCTTATCGCTTGTCGCTTGTCGCTTGTCCAGTATGCCCTTACCCACCCCTTTCCTACCCCATACATAACATAAGTATGTCCTTACGCACCCTTGCCTACCCCTCACCTAACCCTTACATACTCACCTCGGTGCTAGTCTGTGTGTGCGGTTCCGTGGGTCGTCATGCAGTCGTCCCTCAGTCTCGTCTACTTGCGCGTATCTCCTCACGTGGTGTGGGGAGATGGTGGGTTAAGATGAGTCAAACCTTTGAAACGTTGATGCAGCGCTGTTAAATGTTGATGCATTTGATCATGTGCGAGCAGCCATAGCCGTAATCATCATGGCGGCCATCTGGGTTGGTAGCAGCAGCGAGAGTTGTGAAAGGTCGCTCACGTCGCAGCTCTCTGTCCTGTGTCTGTGCGTGCATGGCGGTGGCGCCATGGTGTTCCCGTGCTTGCTTCGCCTCTGCTCTGCTGTTTGCACAAGATGAGCACGATGAGATTGAAAGGGCATGACACATGGACACACGGCATGAACACAACGAGGCAATAACAGGTGGTTGGAAGGCTTGCACTTCCACGAGAACCACAAGTTGCAGATTAAGCAAGTGCAGCAAATGATGCTTGAGCTCTATGATGAGTGCAACGATCTCGACAAGGTGGTCCCAGACCTTGATCCCCCGTGTCACACCTCGCCATTTCGCACCTGAACCTACGCGTGATGGCGTTGTCGGCCCCTTGGCGCACCGTACCACTTGGTACCACACTTGATCCTTCAAGGGACCCAGCGCAAACTTGTCTAATCTTTCGTGAATGTCATATGCACAGCTGGACATCGAACCCATCATGGGCAAAATCCCGAGACACGATCTTGGGGGGCCAAGCGCAGGCCTGAGTTGAGTTGAAGTGGGTTGCGGATGCCACTGTCGCAAGTGCGAGTGGCGCTGTACGGTAGGAAATGAGTCTCGGGCATAAGAGCGAGCGAGCAAGCGCATGGTCTCTCCCTTGTTGAGTCCTTTGTGGTGTCATGTGGGTGCATCATCCATAACCGTTGCATGAGCAAGCTTCGTGAGGACGCTTGCAAGGCACGCGGAGTCAAGACGCCTCTATCTTCCGCCTCGACGCCTCTATCTTCCGTCAAGACGCCTCTATCTTCCGCCTCTATCTTCTTATCTTCACAGTAAAGCTCAACCTGTTCAATGCAACTCTTATCCTCTCGCACCTCCCAGGCCAACTCCTGACCGCTTCCTGGAGTTTGGCTGCAACACCTGCATTTCGAGACCGCGTGCAGAGCAAGTCCCCCCTGCAAGGGCTTGCCCACGATATGCATATACACACAGAGACGCTTACCAAGCGCATGCCGCTTCTCACACTTCTCTTGTCAACACGCAAGCTCCGCTAGTGGTTGGCTGATCTGATCTGCTCATGTCATCTTGATGACGTTCAAGTTGGCCGTCAAGGTGCACTTGTGGTCCGCCCACCCGTTATTTCGAATTCAGTACCTGTCCATGGAGCGGGGTTTCACGCGCAACTGAGGCCACTGATGATGGCGTCATGTCATATCTTGCCTGCACGTAACACGTGCACTCTTCTTCCTTTGTTTGGCTGCTTGCGGGTCAAGTGAGTTTCAGTGAGTGCATTTGGTCAAGTGATCCCGTCATCACTCCTCTCCTTCATATGCTGGAGCCCGAGCGCCCAGAGGCGGTGTGAACCGACAGGGCGTTGTGCTTACCGACCTTCAGTCAATTCTTGATTGTCAATAAACTTCTCTCTCTCTCTCTCTCTCTCTCTCTCTTTCCCCCTCCCCCTCCCCGGCAACCCAGCAAGTGAAGGAAAGCGCAGATGTTTTTACTGGCATCGTGACGAACAACATACACTAAAGCATTATTGTCTTATCTCTCTCGCTCGCCCGCTCGCTGGAGGGCGAATTCATCTAATCGGCATCGTTTCGGTTTTACCGGGCCTTGTAGTTCAAGTGGATGCACATTTCTGCCGCCACTTGGCGAACCGGCTTGAAGGTCCAGCCAGTCCCCAGAACTGTCTAGGTGGGGGTTGTGTCTGCGGTCCACGGGAGTTACTTTCCCCTGCTGTGCTTGCCTTTGAGCTCAGGCGTGGAAGGAACATTGATGGTGCACTGCATCCATTGGATGCAG
>Ga0315899_10002288_pt1 | contig 21252 bp, 15 predicted proteins | sample LakEriMetagenome_2_FD_203518 | JGI IMG/M metagenome (GOLD analysis project Ga0315899, IMG submission 203518) | Freshwater fungal communities from buoy surface, Lake Erie, Ohio, United States - Buoy 4 MA112 | ecosystem: Environmental > Aquatic > Freshwater > Lake | place: USA: Lake Erie, Ohio... | reverse complement strand
GCTGCGGGCTGTCGGTTCCGAAGACGTTCCGAATAGCGGCGAGACAGTTGTTATGCCACGTCTGAAACCTCTCCTTCTGTGGCCATGACTCCACGACGCTTGTAGACTCGTGGATTAAGGCCAGAAAAGCCGAAAGTGCCCGCTGCTTGCTGATGCGTTGCATTGCCATTGAGAACTATAGAAAGCGTCACCCGGCTCCCTTCGTGCCCTTTGCGTCTTTGCGGTGAACCTGTCTTCACGCGAGCACGCTGCGCACGCGGCGCAGCACCGTGTCGCGGCCGATCAGTTCCAGCGTTTCGGTCATGCCGGGCGTCACGCCGGTGCCGGTGAGGGCGACGCGGAGGGCCTGGGCGATGGGGCCGGGGTTGGCGAGAGATTTTGACTTGGCGAACTGTTCGAGCGCGGCGTGGAGGGTTTCGCCGGTCCATGGCCCCGCCGATCCAGGCAAGCCCGTATGGGCTTCGAGGATGGGCAGGAACTCGCGCAGCAGCGTGAGGCCTTGCTGGTTGTTGGCGAGCAAGTTCTTCTCGCGCGGGGCCGGGTCAGCGGCGAACTGCGCGGCGACGTCGGCGTCTGACACGAGCGCGAAGCGGCTGGACTTGATGGCATCGCGGAAGGTCTTGGCACGCGGCTTGACGGCGCGGGCGAGAACGACCAGCGCAGGTGCGAACGTGTCGCCGCTGCGGAAGGTGCGCACGAGGGCGGCGATGTCGGCGTTGGCTGGATTGGTTGCAGGGTCGTTCGCGGCCAGTTCTTCATTGCACCAGTTCCACCAGCGCTGCGCGAACTGCTCGTCGGTCATTTGGGCCAGGTAGTCGGCGTTGAAGGAGAGCAGCTTGGCGCGGTCGAACTTGCTGTTGGTCTTGCCGATGCGGTCGAGCGAGAAGAGCTCGCCGATTTCGCGCAGCGTGAACTTCTCGCGGTCTTTGCCATCGGGCAACTTCAGGCCGGGATTCCAGCCCAGGAGCGCGACGTAGCACAGGATGGCTTCGGGCAGGTAGCCGCTGCTGCGGAAGTCGGCGACTTCGATTTCGGGCAGCGTGATTTTGAGGAAGGTCGCGATCTTCTGCGCGGTGTCGATGCTGTCATTCTCGGCGGCGAGGAATTCTTTGATGGTCTTCTCATCGAGCTTGGTCGCGGCGCAGACGCCGGCGATGTAGTCGGGGCCGTTCTTGGCCATGGCGTCTTTGAGAGCCTTGCGCGCGGTCTTGGCTTTGTCGCGCTTGCTCATTTTGGTGCCGTCGACATTGAAGATGAGCGGCATGTGGGCGTACGCGGGCGTGCGATAGCCCAGGGCCTGTTGCAGGGCGACGTGACGCGGCGTGTTGGCGAGGTGTTCCTGAGCGCGCAGCACGTGCGTGACGCCCATGGCTTCATCATCGCACACCACTGCGAAGTGGTACGTGGGCAGGCCGTCTTGCTTGCGGATGACAAAGTCATCGAGCTCGCCCGCGGCGATCTTGACATCGCCCAGCACATCATCGCGCACGACGATGGCTTCGGCAGGCGCGAAGAAACGCACCACGTGCGGCTCGCCGCTTTGCATGCGGCGGATGCGCTCGGCAATATCGGGAATCTTGTTGTAACTGGCGCGGTCGTAGCGATAGGTCTGCTTGGCGGCGACGGCGGCCTTGCGCGCGGCTTCAAGCTCTTCGCTGGTTTCGAAGGCGGGGTAGGCCTTGCCTTGTTCCACCAGCTGCATGATGGCGGCGTTGTATCGCGCCAGCCGCTGGGCCTGGAAGAACGGGCCGACGCCGCGGGGGTCGCCGCCGATGGTGCGCGTGGTGCCGCTTTCGGTGTACTTGAGCGTGGGGCCTTCGTCCCAGTCGATGCCGAGCCACGCGAGATCTTCCATGATGCCGCGAGCGGATTCATCGCTGCTGCGAGCGGCGTCGGTGTCTTCGATGCGGAGGAGGAACTTGCCACTCGCACCACCCCCACTATTTCGCTTGGCGAAAGCCCAGCAGAAGAGCGCGGTGCGTGCGCCGCCGATGTGCAGGTGACCGGTGGGACTGGGAGCAAAACGCGTGACGTGCGAGAGAGCCATAAGGGCGCAACGGTACGCGCGTGTGGCGGGAGGTTGGCAGCGGGGAATGTGCGGCTCGTGCGTTGGCGTGAGGATCAGCGGCGGCGGCGGGCTGCGAAGGCGGCACACGCCAGCAGGCCGCACGCGGATGCGGGGGCGGGGATGACTGTCGCACTGAAGCGGAAGTCATCGGTGAATGCGGTGGATGCGGGCTGCCCGAGCGTCTGGCCGCGGATGTCGCCTGAGATGGTGAAGCGGAAGGTGTGCGTTTGGTTGGCGGGCAGAAAGTAGTCGAAGACGTAGGAGGCGTTGGTTGATCCTGATGTGATGGCGAAGGGCTGGAACTGCAAGATCTGCAGGACGCCTTCGGAGATGATGCGGAGTTCGACAAGGCCACTTGTCACGATGTTCTGATCGCCCGTGAGCGTGACGCTACGGTCAACTTGGAATCGCGAGAGCGTGCCGATGTCGCTTCGCAGGCTGAAGTCGGTGACGCTCTCGTATGTTGCGAGCGGCTCGAGTGGCGATTGGGTTGTGGGCGTGGAAACGAGCCCGGTGCTGGCGTGCACGCCGCTGAGGGCCCAAGGCTGCAGCGAGAAGGAACCAAGCTGCGAAGTGAGCGATGACGCAACGCCCGGCGTGCCGAGCGTGAAACCAGAAGAGTTGGGTGCTTCGAGGAGCGAGCCTGCGCTGCCGAGGCGTGCACGCAGGCGGGTGGAGGTGACGGAAGCATCGACAAAGCCGGCGAGCACCGGTGATGCGAAACAGATTGATGCGATGACAACTGACAACACACGCTGAGTCTTCATGATGGCCCCTGAGTTCTTTGCACTGGTTCAATGAATGGCTTGGAGAAACGGCGATGGTGACTCGCGCCTTAGGCGCGATGCCGACGACGGCGGGTCGCGAAGAGGGCTGCGAAACCGGTCGCGGCGAGTGCGCTGGGTGCGGGCACGATCACACGGAGGAAGTAATCGGAGAAGGCGTTGCCGTCGGTGGGCAGGAACGCCCCGATGTAACCTGCCCACACGCGCTGCGAGATGGTGTACTGGCCTGCCGCGAGCGAGAACTCGAGCGGACGCGGTTGGCCCACGCCGGTCACGGCGACTTGTACGTTACTGGCATTGAGCACACGGGTGGTTCCCGAGTCGAAGAACCAGTTGTTGAGATTGGATGAGCCAGTCAGCAGGCGGGTTTCGAGAGAGATGGTTGAAGCCTGCAGCAGCGTGAACGTCGTGTTGATCTGAATCGAGGATTGGCCGCCGACCGGGCCGTAGTCGGCGGGCGGGATGTTGATGCGCGTGGCGGAGTACTCAGCGCGTGCGAAGAGCGTGAACGAGTTGGGCGTGAAGGTTGCGCCGCCGCGTGCGAAGTAGTTGTGGCTGATGGTGGCCTCGGCCGTGCCCGGGTTGGGCGAAAGCGAGCCGACGTACGTCACGACTTGCGTGGTGGGGCCGAAGGTCTGATCGAAGTTGGTGCCCGCGACGGGGTTGAACGTCTGCGTGCCGCCAAAGGCTGCGGGCGCGGAGAACACAAACTGCTGCGAATTGATGACCAGCACGGCCTGAGCCGCGGAAGTCGCTGCGAGCAGGGCCGCACTGGCAGCCGCGAGAACGATCAGTTGTGCACCACGCATGGAAGCCCCTTTCGGCAAAGGCATATCGCGCGGCAGAAGGCCGCGGCAAGGCAAATATGACACAAACAGGGCATGATGCCAGCAAAATGCGGACTTTGTTTTCCGCATGCCGGAGCTGCGCCACCCACAGGACAAAATATGCGAACCTCGTACAAACCTTGTGTGTTTCTCGTACAAACCTCTTCACAGCGGGGCAATTCAAGATAGACTGGTCTCATGCTTGTTCCACGAGTTCATTCTGGCACCTGAGGTGGCGGGCCCACGCGTTTCGTGCGGCCCGCACTTGCGGAACAACCATCTTCACGGAGACAACCCATGCCCAGCCGCAACGCCAGCGATATTCGCAACATCCTTCTGTGCGGGAGCGGCGGCGGCGGAAAGACCACGCTGTCCGAACGCCTGCTGTTCGCGACGGGCGCGATCAAACGCATGGGAAGTGTGGCTGAAGGTTCGACCGTGAGCGACTGGAGCGAAGACGAGAAGCATCACAAGCACTCGCTCCAACCAAGCCTCGTCCACTTTGAGTACGAGGGGCACCTTGTCAATCTGATCGATACGCCGGGCAAGGTTGACTTTGTGGGGCATGCCATCGCGTGCTTTCCGGCGTGTGAGACCATTGCGGTGGTGATCGATGCGACGCGCGGCATCGACAGCATGGCGCGGCGCATGATGGGCGTGGCGGAACAACGCAAGATTCCGCGGATGCTGATTGTCAACAAGATGGATGAGGCGAGCACGAGCCAGCTTGAAGCGCTCACTGATCAACTGCGCGAGACGTTTGGCAACATCTGCCTGCCGATCAATCTGCCGCGCAATGCGCGAAGTGATGTGATCAATGTCTTTGAGCACGACGGCAAAGATGGCAAGGGTGACAACGCTGACTTTTCGAGCGTGCACGAAGCCCACAAGAAGATCGTCGAGCAGGTCATCGAGGTAGATGATGAACTGACGATGCAGTATCTGGAAACGGGCGATGGGCATTTTGACCCCGACAAACTGCACGCGGCATTTGAGAAGTGCCTGGGCGAGGCGCATCTGGTGCCCATCTGCTTTGTCAGCGCCAAGAGCGGCGTAGGCGTCGATGACCTGCTGCACATCTTCGCGAGCCTGTGCCCCAGCCCGCTGGAAGTGAACCCGCCGGAGTTTGTCATTCGTGAGAAGGAAGACAGCGACGAAGTGGAGTGGCACGCCAAGCCCGAGCCCAGCGGCAAGCTGCTGGCGCACGTGTTCCGCGTGGTGATCGATCCGTTCCTCGGCAAGATCGCGATCTTTCGCGTGCATCAAGGCACGCTGAAGGCCAAGAGCGACATTCTCATCAACGATCACAAGAAGCCGGTGAAACTCGGGCACGTGTTCATCCTGCAGGGCAAAGACCACGTAGAAGCCCACGAGTTCGGGCCCGGTGCGATCGGTGCGATCGCCAAGGTTGACGACCTGCATATCAACGATGTGATTCACGAAAGCCACGAGTACGACGGCGTGCACCTGATTCCGCTGCCCGTGCCCAAGCCCTTGTTCGGCCTCGCGATTGAACTCAAGAACCACGCCGACGAAACCAAGTTCAGCGCGGCGGTGCACAAATTGATGAGCGAAGATCCGTGCCTGATCGTCGAGCGCATCGCCGCGACCAAGCAGACGGTGATGCGTGGGCTGGGCGAGCTGCATCTGCGCATCGTGCTGGAGAAGCTCAAGAAGGCCGGGATCGATCTCATCACCAGCACGCCCAAGGTGGCGTATAAGGAAACGGTGACGAGCAAGAGCGAGGGGCATCACCGCCACAAGAAGCAGACGGGCGGGGCGGGACAGTTTGGCGAGGTATATCTGCGCATCGAGCCGCTGGAAGACAGCACGGCGGAGTTCGAGTTTGTCAACGACACGGTGGGCGGCAGCATTCCGCGGCAGTTCATTCCGGCGGTTGAGAAGGGTGTGAAGCAGGTGATGGCTGACGGCGCGATTGCGGGCTATCCGATGAAGGGCATCCGCGTGCGCGTCTACGACGGCAAGTACCACGATGTGGACAGCAAGGAAATCGCGTTCGTGTCGGCGGGCAAGTGGGCGTTTATCGACGCGGTGCAGAAGGCCAAGCCCGTGCTGATGGAGCCGTACGCGCTGCTCGAGATCACTGCGCCGTCGCGCTACATGGGCGATCTGACGGGACACATCTCCACCAAGCGTGGACGCGTGCAGAGCAGCGATGTCATCAGCGGCGATCAGTGCATCGTGAAAGCGATTGCGCCACTGAGCGAGTTGCAGAACTACGCCAACGAGCTCAAGAGCATGACGGGCGGAGCGGGTACGTTCACGATGGACTACAGCCACGATGAACGCACGCCGCCGCAGGTGCAGCAACAGGTAGTGGCGGCGTTCAAGCCGCATCACCACGAAGACTGAACACGCAGCATTGCGAGAATCGACCTATCCCAGCATCTTCCGCCGGCAGCATCAACCGTGCTGCTGGCGGGCGATGCGCGGAACGTCGCGTTGCGTGAGGCCACAGCGCCGGATGATGAGCGCAGCTTTGAGCTGGCTGTCGCACCCGAGCTTGGCGTAGACGGCTTTCTTGTGACTGGTCACGGTGTCGAGCGAGCGTGTGAGCGCTTCGGCGATCTCTTTGGCGTCCATACCCAGGCCGATGCGGACTGCGACTTCGCTCTCACGCGGCGAGAGTTCGGCGAGCTTGCCGTAGTCGTTCCATGTGGCTTCGACGTAGTTGAGGTCCTCGAACTGCGTCGGATCCACCATGCCTTCAAAGACTTCGTGAAGGGCCCCCACCACGGTCTCGTCGGGCTTATTGATGTCGACTGCGGGGTAGAGGTGTGTGATGTGCTGCACGCCGCGAATGACGCATCGCACGACCATGGGCTTGCGCGACGCAATGACCTCTTGGAAGTACTGGGCGCGCTCGCGTCCGGCTTCTTCACCGAGGATGTCGCGCACATTGCGACCGACGGCTGTGCGTTCGCCGGCATCGGGCCCGAGCAGCGTTCGGGTGAACGCGGGTGACATGTAGCGGACGTCACCATCGCCAGTAAAAACACTGGCCATCAATGTATTGCCAGTAAAAAACGAGACGTGATAGCGACCTGACGCATTGTCAACGGCTGTCGACACGTGATCCTCCCTGCCCATCACGGCACCGCGTACCTGATATACACATTGTCTGCATAAAGCCGGGGCTACGCACCTACCAATGCGTGATTTAGGCCTCCCTTATCACAAACCACCAGTTGTCGTGAACGACCCTCCCCCAGTCGGGAATGCAGCTCCCTCGGCTGGAGGACACACGGATTTCATCGGTAGCGTTCTCGGATCGGATGCAAACCGAAGAGAAATCAGCATTCACTTGTTTCGCGTGGTCGCCAATTTGTCTTTGTTCGCATGATGACTTCGCGGTCGCCTGCGACGCTCAACCGACAGATCCATCCTGATTACGACCTTGGCGCATCCGTGGATTTCCCTCATCGCGACATTGTACAAGAAACGCCGTGGTATTTGCGTCCGAACGTGTTAGGGGGTGTGTCACACGCGATGCGTTCGTCCGGGGAGCGACGGTCGCTCCCCAGTATGCGGCAGAAGGAATGTAATTCTTCACAGCAAGGAATGAGGTTTGCTAAGAATGCTCAGTTAGAAAATGAGCGGCGAACTTGCGACCTGCGGTCTTGCGGTGATCGGTCTGGATCGTTCTGGCGATTCGCCCGCTCGCGAGTAGCCGCCCGTGAGGGGGCGACACGATTGCGTGACCGGCGATATCCGCATCTCTGACAGGCAAGCAAAAACCGCGATGAGCACATGGGTTCATCGCGGTCGGGCGAGGTGCTGCGTCTTGGATCACTCGTCGTCAGCGCGGAGTTTGCTCACGACGCTGAAATCTTCGAGCGTCGTTGTGTCCTGCGTGATCTTCTCGACGCCGGCGGCGATGTCGCGAAGCAGGCGGCGCATGATTTTGCCGCTGCGCGTCTTTGGGAGGGCTTCGGCGAAGCGGATCTGGTCGGGTTTGGCCAGTGCACCGACTTCTTTGCCCACGTGCGCGGTGAGTTCTTTGCGGAGAACATCATCGGGCTGGCGATTGTGTTTGCTCAGCCACGCGGGACGGAGCGTGACGAAGGCGCAGATGGCGTTGCCCTTGACGTCATGGGGCATGCCAACGACGGCGGCCTCGGCAACGGCGGGGTGACTGACGAGTGCGCTTTCGACTTCCATCGTTCCGAGGAGGTGGCCGCTGACTTTGATCACATCATCGATGCGGCCCTGGATCCAGAAGTAGCCATCTTCGTCGCGGCGGGCACCATCGGCGGAGAAGTAGTAGGGCTGGCCGGTCGCGGGGTCCTTGACGCGGCTCCAGTAGTTGCTCACGAAGCGTTCGCGGTTGCCGTAGACGCCGCGCAGCATGCCGGGCCATGGTTTGCGGATGACAAACAGGCCGCCCTTGTTGGTTCCCAGTTCCTCACCAGCTTCGTTCACGACGGCCGCGTCGATGCCCAGCATCGGCAGCGTGCAACTGCCGGGCTTGGTGGGCGTTGCTCCGGGGAGGGGCGTGACGATGTGGCCGCCGGTTTCGGTTTGCCAGTATGTGTCGACGATGGGGCAATTGCCACGGCCGATGTTGTGGTGATACCACATCCAGGCTTCGGGATTGATGGGCTCACCGACACTTCCCAAGATGCGCAGGCTGCTCATGTCGTGCTTGGCGGGCAACTCATCGCCCCACTTCATGAACGTGCGAATCGCGGTGGGCGCGGTGTAGAACTGCGTAACCTTGTGACGGGCGATGATTTCCCAGAAGCGGTCGTTGGCTGGAAAGTTGGGTGCCCCTTCGTACATCAGCGTGGGCACGCGGTTCATGAGCGGGCCGTAGAGCACGTAGCTGTGGCCCGTGATCCAGCCAATGTCGGCGGTACACCAGAGAAGCTGGCCGCAATCGGGCATCATGTTGAACGTGAGGCGGCTGGTGGTGTTCACGTACGTGAGGTAGCCGCCCGTGGTGTGCATGATCCCTTTGGGCTTGCCGGTGCTGCCGCTGGTGTAGAGCAGAAACAGCATGTCCTCGCTGTCCATCTCAGCACACGGACAGGCATCAGTCACCAGCGGCATGAGCTGGTCGTACCAGTGGTAGAGCGTGCCGCGATTGGCAATGTTCGTCGGCGTCGTGCCGCTGGCAAAGCGTTCGCTGGGGACTTGGTGACTGCTGTGACGCACGACCAACACGTGGTTCACAATGTGTCCGTGGTTCGCCAATGCGTTCACGGCATCATCCACGTTCTTCTGCAAGGCGATCACTTCGCCGCGGCGGTAGCCGCCATCGGCGGTCACGATCACTTTGCTATTGGCATCCTGCACGCGCTCGGCGATAGCTGTGTGCGCGAAGCCGCCGAAGATGACGCTGTGCACCGCGCCGATGCGGGCGCACGCCAGCATGGCGTAGGCGAGCTCGGGAATCATGGGCATGTAGATGGTGACGACATCGCCTTTGCTCACGCCAAGTCGCTTGAGCATGTTCGCGAACTGACTGACCTTCACCTGCAGCTCACGATACGTGATGACGCGGATTTCAGGCTCCTTCGCGTATTGACTGCCGGGAGCGGGGTGGCTGGTGCGCGGCGTGATGGGCTCGCCTTCCCAGAGAATGGCCGGTGAATCGCCAAAGCCGGCCTGCACGTGGCGATCAACGCAGTTGTAACAGGCGTTGAGCTTGCCGCCGACAAACCACTTGGCATCGGGGGCCTTCCACTCCAGCACACTTTCCCAGTCGCGGAACCACGCGAGCCGGCGCGCCTCGCTGCTCCAGAAGCCTTCGCTGTCGGCGATGCTGCGCGCGTGCTGCTGGCGGTAGTCCGCCAGCGAAGCGATGTGCCACGCGGGGAAACCCAGCTCCTTCGCGGCCTTGGGCGGGAAGACACGCGTCTCGGTCAGCGTGCTAGCGATGTCGGCGGTGGGTGTCGCGGGCGGCGGGGCGGGGTGGCTGGTCATGCAGGCATGATACAAAAGCCAACCGCTCAGCGAGCGAGCGAAACAAGGCGCCGCTCGTTTGGCGTTTGATAAGTTTCTCGCGACTTATGATGCGACGTGAGTGACAAAGCCTCCATCACGCTGACCACGAATCTGCTTGATGCAGGATTGGTGACAGAGCGGCAAGCCGCGCTGCTGAGCGGACTTGGTATTGGCACGGTCGGACGGCTGGTTGCGCACCTGCCCATGCGGCATGAGACGCTGGAGAGCGAGACCACGGTTGCGGAATTGCTGGAAGGTTCGATCGGAAGCGTGCGGGGCGAGGTGACGGCGGTGCGGATGGTGCGCGGGCGAGCCTCGCGGCTTGAAGCCGTGATCATGGATCACACCGGGCGGCTGGATGCGACATGGTTTAACGGGACGTATCTCGCCGAGCGCGTGCGACCGGGGGTGCGGCTGCGCGTGCAAGGCAAAGTGCAGCGTCGCGGGCCGCAGACGCAAATGATCAACCCGAAGCTTGAAGTGCTCAATCCGATCAAGGAAGAGCCGCAGGCTCGCGATGCCCGCATTCGACCGGTGTACCCGGCAAGCGAAGCGATCAACAGCGCGGAGATCGAGAAGATCGTCGGCAAGGTTCTGCCGCGTGCCTTGCCACTGCTCGAAGAGCACTTCACCGATGCATATCGCAAAGACCGCGACTTGCCGACGCTGGCTGATGCGTATCGCATGATGCATCAGCCGTTCGCCATGGAAGAGATCGGACGAGCACGCAGGCGGCTGGCATTTGACGAACTGCTGCTGCTGCAACTTGGCGTGGCAATGAAGCGAGCACAGCTGCGCGACGCGACGCGCAGCCCGGCACTGACATGGAACGCGACCATCGACCAGCGCATTCGCGCACGCGTGCCCTACACGCTGACGAGCGGCCAGGAACAGGTGATCGCAGACTTGATCGGGGACCTGACGACGAGCGTGCCGACAAACCGCCTCATTCAAGGTGACGTCGGCGCGGGCAAGACAGTCGTTGCGCTCTATGCGATGATGATGGCTGTCGCCAGCGGGCACCAGGCCAGCCTGATGGCGCCGACGGAGATCCTCGCGGAACAGCACTTTGCAGGGATTTCCAAGCTGCTGGCGGGAAGCAAGGTGCGAGTCGAGATGCTCACGGGCAGTGTGAGCGTGAAGGATCGCGCGAGCATCCTCGCGCGACTTGCCGAGGGCGATATCGACCTGCTCATCGGCACACACGCGCTCCTGACGGAGACTGTGGCTTTCAAGAGCCTCGCTGTGGCGATCATCGATGAGCAGCATCGCTTTGGCGTGTCGCAGCGAGCGACATTGCGAGCGCAAGGAAGTGAAGACGGCGTGACGCCGCATGTGATCGTGATGACGGCGACGCCCATTCCGCGTTCGCTCGCGCTCACGTTGTTTGGCGATCTGGATATCAGCACCATCACGGGGCTGCCACCCGGACGCAAACCCGTGAAGACGACAGTGCTCTCAAGCCACCAGCGCACGCTGGCGTACGACGACTTGCGGGAACGCGTGGAGCGAGGTGAACAGGGCTTCGTCGTTGTGCCGGCGATTGAGCCCGGCGAAATGCCGGCGAACGGCACAACGCCACTGATTGATGTGCGCACCGTGCAAAGCGCAATGGAAGATCAGTACCTGCGCGGCAAACGCATCGCCGCGTTGCATGGCGACTTGAAGCGTGCGACACGCGACGCGGTGATGGAGCGATTCCGACTGGGGCAGATTGATGCAGTCGTCGCGACGACCGTCATTGAGGTTGGTGTTGACGTGCCCAACGCGACCGTGATGATCGTGGAGCAGGCTGATCGATTCGGCTTGGCGCAGCTGCACCAGTTGCGTGGCCGCGTGGGTCGTGGCGACAAGCCGGCGGTGTGCTATCTGATCGGCGACCCCAACACGCCTGAGGGCAACGAGCGCCTTGCGGTGATGGAGCGCACCAACGACGGCTTTGTGCTTGCCGAGAAAGACCTGCAGATTCGTGGGATGGGCGAGGTGTTTGGCCTCAAGCAGTCGGGACTGCCGCCATTCCGCATCGCGGAACCGATGCGTGATCGCGATCTGCTGCTGCTGGCGCGGCATGACGCGAAAGCTTGGATTGAGAAGACGCCCAAGCTCGACGCGGCGCAGGATGCACTGCTCCGCAAGCGCCTGATGAAGGCGCACGGCAAGTACTTCGGGCTGGGCGATGTGGGCTGACTCTTACGCCGCTTCGCCGCGTTCGAGCACTTCAGGCTTGGTGCCGCACACGCCGTCGCGCGTCACGTAGAAGAAGTCGGGGCAGATGGGATAGGGCAGGCGCTTGTAGTCACTCGTGACGCGATCGCGCAGGCGCTTGAGGAACGGATCGGGGCCAAGGCTGAAGGCGACGAACATGTCGCGCGCGGGAATGGCGGTGTAGAAGTCGCCACCCAGTTGCGCTGCGAGGCGGTCATACAGACCGGTGAGAAGCAGACGAGCGGCGTCATAGCCGTCGTGCTGGCCCAGAATGGCGGCCTTACCGCCTTCCTTGCTTTCGACAATCTGCACTTCCAGCTCGGGGGCATAGCGGTCCAGATTCTCGCGTGCGATTTCTTCGATGGCGTTGATGTCGACCTTCCAGCGAAGCAACTGCTCCGTGGTGATGCTCACCGTCATGTGAGGCAGGTCGGTCACGAACACGACGACCGTGTCGTTCACAAACGGAACGTGCGCGACTTGCTCGCGAGACAGATGCTCAAAGATCGACTCAGGCTGAATGCGCGGCATGATCCGCGGCTTCGCGAAGTCAAAGCTCATGCTGCCCAACTGGATCGCTTCGCCAGCGAACAGCTGCTCAAGATAGTGCTCCACGATCTCCGTGCCGCGGCTGGGCTCGTGGTTCACCATGCGATACAGGTTCTCCAGGTCCAGGCGCCGGCCATTCACCAAGAGCTCGCGGGGTCCGACCAGATCGACTGCGTAGTCGGGCTGGAGGCGACGCAGCATGTCTGCGACACATTCGGCGAAGGCTTCGGGCTCTTGGGGCATGTGGGGCATAACGAAGTCCCTGTGGTGTCGCGCAAGACGCCGCGCGATGAACATTGCATCGAGAAGAATGCAAACACAAACAACGACGAGTTGTTTTTTCGACAGCTTGCAGGACGTCGCGAGCGATACAGACCGCAAGGTCGATTGGAGTCGCGCAAGAGCGAACGAACACGGGCGATCCACGCTCGATAACGCAACACGACCCGCGTGATGCGCGGGTCTTGTGTCGCTGAATCAAGTGGCCTGGTCGTGTGTGCGACGATCACCCGCGCGCGTTCGCGCTGCGGATGACGATGCGACGTGGCGTCACATCGCGCACGCCCGATACGTCGAGCTTCTCCGCACTGGCACGCTGCGTTGAAACGCGTGTTGGCTTGGGCGCGTTCTCACGCATTTGCTGCGAAGAACGCGTGACTTCACGGCCCTCGCGGATCTGCTTGCTCGTGAGGCCCACGGTCCGGCTTTCACGCATCGTTTCGCTGCTGCGCGTGACGCTGCGGCTCTGGGCCAGTTGTGCGCTGGAACGAGTCACCGCTTTGCCCGATGCCACGGCATTCGCCTTGGGCAGCGCGACAGGAGCCTGGGCAATGGCTGGCGCGGCCGGATTCACGCGCTGCTGCACACGTGGCGCGGGCTGCGTCGCCTTGTCTCGCATCGCGCTCTTCGAGCTGGTAATGACCACGCGACGGGCATTTGCCGAGGGCGCGGCCGCCTTTGCCTGCCTCGATTGACCCGCGATGACCTGCGTTGATCCGACGGCACGGACCGCTGCCTTGGCAGCGTCGGCTTGCCTGGTGACAGGCTTGGCGACGGGTTTCGCGGCGGGTTTGGCCACGGGCTGGGCCGCCTTGCGAGCGTGCTGACCTTCTGCCAGCACGCGAGTGGCACGGGTATCGTCACGCGTGGGCGCACCGACTTCGCCGCCCGCGTTCGCGGTATTTCCACCGATGGCGACAAGACCAGCGGCGGCGATGAACTTGGCGGCGTTGCGATCAATCACAGTGAAGCCTCCGACTCACACGCGCCACACGACGGCATGAGCTCTCTCAAGTATCGGATTAGTGTGCGCCTTCGGTCACGCGAAGCACTTCAGAAATCGTGGTCATGCCCTTGGCAACCTTGCGCAGACCGTCCTGACGCAGCGTGACCATGCCTCGCTCGATGCACAGGCGGCGGAATTCTGCGACGTTGGGGTTGCGAGCGATAATGTCGCGGAGGCTGTCGTCAATCACGAGCATCTCGTAAATGCCGACACGACCGCTATAGCCGGTCTTGCGACACTTCTCGCACCCACGTGCCGCCCAGATCTCGTCATTGGGCAAACCCTGCATGCTGAGGAACTCCGCCATTTCTTCGCTCGGCGGCTCGGTCTGCTTGCATTCCTTGCACAGACGACGAATCAGTCGCTGGGCGAGCACGCCGTTCACGGCGGCACCGACGAGGAAGGGCTCAAGACCGATATTGACCAGTCGCGTGATGCTGCTGGGAGCGTCGTTGGTGTGCAGCGTGCTGAGCACCAAGTGACCCGTCAGAGCGGCCTGCACCGCAATGTGCGCGGTTTCATGGTCACGAATTTCGCCCAGCAGAATGACGTCAGGGTCCTGACGCAGCAGCGATCGCAGCGCGATGGAGAAGGTCATGCCGATCTTCTCGTGCATTTGCGTCTGCGTGACGCCTTCGAGCGTGTACTCAACCGGGTCTTCGACGGTCGAGATGTTCATGCTGCTCTTGTCGAGAGCACGAAGCGACGCGTAAAGGGTTGTTGTCTTACCGCTACCGGTCGGACCCGTCACCAGCACGATGCCGTGGGGCGCATCGATCTGCTTCTTCCAGATCGTCAGCGCATCTTCATCAAAGCCGAGCTGTTCAAGATCGACCGAGATGTTCTTGTCGTTCAAGATACGCATGACGGTCTTTTCACCGCCTGAGCAAGGCAGCGTCGAGACACGCAAGTCGATCTTGCGGCCGCTTACCATGGCGCGGATGCGACCGTCCTGCGGAATGCGGCGTTCGTCGATGGCGAGGTTCGCCATGATCTTGATACGGCTGGTGATCGCCGGACCCATGCTGACGGGCGGATTGAGCACTTCGTAGAGCTCGCCGTCAATGCGGAAGCGAACCTTGAGCTTCTTTTCACTGGGCTCAATGTGAATATCGCTGGCGCCCTGCTGCAAACCAAGCTGAATGATGTGGTTGACGTAGCGGATGACCGGGCTTTCCTTCGCTTCCTTTTCAAGCGAGGACTCGTCGGTCTCCTTCTTCTCTTCAACCTGCACGTCGCCTTCTTGCACTTCAGCAAGAATCTCACCAACGTTGCTGTCGTTCTGCTGGGCGCCTGCACCGATGAGATCAAGCGCGCCGCGGATGTCGAGCGAAGTCGTGAGCACGAGTTTGACACCGGCGCAACCGAGCTTTTCCTTCACAGTGTCGATCAGGAACACGTTGTCAGGCTGCGTGAGCGCGACAACAACACGTGAGCCGTCCTGACGCAGCGGGATCACCTGGTTCTGCTTGCAGAACTCGGGGGTCAGACGCTGGAGCATTTTGCCGTCGAAGCCGCCGTCCAGGCCTTTCGACAGATCGATACGCTCGAAGTTGAGATGGCTGACGTGTGCGAGAGCCTGCATCACCTGCGATTCATCCGCGCCTTGTTCAAGCACGATTTCGCTCAGGCGACGACCCGGGCTGCTCTTGAGGATCTGATTCGCCTGCTGCAGCTTGTCGGCGGACACGACGTTGCGCACAACGAGCAGTTCACCCAGTTCGCGCACCTTGTCGGGATCTTCGCCCGCGTCAGGACGATAGATCTCGGCCATGGCGGGACCGACGCCCGGATCACTGCTGCCGCGCTTGGTGATGGACGTTTCATTGGTCGGCGTCGCCGGCTGTTGGCCATAGACGCGCTGATTGGCGGGCACGCTGGGCAGCGGCGAGAAGCTGTTCTCGTTCTCGTCGATGCGGTGCTTCTTCGCACCCTTTGCGTCACCGGCGTCTTTCGCCCCATCAACACCCAGTTCACTCAGAATGTCGTCAATGTTGTACTTGGCCATGGCTGATGATTCCGGCTGCGAAGAGGTGCGAATGACTGAACCGAATGACGATCAGGGGCGACGCTTGCCGGACCCGCCTGCGGGAGGCATGTTGCCGGCCTGCATGGTGAGCGTGAAGCTCTCGCCATCCGCCGTGATGGTCACGCTGCGGCCGGAGATCTCCGTCACTGTGAAGTACTCGGCAACGGTGTCGCCCACCGTCACGGTTTCGTCGTCGATGCGAGCGAGGGGACGCTTGCCACCCATCACGCTGTGCAGCACGAGCTTGCCCGCTTCGTTCAGGAGAGCGGTCTTGCGGGCTGCTGCCACGCGAGCGGCGGCTGCTTCGGGGCTTTCGCCCGCGAGCGGAGCGGTGTTGACCGCCTGTTGCAGCGGCACAATCGCTTCACGCATCGCGAAGGGACTGTTGCCGAAGTCTGCAAGCGCTACATCCAGCGGATCCTTGGCGTTGCCAAGGTCGGCCATCAGGCGCTCGTAGCGAGTTTGCAGCTGCGCATCGCCTTGGAAGTCAAACTCAGACTGGTCAGACTCGAAGGCGATGGCGCTGCGCATACCGATCTGACGCATGCCCATCAGCGCGACTGCGCTGACGATGACCGTCAGACCGATGACCAGCGGCTGACGCGGCGTCCACTTGCGCGGCGTCACAAACGCGTTCAGCTCGCCACCTGCCTTGTTGGAGTCCATTGCCATAGTGCGTTTCCTCAGTTCGGTGCGAGATGATCACTGTCCGGACGCGACGCTCTTGCCGTCTTCCTGGTAATAGATGCTGAGCGTGAATGTCGCCTTGAGTTCGGCCTCGTCGCCGGGCTGGCCCGTGAGCTTGAATTCGTGAATGCGCATCACGCGGGGCAGTTTTTCCACCTGCGCGAGGAACGTGTGGAAACCGATGAAGCTGCCCTTGGTTTCCATTTCCAGCGGCTGTTCCATATACAGACCCGCGGGGAGCGGCTTGTTGTTCTTGATCGCCGGGCTTGCAAGACCGGCAGCGACGGCCAGATCACTCACTTGACGCACGACGGCATCAACTTCCTGACTGGCGGGCAGGCGTTCTTCGATGATGCCGATGTTCTGCGCGAGTTCCTGGTTCGCGCGTTCAAAGTCGGCGTTCTTCGCGGCTTCTTCCTGCAGGCGTGCGAGCAGGTTGCGCATGTGCTCCACGTCACCCTGCGCACGGCTGATTTCGCTGTTCTGCGGCTTGAACACGAGGAAGTAACTGGCGACAGGCAGGCCCAGCACGCCCACACCCACGCCCACCCACAGCAGCATGTTGGTGTTCTTCATCTGCATCACTCGGTCTCCTTCGCCATCGGCGCGTCACCATCCAGGGGCTTGCCCGTCTTCACCGCGAGCAGTTCACGAATGCTCTCGCCAAGCTTCTCCTTGGGCACATCGCTGCGCAGACGAGCGGTCATCTCGAACTTGCGAAGCGTGGTTTCACGGTCGCGGAACTCTTTGATGTAGGTCAATTCCACATCACGAAACGCGGGACTGCGCTTGAGGCTGCTCAAGTAGTCAGCAACCTGGTTGTTGTCCTTGGCGTTGCCGCTGATGGCGATGTCGTAGGTGAAGCTGGGCGCCAGGATCTTGGGCTTGGCGGCCGCGGCTTGCTTGTCAGCGACGTCCTGCGTCAGGCTCTTGACCTCTGACTTGACGCTCACAACGCCCCCTGTCGTGTTGCGTGTGCCCTTCATGGCCAGTTCATCCAGGCGCATTTCATCAGGCATGCGATAGGCGACTTCTCCCAGCAGGGCCCAGCGGGGCATCTTCTCGACAAGAGCCGCGGTGATCTCAGCCTTCTCCAGCATGACGGTGCGCTGCTCGGTCAGCTTCTTGAGCTGCTCGATCTTGGCTTCCTCAGCCTTGCACTGCTCGACCAGTTCTCGGTACTCAGCGCCGAGCTTCACCTTGCGGGTGTTGTTCAGCACGAACGCGCCGCCCACACCGGCGAGGACCACCGCAAAGAGCGAGAGGATGATGATGTTGTTGCGGAACTCGGCCTTCCGCTGGATGTAATCAGCGGGAAGGAAACTCGCGCCGGTGCCGGCTGCGTTGTCCTGCTTGATTTGTGGAAAGAAAGCCAAGGCAAATCCTCCTGCAATCACGCCCGCATGGGCAGGCCTCAGTTCAGAGATCCGTCGGCGCCAGGCACAAGCCCAGAGCCACCGCCCAGCCTGGCTGGGCCTGCTTCATGTCCAAGCCCGCAACGGGTTCCTTCCCGGTGCGAGCCACGCGCGCCAGGGGATCAGCCACTTGCGCGGGCAGGCGCAGCGCCCGCGCGAGATACTGCGTCAGACCACGGTGCTTGGACTCGCCACCCACAAACACCACGCGTTCCACCTTGCGACTGGGGAACTGCGATGCGTGATAGCGAAGGCACAGACGCACTTCGTCGGTCAGAATTTCGAGCGGTTCCGCCAGATCCACGTCGCTGGGCCCCACCGGAACCTGCGGCTGGGCGAGCACGTCACCCGAGAACCCATCAGGCGTGTCGATCTTGCGGCGGTCGTTTTCGGGCGCAGCGGCGGAACTCTCGTGCATCCTGGGAGCGACGGTCGCAGTGGCGACGACGTTATCGAGGTCGTACCGCATGCGACGCGCCTGGCTTTCCGTCACGGCTGCTTGCTTGGCGATCGCTTCGTCGAGGTTGTGGCCGCCCACGTTGATCAGGCGTGCAAAGACCAGGTCGCGACCGTGGGCGATCATCACCTTCGTGTTGGTCGCGCCGATGTCGATGTAGAGCGTGTTCAGCAGCAGATCACCTTCACGGCGATGCAGGTGGTCAAAGGCACGCAGCGAGCACAGGAACTCACTGTGCATGCCCACCGGCTCCAGCTTCGCATCGACGAGGGCCATCATGAGCTGGTCAACCACTTCACGATGAACGCTGATGAGAATGACATCAATCTTCCCGGCGGGACGATCGCTGTTGATCTCGATAAAGCGATAGACGAGCGTGGACGGATCGACGCCCAGCTGCGCTGGGATGGCCGCTTCGACCAATGTCGCAACGGGCACGCCTTCGGTCTTGGGGAACTGCAGATGCTTGACGCTGGTCCGCCACGCCGGAATCGCGCAGACCGCGCGCTTGCCCTTGAAGCCGCCCTTCTTCACAAGCTTGCCCAGGGCGGAGAGCTGAAACTCCCATCGCTTCTTGGCGTCGTGAATGATCTCGGGCGGAATGTCCAGCTTGGCCGCTGCGATCAGCGCGGGTGGCTCGGCTCCGTCGACCTGCAGCACTTTGAGCGCGCCTGTGCCAAACTCGATAGCGATGGGCAGTTCCTTGCCCGCCGCACGCACCTGCTTGGGCTTGACCGGTTCCGCCGGAGGCTTGGCGTCATGTGACGCTCCGCCCGCCGACTCCTTCGGGGTGCGCTTGAACGAATTGAGCAGGCTCGAGAGTCCCATCGCGAGTGGCGCTCCACAGCGCGACGCCGACAAAGTGCCGGCGAGCGCGTCACAGAACGTCATCGGACGGAGATACGACTCGGGTGAGTCTGCCGCATGGCTTGCGCAAAGTACCGAGATGTACAGGCCCACGCAGGCTGCGCAGTCGGTACAGTCCCGCAAAAACTATCGGGCGTTGCTCTCTGCTCAGTCGTTCAGCATGGTGGCGAATAACCGCTCAAGACTGGCGAGAGCCCCCTTGATGTCCCATGCTTGCTTCGCGCGGTCGCCGGTGTAGTTGCTGATAGCGCGTACCTCAACAAAGGGGATACCCGCCCGAAGGGATACCAGCGCACAGGCTGCGCCTTCCATCGTCTCCGCGATCGCCTTCGTCCGAACAGCTACCGCCCGGGCCAAGGCATCGGTGCCCGAGCAGGTCGACACGGTCGCGATATCACCCGCCGCGGTGACGAGCGGCATGAACGCTTCCAGCAATCTTGTGTCACACGAAAAGGCATCTTCACCGGTCGGATTGATCGGGAATCCCATCGCGGCGACGCTTTGGAACCCCGCGGGAGTCACGATGCCCTCATCGGCAAAGATGCATCGCGTGGCGACGACGGTGTCCGTCGGCTGGAGGGCAAACTCGTCCCCCTCAGGAAGACTGCCGGCGATTCCGGTATTGATGACTGCGGTGAATCGACCGGACTTGGCCAAGGCCGCTGCCAAAGCTCCTGCTGCGTTGGACTTGGAAACGCCCAGATGTAGCAGATCCACGCCGGGCGCAATCTCGACGTGCTCCCAGGGATTCGGGAAAGCGGCGGTCGACCGTGCAGCTGCCAAGATCGCACGTCCCTCGATTGGAGCAGCAACCGCAAGCAAAATGCGTCCGTCTTTTGTCAATTGGCGAAGCAACGATTGCACGTCGGCATCGTACAACCGTTGCCGGGCTCTGCCCGGAGCTATTTCTTTGGAACACTTCTTATGACCACCCCCCCTGCTGCCACCCCCATCCGCCATGTCCTACGCAAGGTGGTGCTTTCGGCGGCAGTCATCGCGACACTTGCGGGCGGCGCCAGCCTGCTTGTCGCGGCTGGCCGCCAACCTGCGGAAGTCACGAAGGCTCAGACGTCGGACATTACTTCGGCTCGCCGTCAGGCATTTGACGTGACCACGACCGCGAACGGCGACCTGCAGGCCAAGAACCAGATTGAACTGCGCAGCACGCTTGAGCGCGAATCAACGATTCAGTTCATCATCGCGGAGGGCTCGCGCGTCAAGAAGGGTGACGTGGTTGTGAAGCTGAATGGCGACACGATCCAGAACCAGATTGACGAGCAGACTCCCCGGCTTGCGAGCGCTCGCGCTGCAGTGGTAGCCGCTGAGAATCAGTACCAGATTCAGCTCAACGACAACGCCAGCGCATTGCGCAAGGCCGAGTTGCAGCTTGAGCTCGCGCAATTGGGGCTCAAGCAGTGGGAAGATGGCGATGTCGTGAAGCGCCGCCAGGAGCTCAGCCTCGAAATCAGTCGTAGCGAGCTTGATCTGGAACGCCTGGCTGAGAAGCTCCGCCGCAGCGAGGACCTGCTGCGCGAGGGCTTCATCGCGAAGGATGAACGCGACCGCGATGAAGTGGCTTACATCGAAGCGATCTCCAAGTACAAGAACGCCGTGCTTGCTGCGGAGGTGTACGAGAACTTCGAATACACCAAGGAACGCAAGCAGAAGCTCAGCGACGTGGAAGAAGCCCGCGCCGAAGTTGACCGCGTGAAGCTCAACAACGACAGCCAGCTCGCGAGCAAGGACGCAGACCGCTTGAGTCAGCGCGAGCAGTTGACCCTGCTGGAAGCCCAGGTGCGCAAGCTGCAGGAACAGCTCCTGGCAACCACCATCACCGCGCCGCAGGATGGTCTGGTGGTGTACTCCACGAGCCTTGAAAGCGGCGGTCGCTGGGGTAACGAGCAGGGTGCTTGGCAGATCGGCCAGCAGGTCTACCCCAACCAGCTCATCGTCGTGCTGCCTGATACCAGCGTGATGATCGCTGCTGTGCGTGTACACGAAGCTATCGCCGGTCGCGTGCGTCCCGGACAGATCGTCAACCTCAAGATCGACGCAGCGGGTGGCCGCACGTTTGAAGGCGTTGTGGAGTCCATCGGCGTGATGGCGGA
>Ga0315899_10002287_pt1 | contig 21256 bp, 22 predicted proteins | sample LakEriMetagenome_2_FD_203518 | JGI IMG/M metagenome (GOLD analysis project Ga0315899, IMG submission 203518) | Freshwater fungal communities from buoy surface, Lake Erie, Ohio, United States - Buoy 4 MA112 | ecosystem: Environmental > Aquatic > Freshwater > Lake | place: USA: Lake Erie, Ohio... | reverse complement strand
TTTCAATCTGGCTGGGCAGTTCACGCCAGATTCTCGTTTTCCTGTCTACCCTGTTTTGCCTCGCATCAGGAGTTCGTTTTAGCCATGGCCAAGCGTTCCATGCTTCGAAAACGCCCTCCTGGCGTAGAGCAAGCATCCTTCATGTTTGAGGCGGTCTTTGCAGCGACAATCGCTCTAACCGTTACCTCCGGACTTGCGCTGATGTTTGAAAAGCAAATCGACCTCGCCAAGCGCGCCCGCGACACCGATCTTCTTGAGGCTGCAGTGAATAAAGACGTGAATTCCCTGCGCCAAGCGGCTCGCTACTGGCGAATGTCGTATGGCCCTTACTCCCAAGATTTCTTGGATGCTTCTGTCACTGGTATTGCCCCCTACACCCAGCGCCCATCTGGCAGTCTCGCCTATCGGCCTGCAGTGCGTTCTGAGTGCCTCAGCAAAGATCTCTATCTGCTTAATTTCATTGCTGATTTAAAAGTCATCGTTCTAAACGGCAATATTCCAATTATTAATTCCCCAAGGGCTTTTAATGTTCAAGATAATATTACCCCCACCGCTCTCGCCTCTCGCTACTTGCTGACGCGCACCATGCAAAGATTTTCGGCTGACTCTTCCGTGCCCACCGCTCGCCTGACCTATCAGCTCAAGCCACTCAACAATTCCCCTCCCTTGGCTCTGGAGCGCACAGCGGAATTGCAGATCGAAATGCAAACTGGTTGTTAGCCCATGCCGATCTCGTCGCGCCCCCATAATGCCTTCACCATGATCGAGGTATTGCTCGTCAGTGCTGTGATCTTGAGCTTGAGCTCGTTGGCTTTGCGCTCGATGTTTCTATTTAGTGAGCAAAGGAAGTTGCGCACGGCTGCAGTAGAGCTTTCTGGCTACTTGCAGGTGGTTAGAAATGTTGCCAACGCAGCAAATGGCCGATGCAGGATTGCGCTCACCCAATCTAATGGTGGCACCTTTTCCGTAGACCCCACTTTCACCGACCCCGACAACGTTTGCCTGCCAGGCACGCTCCCGCCCGATGTGCGCCTTGGCGGCCTTTCTGGGAGCCGCAATCTGAAGGCTGCCACCCTGCCGGGCGGTGGTAATTACCCCCTTACTTTTTCGCCGGAAGGATCGATCAGGGCTGGTGCCACCGTTCTCCTCAGCTCGTCCGATGTTCCCAATGGAGCCTGGTGTGTGGATGTACAGGCCCCCCTAGGCACGGTGCGGTTGGGTTGGCAACCCAGCGGGGGCACTTGCAATTACGCGATCGAGCAATGACATGACCCGCCGTTTTCGAACGCTTCAATTCATCAGCCAAGCCACCCCGTCTAAGAAACGGCTGCCCAGCTTCACCCTTGTGGAGCTCTTGGTTGGCTCAGTTATCACGGTGATCGTGGTGAGTTCCTTGGCGGCTCTTGCCCTGATCTCGGAGTTGCGATTGGGTCGGGATTCAGAAGTCAACCAAAACCTGCGCGATCAGTGGGGCCGTGCCCTTGCCTTCATGAACAACGAAGCTCAAAACGCCTACTGGATCCGCACCAGCATCGCTGCGTGGCCCTGCGCTGGTGGCGCTCTTCCGCCTGGGCCGGTGCTTGTATTGGAGGGGCCGCCCAATCCCGCCAACAATAACCAGCCCTTCTGGAATGTGGTCTACGGCGTTCGTGCCAATGGCAACTCCACTCAATGGCGCGGCTTCAACAGGCTTGTGCGCTGCGGCCCACCTTTTGAAGCGCTGCGCCGACCCGATGCACCTTTGCCGGCCGCGCAACAGGCCCGAAGAGCTGCAGCCCTCGCTGGCAACCTCGCCTTTACCGAACAAAACACCGAATCCGTCATCGCTGATCAGTTGGCCCAAGACAACCCCTTGCAGATTCAGCTGTACGACCAAACCCTTGCCAAGGATCGCGACGTTCAACTGAGCTTGTTCATGAGCCGCCGCACAGGGGCCAGCTATCCACCCCCTGGCATGTTTGCGTCGGCGTTCCACACCCAGATCCGCGCCAATCGCAACCCGGGATTTGACGTCACCGGCAACCCTGCCTGCCTCACCACAACCGATGCCGATGGCAACCAACAGCCCAATTCGGCGGCCTGCCCCTCCATGCCATTAAAAGACTCGCTCGGCCGCACCACTTACATCAAGGAATTCAACCTCCCCTCTGCAGGCACTTTTACGGTGAATGGCTGCAATCCCAACTCAGGATGTCTTGGGCCGAAGTCCAGCTCCACCATTGATGTGATTTTTCTCAAGGGCAATTTTGCCGACTTCACCACCAGGCAATTCGCCGCTCCCGGGCAGGCTAATGCCACAGGTCCCTGTAGCCGCACCAGCTGCTGGTTGAGCAACGGCAGCCAGAATGTGCAGATCTACGACGGAAACGTGCTCGTGTTCTACGACCAGATCCTGCGACTTTGATGAACGAATTCGATCCCTCCCATCGGCTGAAGGAGGCCCTGGGCCTCGTCGAGTCGGGTCAACTTGATATCGCGGAAGCCAAACTGCGACAGCTGGTAGCCGAAGGCACTCGGCAACCCCAGGCCTGGATGGCCCTGGGAGTGATCTGCGGCGAGCGAGGGGATCGAGCTCAAAGGCGGCTCTGGCTGCAGCAGGCCCGCGCCCTTGAGCAGAAGCTGGCTCCAGACAATCCCTCCCTGCGCTTGCTGCTCAATCTGCAGGTGGATGCCCTGGAGCGGGGGGAGATCGATAAGGCCCTGGCCTATGGCGAAGAGGCCCTGAGCCATTATCCAAAAGACGGCGAAACCCTCCTGCAACAGGCTCGCCTGCTCGCCCTCCAGGGCAGGTCATGTGAGAGCGAAAGCCGTTTAGAGCAATGCCTTCCCGCCCTCCAGGCCCAGGTGGAGGCTGAGCCTGATGGCGTGAAGGGTTGGCGGCTCTTGGCCCGAGCCGAGGAAATGCTCAACCATGGCGACTTGGCGATCGCCGCATGCCAGCGGGCCTTGTCCCTCGACCCCAACCATTTGCCCACTCTTCTGCTGATTGGCCGGCTGCTCACGATGCGCGGGCAAATCGATGGGGCCATGCCCTGGCTCATGAATGCTTTGGCCGTCGCCCCCAACGACCCCTATGCCTTGAGTTGCACGGGTCTGGCCCTGAAAGATCTGGGTGACCACTTGCAGGCTGTTGAGCTGTTTCGCAAGTCGTTGGCCATCGATTCAAACCAGGTGGAAACCTGTTTTTTCCTCGGGGCAACCCTCAGTGATCTCGGCCTCTACGGGGAAGCCGAGAAGGCCTTCCGCGATGGTCTTGCCATTGCGCCGGCCGATCTCGACTGCCGGATGAATCTGGCCTCCACATTGCGCAACAAGGGCGAGGCTGCCGAAGCGGTGGCCATCTATCGCCAGCTTCTGGTGGATGCGCCTGACGCCCAGGGGGCCTTTCACAACCTGATGTTCACCTATTCCATCAGCGACGAGGCCTCTCCCGCCGAGGTTTTGGAAACGGCACGGCGCTTTTGGCAAGGGCTAGCGAGACAGCTCCCCGCTCCCTCCGTCCCGCTGGCGCCGCTCCACTTGAGCGAGCGACCTCTGCGGGTGGGCTTGCTCTCGGCCGATATCGGTAGCCATGTGGTGGGTCGTTTCCTCGACCCCCTGTTGCGATACCACGATCCGAACCGCTGCCATCTGGAGCTGATCTCCATGCATCGTCGCTACGAGCAAAGCAGCGAAGCGCTGATCGCCCTGGCTGACGGCTTCCACAGTCTGGAGGGTGTGCCCCAACAGGAGGGAAGGGCGCGTCTGCAAGATCTCGCTTACGACCTGATTGTGGATACCTCTGGCTACACGCGCGGCACCGGGATCTATCTGCTCTGCCAGCGCTGTGCTCCCGTGCAAGCCCACTACATCGGATACCACGCCACCACGGGACTCGACACGATCGATTGGTTCATTGGCGATGCAGAAACGGCTTCACAGGAGTTTGCTGAGCAATTCTCCGAACGACTTTGGCGTCTTCCCAGACCCTGGCTCGCCTACCCAAGTCAGCCGTCCTTTCCGGACGCCACACCCCTCATGCAAACCGATCGGCCCGTCCTAGGGTCCTTCTGCCAGGTGCCCAAAATGACCAGCACCACCCTGACGTTTTGGAGCGCAGCTCTACGACGCGTTTCCAATGCCATGTTGGTGCTCAAAGATCGCGGCATTCAAGACCCTGGCGTGCGCAGCGGGCTTGAGCGGAAGCTTTCAGATCAGGGGGTAGACCCTGATCGGTTGGTGTTTCTCCCACCAGAGGGTGAGTGGAAAGATCACGTCGACCTCTACAACATTCTCGACGTGGCGTTGGACACCACACCCTGGAGCAGTGCTACGACCGGTTTTGAAGCTTTGGCGATGGGCACGCCCCTCGTTGCCATCCGCGGTGGCCGCATGGCCGCACGTATGAGCAGCTCCCTGGTGAAGGGGGTGGGGCACCCCGAGTGGGCCGCAGAAACACCAGAGGCTTTCGCATCGATTGTGGAAAGCCTCTGTTCAGATCTAGAGGGCCTGCGCCGTTGCAAGGCCGACCGCCAACGACAGACAAAGCAGAGCCCACTTTTTGATAGCAAAGATCTCGCCCACCATGTGCAACAGGCCTTTTTGGCCATGGGCCGGCGGGCGAGCTAGCTTTTGACCTAGCTGATCGTGCAGGTCATATCGCCGATGGAGCTGACATTGATCGAGACCGTTGACCCAGACTGATTGGTGTTACTCAGACACTTCAGTCCACTTGTGGAACCTACGGCAGACCAACTCTGAGAATAGGTTCCACCGTTGGTACTGCAATTGGTGTTGGGGGCCAAACCAACCTGGGAGATCACGAAGGTGGCGCATTCCTTGGCGAGACCCACCTGCTCTCCAATCGCTGCACCAGCAGCGGCGGCTTTTCGAGCTTCCAGGTATTTGGGAATGGCCACAGCGGCCAAAATTCCAACGATGGCCACCACGATCATCAACTCGATCAGGGTGAATCCCCTTTGGAGACGCTTGCGGCGACGCACGCTCTCGAGGAGCAACAGCTGAGTGCGGGTTTGCATGAAAAAGCGGCAGACAGTGCTGCCGACCCTAGCCGCAAGGAAGCCAGCCGTCAAAAAACGGCTTTCGAATTCTGACCTCAAACAAAAACTTTGATCAATTGGATCAGTGTATTCGCGCTTTCAATAGATTATGGAGATCTGGCTTGGATAGTAAATTAAGAGGAAATTTGCCCCAAAAAGTAGGCGCAAGCAAGTTGGGAAACTGATTGCGCCCTTTTCGGAATACTTTTGATGCTTGGTCAAATGTGCCAGCTGACAAATGATCAGCTGATCGTGCAGGTCATGTCCCCGGTGGAGGCCACGTTAATTGAGACAGTTGCGCCCGACTGGCCAGTGAGGCTAAGGCACTTCAGTCCACTTGTGGAACCGACGGACGACCAACTCTTGGAGAAGGTGCCACCACTGGTGCTGCAGAGGGTGCTAGGAGCTGAGCCCACCTGGGACACAACGTATGTGGCACATTCCTTGGCGAGACCAACCTGCTCGCCGATGGCTGCGCCAGCTGCTGCAGCTTTGCGGGCTTCCAGGTATTTGGGAATGGCCACGGCGGCCAGAATTCCTACGATTGCCACCACAATCATCAGTTCGATGAGGGTGAAGCCCTTCTGAAGTCCCTTGCGACGACGAACGCTTTCAAGAAGAAGGAGTTGGGTACGGGTTTTCATGAAAAAAGCAAATGCGTTTGCACATTACACCAAACTTTGGGTGTCTGTGGCTCGAATCACGGTTAATTGTGATCTGGCTCACAAGAAGATTTGTAACAATAGTTCCATAGGGCACAGACCTCGTCTGCGTGGTGGGTCGAGCGACAAACTGTTGGAGTTTGTTTGACGACCGTGCTCCGGGCTTCCCTGGCAACCCGAATGGCCCATTGGGGGGTGGTGATCGTGGCTGTTTATGCCCTCGTTGCCCTGGCCGCCCCCCTGCTCCAACACTTGGGACTGCTGCCTGATCCCAACCTCGGTCTTGCCAACCCCATCGATGCCCCTCCCTCATGGAGCCACTGGTGCGGCACCGATCGGCTCGGTCGCGATGTCTGTTCCCGCACCCTGGCGGGAAGCGGCGTGGCTTTGCAGGTGGTGCTCCTCTCCCTGGGGCTCGCCCTGCTCATCGGCGTGCCTCTGGGAATGGTCAGTGGCTATCTCGGCGGCCCCATGGATCGAGTGCTGGTGCTGCTGATGGACACCATCTACACCTTGCCGGTGCTTCTCCTTTCGGTGGTGCTCGCTTTCTTGCTCGGCCGAGGCCTCCCCAATGCCGCAGCGGCCTTGTGCATCGTCTATATCCCGCAATACTTCCGGGTGGTGCGCAATCAAACCGCCCAGGTGAAGGCCGAACTGTTCGTTGAGGCTGCCCGCTCCCTTGGCGCTGGACCCCTTTGGATCCTGCGTCGCTACCTCCTTCGCAACGTGATCACCTCGGTGCCAGTGTTGCTCACTCTTAACGCTGCCGATGCAGTGCTCGTGCTCGGTGGGCTGGGTTTTCTTGGCCTGGGACTCCCGGAAACGGTGCCCGAATGGGGCAGTGACTTGCAGCAAGCTCTCACCTCGGTGCCCACCGGCATCTGGTGGACAGCCCTCTGGCCTGGCCTCGCCATGTTTGGTTTGGTGCTCGGCCTCTCTTTCCTCGGTGAGGGACTGGAGCATTGGTTGTCGGCCTCGCCCCGGCGAGCCGGCTGACGTTCAACCTGCCACCAGGGCTGGATCACTCAGCAACACGGACGCGAGATAAAGGGACTGCCAATCTGTGCCATGGCGGGCATCCAGCTCGCTCAGCAGCAGACTTACCAAATCGGAAGCGTTGTAGAGCTCATGCAGCAAAAAGGCAGCTGCCTTCAGTTGGTGCTCGCTCCAAACGGCCCGCTGACGAAAATCCTTCACATAAATCGCATCCGTCCAAAGAATCTGGCTGATCGGGCTCAGGGGATGGGCCTCGATGCGCAGTGGCTTGAACGGCCGGCCTTTGAGGGGGGCGAATTTGAGTAAACAAAAGCCTTGGCTTCGCAGGAAGGCATCCACATCCGCCATCAGTGGCTGACCCTCATACAGCTCTACAAACTCCACTTCGCACTGCACCACTGTGATATCGGCCAACGTGGCCTGAGCTGCTTGCAACACCATGAGCTCTGCGCCCTGCACATCCAACTTGAGAAAATCCACCGGCCGCATCCCTTCAAGCCCATCGAGCCGATGGGTGCGCAGCACCTGCCGTTTCTCCACCTGCATGTATTCGCCCAAGGCAGGAAACAAATCCACGGTGGCGCGAGCTGGGGCATACAACGATGACGTCATCGGTGCATTAGTGATGTGAAGGGTGTGCTCCTCTCCATCCCCCAAGGCCAAGGGCAGAAAACGAACCGCCCCACCAAGGTGGGCCACTTGTCGGTTGAGGCGATCGCATTCCTCCTCCAGTGGTTCAAACCCGATCACTTCTGCACATCCCTCCTCAGCCCAACGCACCCAAGGCTCTGGTTTGGCTTCCAGGCCCATCGCACCCCCGTCGAGACAACGGAGGGGACGATCCAGCTCCAGGAGGTCGAACCAGGGGCGCACGGAGGGTTCCTCTGGCCGGGCGGGGGCAGCAGCCGATGGTGCCTCCGTGCTTGCCAGTTGGGGGAAGCGACCCTCAAGAAGAGCTAGCTTGCGCATCATGGCAGCGCTCGGCCAACCCCATTGCCTCAGTCGGCGCAGCCGAGGGAGTTCTGAGGAGCCTGTGAAGAAGCTCGAGTAGCTCTCCAGCCGCGACTGGGCTTCCAAGGTGGCCGCCTCCAACCAAAGCGCCGGAGTGTCGCCAGGGGGTATCGCATCCGTGGCTGGGTGGGGCGAAAGAAAGGGCTCGTCAAGTCTGATGTCTCCCCCCTGCTGAAGGATTGCGCTGAGATGGGCCAGGGCGCCCACAGCCTTTTGCCGCTCCCCCAGCTCCATGGCCACCCGCGCCAGAGAGGCCAAGCGGCTGGGGGGGCCATCACCCTGCACAAGCTCGTCGAGCAGTTGCTCACTGCGACGCAGGTACCCCAACCGCTGGGCCACGGGCAACGGGGGATCATGGGCTGCCCACCAGGCCGCCAGGGCCTCCTGATTGGCGGTGCGCCCAGGCAGATCGGCGGCCGCGCTCCAAAGGGAGGCAAACCCTTGGGCGAAGGGCAGCGACTGCAACAGAGGCAACAACGTCTTTGCATCGCTCTGCAAGGGATCGGCAGGCCCTCTTGGCTCCTCCTCCACCAACCAACCGGCGGCGGCCAGAGCGGACGCCCGCTCGGGTTTCGCTGCAAACAGATTGAGCAGGTAGGCATCCACGGGTTCACCCGGCTTGAAGGGCACCAGGGCCGCCAGGCCGGGCACAAGCCTGTAGCACTCGTAACCCAGGCCGTGGAACGCCTCCAGCAGCTCCAGATGGAGCCTGTTGCCTTCTTTGAGTTCAAACATCACCAATGGGGAGGTGATTTGGAAGAGGCGCTTCCCCCCCTCCAAAATCCGTTCCTCCTCCCCCTCGGCGTCGATCTTGAGCAGATCAACCGCCGTCCAACCGAAGCGATCCATGCAGGCATCGAGGGTGGTCAGGGTCACCTGTTCCCCTGCAGCCGCCCCAACCATGGCTTCCTCGGCGGCAACAAGATGATTGAGCTCCGCTTGGCCGGGCTTGCTGAGCCATGCAGACCCCTCATGGTCGGAGAGTGCCTTGGGCACCAGCTGCAACCAGTCCGTGCGGTTGGCGCGGATGGAGTTGGTGAGAAAGCTCGCGGTGTCGGATGCGGGTTCAAAGGCCCAAACTTGCCCCTGCGGCCCCACGCATCTGGCGAGGCTGAGGGCATAGACCCCGTAATTGGCTCCGATGTCGATCACGACCTGGCCCGGCTGCAACAGCTGGCGCAGAAATTTGATCTCGTCCTCAAACCAATCACCCTGCTCCTGCAGGATGTAAGTGGTGAGCAGTTCCAGCGAATCCGGCACGACAACCGTGGTGCCATCCACGAGCGGAAGATGGATCGGTGCAGGCAGAGCAGCCATCGGCCCGACAGGGTGGTTTGGAAACCAGGTCAGTCTCCCTCAAACGGAGATGCTGCCCTTTCTGCCTAAAATTTTGACTCTCTGCCTGCCAACCCCATGCCGTGGTGGATGGATCTGGTGTTGCTCCTGGCCGGTGGTGTGCTGTGGATCATCGGTGACAACCACAGCGATGACGCCATTGGCCTGCTAGAGAAAATCCTTGCTACGGCCGCTGTGATGGTGGTGCTCCTCGGTGGGCGTTGGCTGCCCCTGGAGCTGGCCGCCCTCGGCCTGGCCCTCTGGCTGCCCAGCGCATCGCGCTTTGAGCGGGGCCCCCGGGGCTAGCAGCGCAGTCGCACGGTCCGCGGCAGGGGCTCGACAATCTCCCCCTTTCCATCCAACCCTGGGTAGGGGAGCCCCTGCTCGCGGCACCAGCGGGCCACCTCGGGATAGGCCCAGGCAAACAACTGCTCCCGATAGCGCTCCTCCGGCACCCCTTCACCATGCTCAGGGACCAGCCCGGCGGCTTGCCGCTGGCGCAGGGCCTCAAACAGCAGGGTTGCCGCCGCCACCGACACATTCAACGATTGCACCATCCCCCGCATCGGGATGGCCACCGCCTGGTCCATCAAGGCTGTGGCCTCCGGGCTCAACCCCCACTTCTCGGCCCCCAGCACAAACGCCGTGGGGCCGGTGTAGTCGCAGTCGCGATAGTCGCGGGCCTCCACCCCCAGATGGGTGCCGTACAGGCGGAAGCCCTGGGCCTTCAGGGCAGCCACGGCTTCCATCGGGCTGCTGTGCACCTGCAGCGGCACCCACTTTTGGCTGCCCTGGGCTGTGCTGTTGAACGTGGGCAGACGGCCTTGGCGGCACACCGCGTGGGCCTCAAGAACCCCCACCGCATCACAGGTGCGCAGGATGGCCGAGAGGTTGTGGGGTTTCTCCACCTGATCGAGCAGCAGGCTCAAATCGCCCATGCGCCGATCCAACACCGCCTTCAAACGCTCGAATCGGCGGGGTAGCAGGGGCATTCGGCCAATTTAGCGAACGCGTCACACAAAACTCCCAGCCATCGATGAGCGTGGCTGGGAGGCAACGCAAAAGGGGGCAGGGGGTGTTCTTTTGGGTGAAAGTGCATGAGGGCGTCGTTTGTGGTCGCCGGTCGCCTTCTCCTGCCGCTCCTGCTATCCCGGCTGGCCCCATGGCAGGCTTTTTGGTTTTGACGGTGAGCTTCGACCAGCGCGTCTACGCGATGGTGGCCCTGATTCCTGAAGGTCAGCTGGCCACCTACGGCCAGATCGCAGAGCTGATCGGCGCCTGGGGCTGTGCGCGCCAGGTGGGCTGGGCCCTGCGCCGGATCCCCCTCCCCAGCGATCTGCCCTGGCATCGGGTGGTGAATGCCAAGGGGTGCATCAGCCTGAGCCTGGCCCGGGAAGGCAGTGATTGGATGCAAGCAGAGCTTCTGCGCAGCGAGGGCATTCCTGTGGATCCCCAGGGGCGGCTGCCGCTGGCTGATCACCGCTGGGCTGGGCCGCCGAGTGGGGATCTGATGGGCTGCCGTGCGCAGGAAAAGTGATCGTTAATCGCTTTCCCAGAAAGTTTTTCTCCATGGGGTGATCCACCCCCAGGCTCATCTCCTTGATTACTCGCTTGCTGCGGGTTTTTTTGTGCTTCATAGCCCTCGGCGCTATGACTGATGTCTGTTTCAACCGATGCCCTTGGGGAGTTCTGCCGCCCCACAGCCCTCGGGGCTGGCGCCTCGTCGTTTGGTCTGGACCGTGCTGCAGGCTGTTGCCGCTGGCGCCTACGCGGATGCTGCCCTCGACCGGGCCCTGCAGCGCTCCCCCTTGCCGCCCCGGGATCGCGCCCTGGCGACAGATTTGGCCTACGGCGCCATCCGCCAGCGGGCCCTGCTCGATGCCTGGATCACCGCCCAGGGGCGAGTGGCGGCCGATCGGCAGCCGCCCAAGCTCCGCTGGTTGTTGCATGTGGGCCTTTACCAACTCCTGTTTCTGCAACGGGTGCCGGCGGCGGCGGCCGTGAGCACCACGGTGCAGCTGGCCCGGGATGGCGGCCTGGAGCGGCTGGCACCCGTGGTGAACGGCCTTCTGCGCAACGTGTTGCGCCTGCGGGAGCCCTTGCCGGTTCAGGCTCCGCCCTGGCAAGGGCTGAGCCTGCCGGCTGACGCCGCAGCCTCCCTGGCCCTGCGCCACTCCCTCCCCCTTTGGTTGGCCCAGCAGCTGCTCCTCTGGCGCCCTGCCAGCGAAGCGGAAGCCTTCGCTCTCGCCTGCAACGCTGCGCCGCCCCTCGATCTGCGCCTCAATCCCCTGCGCACCAACCAGGCCACGCTGATCGCCCAATTGGCGGAGGCCGGCCTGCGAGCCGCCCCGCTGTTCGACCTGCCTGAAGGACTCACCCTGCTTGATCGTCCTGGCGATCTGCGCGCCCTGCCGGGCTATGCCGAGGGCCACTGGAGCGTGCAAGACCGGCAGGCCCAACGCATCGTGCTGTTGCTCGATCCCCAGCCAGGCGAAAAGATCCTCGATGCCTGCGCCGCCCCCGGCGGCAAGGCCACCCACTGCGCGGAACGGATGCGGGATCAGGGGGAGGTTTGGGCTGTCGATCGTTCCGCCGCCCGGCTCCAGCGGCTCAACGCCAATGCCGCACGGCTGGGACTGCACGCCGTGCACCCCCTGGCAGCGGACGCCACCTGTTTGCTCGCGCAACGTCCAGACTGGCGCGGGCATTTTGATCGCATCTTGCTCGATGCGCCTTGCTCAGGTCTGGGTACCCTGGCTCGCCATGCCGATGCACGCTGGCGGCAAACTCCCGCCAGCGTGGCCCAGCTCGCCACCCTGCAAGAGGCTCTGTTGGACAGCCTGGCCCCCCTGTTGGCGCCAGGGGGGCGTTTCGTTTATGCCACCTGCACGGTGCATCCCAGCGAAAACCAGGAGCGGATCGAGATCCTCCTGCAGCACCAAACCCACTGGCATCGCCTGCAGGAGCGGCAATGGTGGCCCCACCCGGGTGATGGTGACGGGTTTTATGCCGCCGTTCTCGAGGATCAGGGCAGCGGCGGAGGTGGTGGTGGTGGGATCGAAGGCGGCAGTGGGGGCGGTGGGGAAGGGGGGAGGGGGGCCGCTGGCGCGATCGGGGCGGAGGCCTCCGCTGCCGGCGGTGGCGTGGCGGGGGCGTCGGCAGCGGAGGGGGGGGGAGGTTCGGCTGCTGGGGTCTGGGGACGGGCTTGCTCGTCCTGTGGCTGCCAGCGCTGAGGTTCCTCTGGTTCCCAGGTGCGGCCCTGGTTTGACCCTTCGGTGGTGGGAGGTTCCCAGCGACGCTCAGATTCCCCGAGCCCAGTGGATGGATCCACGAAAGACGGCCCATCCCAGCGCCCTTCACGTGTGGTCTTACTGGCATCCCCACGCTTGCTCTTGGGGGGAACGTAAGGAACGAACTTGCTGTTGAGCTCTGGCTTGGGCGGAAACTCTTGCACGGGGAGATCCTTGCTCACCTGCCGCATGTAGGAGCCCCAGGCATAGGCCGCTTGCGCGCTGCTGCTGCCCGTTTTCCAGTTCTGGTCGTAGCCATACCAGATGGCCGTAGTGAGCTGGGGGATCGAACCGATGAACCAGAGGTCTCGGGCTCCTTCGGCGGTGCCCGTTTTGCCAGCGGCTGGCCGGTCGGGCAGGGCCGCTCCTGTGCCGGTGCCCCTCTCCACCACGCCCTGCAGCATGTAGGTCATGGCGTCGGCCACATCGCTGGTCACCGCCCGCCGGGGTGGTTTGGCTTTCGCGGCCCGGCTGTAGAGCCGCTTGCCATCGGGGCCAAGGATCTCCTCAAACGGTGTGGGAGCGACATAAAGCCCCCGATTGTTGATGGCCGTGTAGGCCGCGGTCATCTCCAGCACGGTTTTCTCGTTCGAGCCCAGCACCATCGCGGGGTACTCCCCGATGTCGCCCGTGATGCCCAAGCGGCGGGCCGTGTCGATCACTCGGGGGTAGCCCACTTTCTCCGCTGTGGCCACCGCTGCAGGATTCACGGAACGGGCGACGGCTTCTTTGAGGGTGATGGCTCCGCCGGTGCCCGGGATGCAGAATCGTTTGGGCGGCCAGCCATCGCGGTAGCAGCGTGTGCGGGCGCTAATCGTGTCTTCTGGCGTCATTCCGTAGCGCAGGGCTGCGGTGTAGGCGAAGAGCTTGAAGGTGGAACCAGGGGAGCGGAGGGCTTGGGTGGCCCGGTTGAACTGGCTGCGGTTCCAATCCAGTCCGCCCACCATGGCGCGCACCAACCCTGTGCCGGGTTCCATGGAGACCAGGGCTCCCTCCATGCCCGAGCTGGCATGGGCCTTGATTGCGGCCTGGGCATCCGCCTGCCATTTGGCATTGAGGCTGCTGCGCACCGTGAGCCCACCCACCTCCAGCTGCTCCTTGCTGAGCACCTTGGGCAGCTCTTGCTCCAACCAGCTGATGAACCAAGGAGCCGGATTGACGTAATACTTCGGCTCAGAGGGCTTCAGACCAAGGGGAGCTTCCGATGCTTCGTTCAGCTGACGATCGTCGATGAAGCCCGCTTCCCGCATGCGCCGCAGGACGGTGGCGCGGCGTTTCAGGGCCAGGTCGGGATTCACCAGTGGTGAATACACGGTGGGTGCTGGCGGCAGCCCTGCAATCAGCGCTGCTTCAGGCAGTGTGAGTTGAGCCGGCGTCTTGGAGAAATACACCCAAGCTGCATCGGACACCCCATAGGCGCTGGAACCTAAATACACATAGTTCAGGTATTGCTCAAGAATTTGCTCCTTGCTGAGCTCTCGCTCGATCTTGCCGGCCAGGGCCGCTTCCTTCACCTTGCGGATCAGGGTGCGGTCCTGGCTGAGAAACACCATCCGCGCAAGCTGCTGGGTGATGGTACTGGCGCCCTCCTCCACCGATCCCTGGCTGATATTGCGGCCAATGGCCCGAAGAATGCCCACCACATCCACGCCGTCGTGCTGGTAAAAACGCCGGTCTTCAGCAGCGATGAAGGCTTTCTGCACCAACAGGGGCATCCCTCCCGGCTGCAGCTTCTCCCGTGTGGCTGGGCCCTGCTTATAGAGCACCGATCCATCGGAGGCGAGCACGGTGAGGGTGCCGGGGCGGTTGAAGCTGCGAATCCCTCCCACATCCGGCAACAGGGAGTCGGTGCCCATGGTGAGGAATCCCTGGCCCAGGCCAACCGCTGCGCCCAACCCGACAGCGACTGCCACACCACGCCAACGGGGGGAGCCGAGCCGTGGAGGGGTCACCAGAGGCTCGTCGCTCGATCGCCGTCTGCGGATGGGTGGAGAAGCCTGGCTCACAGGGGCAAGGCCTCCAGGCCGGAGCGGATCAAGGGGCTGTGGCCGATGGCCAGGGCGGTGACGAGCATGCCCAACACCAGAAACGGCTGAGCGCTGGCCTGGTATTTCACGTCATAGGTCACCGGATCGCGCAGCAGCCAGATGTCTTGGAACGTGATTTGTGGAACGATCAGCAACACCAACAGCACAGCGGCCAGATGTTGGCCGATGGCGATCAACACCGCCACCATCGCCAGCTGAAAGCCATCGATCATCGCAGCGCTGATCCAGCTCGCCCGTTGTGTGCCAAACACCACAGGCAACGACTTCAGACCCATCGCCCGGTCGCCTTCCACACTTTTGAAATCGTTCACCACGGCAATCCCAAGGCCCGCCAGGCTGTAGGCCAGGGTGAGCAAGGCGGTGGCCCAGGTGAGCTTGCCAAACAGGGCTTGACCCGCCCACCAGGGCAGGGCGATGTAGCTTGCACCGAGGGCATAGTTGCCCAGCCAGCCGTTTTGCTTGAGCTTCAGGGGTGGAGCCGAATAGATGAAGCTCACCAAAGAGCCCCCCAGGGCCAACAGCAATAGCACAGGCGTGCGATGACCGGCCCACTGATCCAGCCCCCAGGCCACCAAGAGTCCTGCGAGCAACAACGCCACGATCTGAAGTTTGACCTGGCCTAATGGGATGGCCCCGGAGGGAATGGGCCGGTATGGCTCGTTAATGGCGTCGATATCGCGGTCGTAGAAGTCGTTCAGCGTTTGTGTGTAGCCGGCCAGCAGAGGTCCACTCATGAGCATGCAGGCTAGAGAGGCAAGCACATCGGGCCAGCGCCACTGAAACCCACCCGAAGCTGCCGCTCCGCAAATCACCCCCCAGATCAGCGGAATCCAGGTGACAGGCTTCATCAGCTGGAGGCGAATCTTCCAGATCGAGCTGGTTTCGCTGGCTCCCCGCATGCCCAGCAGTTGTCGCGCTGCCGCGCCAGAGGGAGTGGACTCCGCTCCGGCAGCAGGGCTGGATTCGGGGGTCTGGCTGGAGCCAGCTCCCGGTTCGGTGGTTTCAGTCAATGGCGGGGCCTCTCGGGGACGGAGGTTTAGGCAGGGGCGATTTCGTCTTCAAAAAACCAGGTGGAGCCCCCACCGGCAAGATCCACCACCACGCCGATGCCCTTGCCATCGGTGACGCGGTAGTCCCTCACGGTTCCCGTTGGATCGGCCTTGAGGGCTGCCACGAGATCAGCCGGGATGCGGTCGCGCACGCGCAACACCCGGACCTTGGAGCCGATGGTGATGGCAGTCTGGGACATGGACCGCAAGAAAAAAGCCCAGCAACCATACCAGCTGTGGCTCCCTACCCCCCTTCCAGCGATGGTTGCCAAGCGCATCATCCCCTGTCTCGATGTGGCCGATGGCCGCGTGGTGAAGGGGGTCAACTTCGTCGGTCTGCGCGACGCCGGTGACCCGGTGGAGCTGGCCTGCCGCTATAGCGCCAGCGGTGCCGATGAGCTCGTGTTTCTCGATATCGCCGCCAGCCATCAGGGCCGCGACACCCTTGTCGATCTGGTGCGTCGCACGGCCGAGGCCGTCACCATCCCCTTCACGGTGGGGGGAGGCATCAGCAGCGTGGAGGGGATCACCGCCCTGTTGCGGGCCGGAGCTGACAAGGTGAGTCTCAACTCTTCTGCCGTGCGGGATCCCGAATTGGTGGGGCGCGGAGCGGGGCGATTTGGCTGTCAGTGCATCGTGGTGGCCATCGATGCGCGCCGCAGACAGGATGGCTCAGGTTGGGACGTGTATGTGCAGGGTGGCCGCCAGAACACGGGCCTCGATGCGGTGGCCTGGGCCCGCGAGGTGACCGATCGGGGCGCTGGAGAAATCCTGCTCACCTCCATGGATGGGGATGGCACCCAGGCTGGCTACGACTTGGCGCTCACTCGAGCCGTGGCTGAGGCGGTGGCTGTGCCGGTGATTGCCTCCGGAGGGGCGGGCAACATCGCCCACATCGCGGAGGCCCTTGAGGAGGGGAAAGCCGCAGCGGCCCTGCTGGCCTCCCTCCTTCACGATGGAGTGCTGACCATCGGGGCCATTAAGGAGGAGCTGTTGGAACGGGGCCTGGCCGTGCGCCCCTTGGAAACTTGAACCGCTCTCGCTGAGCCCCCTCAGCTCCGTAACATCTGTAAAAGTTCCTTAACGCTTCTTCAGGCCTGCCGTGTCTGCCATTTTCGGGTTGCCGCCGCCACTCATGCGTCTGATGGCCTCTTTCATGGTGGCCGCTGTGATCGCCTTGGTGGCTTGGGCCCTCCACCTCATGCAATCCGCCAATGACCGGCAGGATTTTTCTCTCATGTTGGCTGGTTGCATGGTGTGTTCCGCTGCCGTGGGCCTCTCCACCGTGATGGTGCTCACCTTCACCAGTCCGGAAACCTTCTCTACCCACCTGCCAACGACCACCATCGAAACCCTCCCGTCACGTTCGCTTGACCCTGGGACCGCCGCCATCAGCGAGCTGCCCTGGGAGGCGATCACCCGCCATGAGGTGCCCTCTCTTTGAGGCCTGCCGACCCGGCCGCCGTTCGTGAGCTCTTTGAGCAGATCGCCCCGAGCTACGACCTTCTCAACGACCTTTTCAGCCTCGGTTTGCACCGGCAGTGGAAGCGGATGCTCGTGGCGACTCTGCGGCCCCGGCCGGGTGAACGGTTTGTGGATCTGTGCTGCGGCACTGGCGATCTGGCGCTTTTGCTTGCGGCGGCGGTGCGCCCGGGTGGGGAGGTGGTGGGATTGGATGCCGCCGCCGCCCCCCTGGAACGGGCCCGGAGCCGGGCAGCCCAGCAGCCCTGGCTGCCCTTGCGCTGGCATCAGGGGGACGCCCTGGCCACCGGGTTGCCAGCCGGTTGGGCCGATGGGGCATCGATGGCCTACGGCCTGCGCAACCTGGCCGATCCGGCGGCGGGCCTCAGGGAGCTGCGCCGGCTGTTGCGGCCGGGCGGCCGGGCGGCCGTGCTCGATTTCAACAGACCAGACCCCGACGATCCGCAAGCGGAGCGGATCAGCCAGTTTCAGCGCAGTTACCTGCGCCGGCTTGTGGTGCCCATGGCTGGCTGGGCGGGACTTGCCGAGCACTATGCCTATCTGGAATCCAGCCTGCAGCGCTTTCCTACGGGCCGAGAGCAGGAATGCTTGGCACGTGAGGCGGGCTTCGTCAGTGCTCGCCATCGCCCCATGGCCTTTGGCACCATGGGGCGCCTGGAGCTGCAGGCTTGAGCGATGAGGCGTGGCCCAACGCTTTCTTCCGTTTTTGTTCTTGCGCAACGGCCAGCCGCCGGTGTTTGATACTTAGCGCTTGACTTTTTTTATGGGCGTTCCTCTCTTCGATTTCGCGGTCAACATCGGGAAAAAAGTCTTCAAGCGCGGCGAACCAGACGCTGGCAAGAAGCTCAAGGAACACATCGAGAAGAACAACCCCGGCATCAGCGATCTGCAGGTTGAGGTCAAAGATGATGTCGCCACCATCCTCGGCACAGCTTCCGACCAGGCGGCCTTTGAAAAGGCTGTGCTGATCGCTGGCAACGTGGAGGGCGTGGCCAAGGTGGAGGCCTCAGCGGTGAACAAGCCCGCAGCGGCTGAATCGGAATTCGTTTTGGTTCAGGAAGGGGACACCCTTTGGGGCATCAGCGAGAGGGCCTATGGAAACGGCGCCCGCTATAACGAAATCTTCGCGGCCAACCGCGAGGTGATCGAGGATCCGGATCTGATCTTCCCAGGTCAGAAGATCCGCATCCCGCGCTAGGGCCCTCCGGCAGCGGCGAAAGCGGTGCATTTTCAAGACATCATCAGCACGCTTCATCGGTTTTGGGCGGATCAGGGTTGCCTGATCCTTCAGCCGTATGACAGCGAGAAGGGTGCGGGCACCATGAGCCCCCATACGGTGCTGCGAGCGATTGGGCCGGAGCCTTGGGCCGTCGCTTACGTGGAGCCCTGCCGCCGGCCCACGGACGGCCGCTATGGCGACAACCCCAACCGGGCCCAGCACTATTTCCAATACCAGGTGCTGATCAAACCCTCGCCAGAGGGGATCCAGGAGACCTACCTGGCCTCACTGGAAGCCCTGGGCATCCGCCAGCGCGACCACGACATCCGTTTCGTGGAAGACAACTGGGAATCGCCCACCCTCGGTGCCTGGGGTGTCGGTTGGGAGGTGTGGCTGGATGGCATGGAGGTCACCCAGTTCACCTACTTCCAGCAATGCGGCGGCATCGACTGCAGGCCAGTGGCGATTGAGATCACCTATGGCCTCGAGCGGCTAGCCATGTATCTGCAGGACGTGGAGAGCATTTGGGATTTGCGCTGGGATGGGCAGCGCACCTATGGCGAGATCTGGCTGCCCTTTGAAAAAGGGCAGTGTGAATACAACTTCGCAGCCGCCAATCCAACGCGACTTCAGCAGCTCTTTGCTCTCTATGAGGCCGAAGCCACCGATCTGGTGGCGGCGGGGCTCCCGGCCCCGGCGCTCGACTACGTGCTCAAGTGCAGCCACACCTTCAACCTGCTGGAGGCCCGGGGGGTGATCTCGGTGACCGAGCGCACCGCCACCATTGCTCGCATACGCCACCTGGCCAAACAGGTGGCCGAGGCCTGGCTAGCGGAGCGGCGGGCTCTCGACTTCCCCCTGCTCCGCGGCGAGGCGCGGCAGGCCTGGTTGGCCGCCCAGCCGGCACCTACGGCTGAAGACACCGCTGGCGTCCCTGCTCCGGCTCCTTGATCCGTCGTGCCGCGGAGCGTCGTGCTGAGGGAATGCTCCTGAGGCAACGCGCCTGCCCATGGCCGAGGTTCTCCCCCAGCGCCGCACCGGCTGGCTGATCGCCAGCGCGCTCGTGCTGGCACTCCTGCTCTGGGCCGGCCATCGCCCGCTGCAGCCCGGCCCCCAGGATCCCGTGCGGCGGCTGGACGGCAGCGGGGCAGAGTCGTTCCAGGTGTTGCACGGCAGCCTGCTCAGTGATCCCCAGCGCCACCCAGGTGGCAACTGTGAGGTGCTGTTGCAAACAGCGGGGGGCCGCACCGAACTGCTGCTGCAGCCCTGCCGCCCCCTGCAGGAGGGCTGGCGGGTGCGGGTCAGCGGGAGGCTTCAGCGCCCTCTGCCGGCTCCCCATCCCCTGCTCGCCGGGCCCGCGGAGCGTCTGGCACGCCAAGGCAGCTGGACCCGCTTGCGGGTGGAGTCCCTGGAGGTGCTCGCTCGCCCGGCCACCCCGATCGCCAATCTGCGGCGCCGGATTGCAGGCCAGTTTCTCGAGGGGGCGGGGCCGGAGCGGGGCGGGCTGCTGGCGGCCCTGGTGCTCGGCAGTGCCGTGGTGCCCCTGCCCCAGGAGCTGCGGGAGGCCTTCCGGGCTTCGGGGCTCTCCCATGCCCTGGCGGCCTCCGGCTTTCATCTCACGGTGTTGCTGGGGGCCGTGCTGGTGTTGGGGCGGCCCTTCGGTCGCGCCGGGCGGCTGGCCCTGGCCGGCGGTGCCATTGGCCTCTTCTTGGTGTTGGCCGGGCCCCAGCCCTCGGTGGTGCGGGCCGTGCTGATGGGCAGCTTGGCGCTTGGGGCGAGGGAAGCGGGCTTGCGGGGCCGGCCCCTGGGGCTCTTGGCCCTCAGCGCAGGGGGCATGCTGATGCTGCGGCCCCAATGGCTGCAGGATGTGGGTTTCCAGCTCTCCGTGGCGGCCACCGCCGGGCTGTTGGTGACAGCCGAACCGCTGGAGGCCGCCCTGCGCCCGCCACTGGAAGCCCTGCCCATGGGGCCCGTGACCTGGCGACCACGTTTGGCGGGCCTCCTGGCGCCAGCCCTAGCTGTGCCCCTGGCGGCCAGCCTGTGGACATTGCCGCTGCAGCTGCTCCATTTCGGCGTGGTGCCCCTCTGGGCGGTGCCGGCCAATCTCTTGGCGGCCCCCTTGCTCACCCCTCTCACCCTGGGGGCGATGGCGGCGGCGGTGATTGGCCTTGGGGCTCCCCCCTTGCAGGCGCTTCTGCTGCCCCCGTTGACCTGGCTGGCCCAGGCTCTGTCAGCCGTGGCCCATGGGACGGCCGCCCTGCCCATGGCCCAGTGGTTCAGCGGCCGTCCGCCGCTCGCTCTGTTGATCGGCTTCAGCCTGGCTCTGCTGATCCTGGTGGTGCCGCGCCTGCGTTGCCTGCGCGGTTGGGCGCTGGCCCTGTTGCTGCTCACCTCCGGTCTCCACCTGCAGCACCTGCGGGCTGATGCCCTGGTGTTGGTGCAGGATGGCCCTCGGGCCTTGCTGCTCGCCCGTCACCAGGGCCGCGGCGCCCTGATCAGCACCCGGGGCGATGTCCTGAGCTGTCGGCGAGCCCGGCAATTGGGCGCCGGCCTTGGCCTGAGCCGCTACGACTGGTTGCTGCTGCTCGATGCGGTGCCTGCCGCCGATCCGGGCTGCTGGCAGGAGCTGGCTGGCCTGGTGGCCACGGAAACCGATGGCCTCCCCCCGCTGGCGGAGGGTCAACGGCTGGCCAGCGCCGGCCTGGCAGCCATGGCGTTGGCACCGGAGAGCCAGGCGCTGCAGCTCACGGTGGGAGGGGCCCGCTGGCTGCTGCTGCCCAATCGGCAGGCCCTCTGGAGCTGGCAGCAAGGGCGCCAGCCCTCGGCCGAGCCCGCCGAGGGCGTGTGGCTGGGCTTTCGCCCTCGCCCCCAGGAACGCCAACTGCTCCAGCGCAGCGGAGCCCGCCGGGTGTGGCTCAGTGGCCCATCCCCCAGCCGCCGTGGGATGCAGGCTTCCGGTTGGCGGGCCACGGGCGAGCGGGGTTTTCTGAGCAGCAACGGCTGACGCCTAAAGTCTCCATGCCCCTAAGGCGTGGCTGATTGTTCAGCTCGCTGTGGGGGAGATGCTGGAGAGGTGGCTGAGTGGTCGAAAGCGAACGACTCGAAATCGTTTGAAGGGCAACCTT
>Ga0315899_10002285_pt1 | contig 21263 bp, 21 predicted proteins | sample LakEriMetagenome_2_FD_203518 | JGI IMG/M metagenome (GOLD analysis project Ga0315899, IMG submission 203518) | Freshwater fungal communities from buoy surface, Lake Erie, Ohio, United States - Buoy 4 MA112 | ecosystem: Environmental > Aquatic > Freshwater > Lake | place: USA: Lake Erie, Ohio... | reverse complement strand
ACAAATTGGAAGAACAATATCCCCCCAACTTTCGTAAGCTAGATTCTGCCGCTACTTGAAATGAAAAAAGCCTCCTCCGATAATCGGAGGAGGCTTTGTATCGAGGTCCCGAGCGGATTCGAACCGCTGTGGGAGCTTTTGCAGAGCTCTGCCTAGCCACTCGGCCACAGGACCTTTTCTAGGACGCGAAAATAACACAAAGAAGTTAATTATAAAAGAATTTTACCACTAATACGATTTAAACGACATTTGTGACATAAAATTGAAATATGCAACCCATTGGCGCATCTGAAATGATTATTAATGAAAGAGGGGCAATTTATCACCTTAATGTAAGGCCAGATCAAATTGCAGACACGATTATTACCGTGGGTGACCCTGACCGTGTTGCCGAAGTAAGCAAATATTTTGATCGCGTAGAGCATGTGTGTGCGCATAGAGAATTTATTACGCATACCGGATATGTGGGTAATAAGCGAATATCAGTTTTATCTACTGGTATTGGACCCGACAATATTGATATTGCTTTAAATGAGGTGGACGCACTTGTAAATATTGATTTTGAAACCAGGACGATTAAAGAACAAAAAAAATCAGTAGCAATTATAAGAATGGGTACTTGTGGATCATTACAAGGTGAAGTGGGCGTTGATCAATTGGTCGCGGGAACACATGGCTTAGGCATTGACAACTTATTGCATTTTTATAATTTGCAAAACAACGAGGAAGAAAAAGCAATTTTATCTGCCTTTGAATCACACACGCAAATAAATTCACACAAAGTGTTTCCATACATTGCTTCGGCAAGTGCTGGATTAATTAAACACTTTACACAAGGATATAACCATGGTATTACCGTTACCTGCCCAGGATTTTATGGCCCACAAGGCCGTATATTAAGAATGCCATTGGCAATGCCAAATTTGGTTGACCAGATGACGAGTTTTAAATATGGTAATCATCATATCGCCAACTTTGAAATGGAAACCAGTGCTATTTATGGCTTGTGTAATATATTAGGACACCAATGCTTAAGCATCAATGTGATTGTTGCCAATCGTGTTAAAAAAGAATACAGTAAGGATATGGGTCAGGCTGTAAATAATATGATTCAAAAATCATTAGCCATCATAGAAAAAATTTAAAATAAATTTCAATAACTGATTTTAAAATGAAAATTAATTTTTCAAAATACCAAGGCACAGGGAATGATTTTGTCATCGTCGATAATAGACAAAATGATATTGCATTATCCAGGGAACAAATTGCTTTTATCTGTGATCGCAAAAAAGGCATTGGCGCAGATGGGCTTATGTTATTAGGCAATAAGGAAGGTTACGATTTTGAGATGACTTATTATAATGCAAATGGATTAGAAGGATCCATGTGTGGCAATGGCGGAAGATGTTTAACGCAATTTGCTTACGATATTGGCTTGAATAAAAAACAATTTAAATTCATTGCAATTGATGGCCCTCATGAAGCAACGATCAATGAAGATGGATGGGTGTATTTAAAAATGAGCGATGTAAATGCGGTTGAAAAAAACATTGATGGTGATACCCCATTTTTTGTTTTGAATACTGGCTCCCCCCATTATATTGAAATGGTAGATAGCATTAACAGTGTGGATGTATTTGGTTTGGGTCAAATGATCAGATTTAATAATCGGTTCAAATCAGAAGGCATCAATGTAAACTTTGTGCAACAACAAGATGATAAAATTTTTGTGCGCACCTATGAACGTGGTGTAGAAAATGAAACATTAAGTTGTGGCACTGGTGTCACCGCTGCTGCTTTAATTTCAGGTATTGAAAAATTAGGCGAGCAAACCATACAAATTGAAACCTTGGGCGGAAAATTAGCGGTTCGCTTCAATAATAAAGGCGACCAAGTATTTGAAAATATCTGGCTAATGGGCCCTGGTACATTTGTATTCAGTGGAAGTATTACTGTTTAATTAAAATTAGAACAATGCCCTTATTTAATGTTAGAGTATATGGTGTATTGCTAGATAAAGCCAATAGATTACTCGTGAGTGATGAATTTATCAGAGGAAATTATTTCACCAAACTGCCAGGTGGCGGATTAGAATTTGGCGAAGGAACACGCGAGTGTGTTGCAAGAGAATTCATGGAGGAAACTGGATTAACAGTAACCGTTGGAGAGCATCTATACACCACCGACTTTTTTCAAATTTCAGCATTCAATAATAAAGATCAAATTATCTCTATCTATTATCATGTGCATTGTGATGACCCAAGTGGTATAAAAACTTCCACCAAAAAATTTGACTTCACCCCTGACCAAACAACGGACGATGTTAAAGGGGAAGCAGAATCATTTCGTTGGGTAAACTTTGAAGATCTAGATGAGGACACAATGAGTTTGCCTATTGACAAAGTAGCCGTTCAACTATTGAAAGAAAAGTTTTCCCATTAAACTACTTACACTTCATTTTCAATCCCCATTGCCGCTAATTTCATTTTTTTAGCGGTTTCATGTCCGAGGTATTTTTCAATGCGATTTTCCACGATTCCTATTACGGGTGTTAAAATAATTGCCATGGTAAATTTATACATATAGTTGACTACACAAACTGCAAGCACAAAAGACCAGGTCCAATTATTTCCTATTTTAAAAGCTATTACTAATACTACGAAACTATCCACCAATTGAGATACCACTGTGGATCCAGTTGCACGCAACCAACCCATTTTCTCACCAGTCATCTTTTTTATTTTATGAAACACAAAAACATCTATAAACTGACTTACTAAAAAAGCAACCAAGCTCCCTAAAATAATCCACATGCCTTGTCCAAAAATTGCTTCAAAAGCACCTTGCATACTTGGAATTCCATCTGCAGTTTTAGAATCTACCCAAAATTGTGCGGGTGCAATATGCATAGCCAAATAAAACATCAAAAAGGCATAAAGAATTAAGGAAACCGCAGTTATACTAATACGCTTCACTGCTTTGGGTCCATAATATTCATTGACAATATCTGTAATAACAAATTCTAAAGGCCACAATAACACACCACAAGTTAAATTGAACGACAATCCCTTTTCCCCAAACAAAGTCAAATTTGCAGGCGACAAACCCAACACGCCTTCTAATGAAAATATTTTTCCCCCAATACACTCTGCAATCAAAGCATTGGCTACAAAAAAGGCAGAAATCCCTAAAAATAACTTTGTTGATTTATCTTTTAAAATAGAATGAATCATAACGTATACGAATTGAATAATTAAACAATGATAAAAACGAGCTGAAACAATAACATTAAAAGATTAGTAATTGTTTGCCAGTTGGGTAATTCAATAACCTGTTTCCTACCCCACATATATAATAATGCTACTCCGAAAAATACACTCACCAATGGTGCCATCTCCAAACCTAAAACAGCAACGAAATTTGAAAAAGCAACCGGAAAATTAATTTTGGGTACAAACATGACCATCAGTGAAAAAACAAAACATAGATTACATATAATGGCCAATTTGGACAAAAACGCTAAAATGGGATTAAAACGGCTCATTTTCAGGTCAGTAATTTAGAATGGGAAGATAAGAAAATTTGGGTTCCCGTCATTTTTTCAATATCCAATTAAGTTGTAGGTTTGTTGACACAATGAAACCATTATAATGAAACCATTTTTCAAGGCTAATTTGACCCATTTTATAGCAGTGGCTATATTTTTAATTTGCTCAATTATTTATTGTAAACCAGCATTGGAAGGAAAGGTATTACAACAATCTGATATAAGTCAATGGAAGGGAATGGCGCAGGAAACATTAACCGCAGGCGCTAAATATGGTCAAAATCCATTATGGACCAATAGTATGTTTGGCGGCATGCCCACTTATCAAATTACAGGTGTTCCAGGCTTTACTTTCACAATTGGATTATTGGATCGAATTTTAACGTTGAACCTAGCAGAACCCATCAATTTATTTTTTCTTGCATGTATCTGTTTTTATTTTTTAGCGATTGTATTAGGCATCAACCCATTCATTGGAATTATAGGAGCACTGGCTTATAGTTTTGCCACATACAACCCCATCATCATAGTAGTCGGTCATATTACTAAAATGCACGCGATTGCTTACCTACCTTTTTTTGTAGGCGCCATCCTGCTCATATTTAAAAAGAAATATTTAATTGGCGGATTATTGACAGGAATTTCTACCGCATTATTTGTGCAAGCCAATCACTTACAAATAACTTATTATGGTTTAATCATTGTATTTTTTATGACTATGTATTTTTTAATACAATGGATTCTAAAAAAAGAATTTGCCCATATTTTAAAAACTATGGCAACCGCAATGATAGCTGGATTATTGGGTTTAGCTGTGAATGCCCCTATTTTAATTAGCACTTATGAATATGGCAAAGAGTCCATACGCGGCGGCAGTATTTTGGCATCTAAGGGTAGCAATACAACAAATGCTGGTTTAAATAAGGACTACGCCTTATCCTATAGTATGTTCAAAACTGAGCCACTGGTATTAATGTTCCCTAATATTTATGGCGGTGGCAGTGATCCAAGTGCCATTGATCCTGAAAAATCAAAAGCAATTGAAGTATTGCAACAAATGCAACCGCAGGTAGCACAACAATTACAATCCTTTATTCAATTTTATTGGGGTGGTATTGGCTTCACCGCTGGGCCTCCATATATTGGTATTTTGATTTGCTTTTTTGCCTTTATTGGTATTTCATTTAAAACCAATGAACATAGATGGTGGATTATTCCTACAATACTATTTTCATTGCTGTTATCTGCCGGATCCTATTTTGAAAGTTTTAATTTTTTCATGGTAGATCATCTACCCTTTTACAATAAGTTTCGTGCACCGAGTATGATTATGGTTATTCCAACTTTACTTATTGGTATCATGGCTTTATTTGGATTACAAGGAATCACCGAACAAAATAATTTTAAGGACTTCTTCAATAAATACAAACCTAGCTTTATTGCATTGGGCGTTTTATTCGCATGCGTACTTTTATTTTATGTCAATAGCGATTTTAAAAGTTTGAATGACACCCAATTGCTTTCTCAAATTTCTCAAATACCAGATGCGAATCAACGAAATGCTTTTGAAGCGCCAGCGCGTGATTTAACTAATGCTTTAGCGAAGGATCGTCAAGGATTTGTTGAAAGTGATTTATTTAGGACATTTATATTTATAGCATTCGCATTCGTATTCATTTTCTTGTACTTCAAAAAAACCATCAATCAAACGATTTTTATTGCGGCTATTGGTATCATTACCATGATTGATTTGTTTCAAGTCAATGTAAACTATTTGAAACCGGAAAACTATGTTGAAGCCGCTGAAAATGATAACACTTTTGTAGAATCCCCTATTGATATTGCGTTGAAAAGAGACGCCTCCAACTACCGTGTATTAGATATGAGGGGCGGTATTCAAAATGCATTCAATGGTGGCGCTTTAGTTGCCTACCATCACAATACCGTGGGTGGATATAACCCTGCTAAACTAAGTATCTACCAAGATTTAATCGAAAACCAATGGTATAAGTTCCCCAATTGTTTACCTGTTGTAAACATGATGAATACCAAATATGTAATTACAGGAAATATAGCCACTGATACCATCGCAAATCCAGAAGCCTTAGGCAATGTATGGTTTGTCAAAGGGATTGAATATAAAAAAGGACCTGCTGAGGTCATGAGCAGCTTAAGTAATTTTAATCCAAAGGACACAGCTATCATCGAGGAAAAAGATAAATTAAATGACTTAACCGCGATTGCCTATGACAGCGCTGCAACCATTAATTTAGTTGAAAATAAAAATGATATTGTTACTTATAGCTCCAATGCAAGTCAAAAACAATTTGCAGTATTTAGTGAGGTGTATTATAAGTTAGGATGGAAAGCATATATCGACGAAGTTGAATCACCGATTATTAAAACAAATTATGTTTTAAGGGGCTTAGTGATCCCAGCAGGTAAGCACAATATTCGATTTGAGTTCAAGCCAAGCTCCATTGCCATGGCACAAAAAGCTTCATTATTTGCATCCATTATTTTGTGGGGATTACTCATTGGAATAATCATTAAATCATTCAAGAAAGAAAATTCACTTTCTTAAAAGTTAATTCGCCTGAATGATATTATCAATTATTATATGTAGTTACAACAGAGCAAGCTATATCAGTGATGCATTGACAAGTTTATACAATCAATCGTCGGAACTTGATAACTTTGAAGTAATTATTGTAGATAATAATTCAACAGACAATACCAAGGAAGTATACGTAATATGGCGGCAAACAAATATGAACGGTCAGTTTACTTTTATCAGCGAAACCAAACAAGGTGCCTCTTTTGCACGCAATACGGGTGCAACTATTGCCAAAGGAGAATGGGTTTGTTTTATGGATGATGATGCAGTCGCCACCCCTAATTATGTTGAAAATATTTTAAAACATATCCAGAATAAACCGGATGCAGTAGGTTTTGGTGGACGAATCATTCCAAAATATATTCCATCCGAACCCAAATGGATGAGTTACTACGTTTCCTCGCTTGTAGGCAATTTTGACTACGCTCCTATCGCCTGTGCTTTTGAAAATGGGAAGTACCCACTTGAATCAAATATGATCGTGAAAAAATCAGTGTATGACCAAATTGGCGGCTTTAATGTGAATTTACCTGGTGTAGTTGGGACTTTAAGAATTGGCGGTGAAGGAAAGGAATTATTTTATAAAATACTTGCATTAGGTCATATAATTTATTACGACCCAGCTATTTGTGTGCATCATGTTGTGGAGGTGAAAAAATTGACCTCGGAATATATGTACCGCGTAGCTAGCGGTATTGGTCGTGGTGAAAAAACTAGAACCTCCGCAATTTCAAAAACTGCTTATTTGATAAAAGTATTGGAGTATTTTTTAAAATTAGGAGCTGCAGTAATTTTAGGGTTCAAATATGCCTTACAATTTACGCCAAGTAAAATATGGCCGATAATAAAATTTAGGATTGACGCATTAAAAGGACTCTTAGGGTAATATAATATAAACGACAATATAATGAACGAGCTTAGAGATTATTTTGAACACAATGAAAAAAGATTGATTAATAAATTTGATCATTATTTTGATGTGTACGATAGATATTTTAATCAATATAGAAATAAAAAAATAACGATTGTTGAAATTGGCGTATACCAAGGCGGAAGCCTTCAAATGTGGCGAAAATATTTTGGCACAGAAGCAACTATTTGGGGAATTGATATTGATCCAAGATGCAAGCAACTAGAAGATGAGAATACCCATATACTCATTGGCTCACAAGAGGATCGCCATTTTCTTAGATCAATCATAGACAAGATTGGACCCATCGATATTTTAATAGATGACGGCGGACATACACAGGACCAACAAATCGTATCCTTTGAAGAATTATACAAGCATATCAATATCGGCGGCATTTATTTATGCGAGGATGTGCATACTTCCTATATGAATGCATATGGTGGTGGTCATCAAAGAAATGGTACATTTATTGAATATACTAAATCGTTAATTGATCAATTAAACGCGCATTATACAGAACAATCCAATTTTGTGGTGGATGATTTTACAAAAACTACCAATACGATTCATTATTATGATAGTATTGTTTTATTTGAGAAAAGAGCAATGGTAAAACCTAGTTCTAAAATGACAGGTCAGTGGTCATTTGAATACGATAAATCAAAAAAGACTTTTGCAGAAAAATTTAAATTTCACCTTTTAGTTAGGACGAATAAAGTGTTACAAACTTTAAAATTAAAAGGCATTTTTATAGACGAAATGCTACGGCTAAGTAGTAAAGGATAGGTTTACCTTTTACCCATGCTATTAAAACAAAAGGCGAAAAACCCTTTTATGACATTTATATAAACTTTCGCTAATTGTGGATGGTAAATTAAATCGTTCTTTAAAATTTTCATGCACCTAATTACATCCTTTTTCATTTCTGGACTTAATCCCTTGTGTTTAAACAAAAGTGCGAGTCCATTTCTAGTGATATAAAACGCCCTTACTGGTGCATGAATGATGCGTAATGATTTTTTTAATGTTACTACTGATCTTCCAGAAACCAAATCACCGATGGCATGATTCAATAGTATATTAGAAAACATTAAATTAACAAACCCGGTTTGTATCACCCGATATGAAAATTCCGCGTCCACAAAATCGATAAATAAGCCCTCATTAAAATCCCCTACTTTTTTTACTAATGACAAATTTAAAATAGAACCGGAAGTAATTAAGGTAAGCGCTTCTTGCGGCGCTTCGCTTGGAATTGAAATATTTGGCTGACAGTTAATACCAAATTGCGCAACATTTGTAAAATCGCCTTTTTGAATCAATGATTTGTACTTTTCAAAATCATCCGGCTTAAAAGAGGAGTCCTGATCCATAGTCAACAAATAATCATACTGATTTTGAGTTGCAAGTGCCACTGCCTGATTCAGGCGTTTCGCAATCCCCTCATTTGAATTAAAAAAATGATATTTTATATTTGGGTGGAGGCCATGCAAGGCTGCTTCAATACCTGGAGTTTGGGTTTCAGTGTTATCGTAAATATAGAGTTGCTTAAGTCCAGAAGCATAAGTGTTGATATTAGCAGATAACTGCTTTATATCAGGATGATATAGTATTACAACCCCAGCAATGTTCATCCCACAATTCATTTAGTGTAACCAAATTTAAGCCAATTACATAAAACGGCCTTCTTTTACCTAGTAAAAATTGAATATGTTTAAATTTTAACTATAAATATTTATCTTGTAGATGCTATGAGCGGTAAAATAAATCATTATTCAATAATCATCCCTTTCAAAACTGGAAAGCAATATTTACTTGATTGCTTGCAGTCAGTTTTGGCACAGGACTATCCGCACTATGAAATAATTGTTTTAGCTGATATTACCAGTAATACGGATGACGCAATACATGCAATAAAAGATTTAAATAATCCAAAAATTTCCGTCCTGCTTTCTGATAAAAATTTGGATATTTTGCAAAATTGGGGACGCATCAAAGACCTTGATAAAAAAGAATACATGACCATTTTAGGTTATGATGATATTTTAAGTAAAGGCTTTTTAACCTGCATTAATAATTTAATTAATACATATCCCGAAGCAAGTTTGTATCATACCCATTTTAACTACATCAATAGCAATAGCGAAACCATAAAAAAATGTCAGTCACTACCTACCCAAATGACGGCTTCAGATTATTTGGAGTATACTTTAAAAGAGACCATTGATATTATGGCAACTGGTTATGTTTTCAAATCCAAGGATTATGATGCTATTGGAGGAATCCCAACTAATTATCCTAATTTGATATATGCAGATGCGCAACTATGGATTGCACTTACTAAAAAAAGTTACTTAGCCGTGGATCCAGCTATCCAATTTTCATTTCGCATTCACCCCTCTGTAACTAAAACATCAAAAGATAAAATTTTACTTGATGCTTTTATTATTTTCCTAGCATATTTAAAAGAATTAAAGAAAGAAGCGACCAGTTTTGAATTAACCATACATTCCTACCTTACCACTTTTGCAGAAAGTACCACAAAAGCAATGGCACATAGGCTATTACGTACACCAAAAAATAATAGACAAGGATTAACGATCGATAAAGTGCGTAGCAAAATTGAAGAAAAATGCATAGAAATGGATATACCCTACAACCCTTTCAAAATTAAATCTATACAATTCGCAAGATTTATTGAAACTACGCCATTACTCAACGAACTGTTTCTGCTTTTTAAAAAAATTTACAAAAAGCCGGTGTTGTAAGTGATTACTTTAAATTATTTGCTTTTATAGCATATAAAAACTTTCCGAAACTAGATTTTAATAGATAGTATAATAGGCGTAATCTAAATTGCCAAATACGCGCAGCAATCGAATAACCAAAGTAGGATTCATACACTTGTGTATTTTCCTTAATAGAATATAAATACTGATGTGTGCTTACACCAGAATCATCAAATTTGATTAAAGTTTCGTTGATATAACCATAGGGTTCTCCTTTCAATCTGCACATCAAATCATAGTCCATCGCAATTTTTATACCCACAGAAAATTGCCCTACCCGTGCATACACTTCTTTCCTAACAAACCAAGTGGGATGTGAAACAGCACGCATACCTTTATACAATTGCGCAGGATCAAATGGAACGCCAATATTTACCCAAATTCCGCCGCGCTTTAAATGGATATTACCACTCGTCCACTGCGTTTCTGGGTGTTTCTTATAAAAATTCAACACATTTTCTATGACTGAATTTGAATAGTAAACATCCGCCGAGTTTAAAAGATGGATGATCGATCCAGATGCCAAATTTATTCCTTTATTAAAGGCATCTGAAATACCCTTATCTCTTTCACAAATCCATTTACGGTATACAGGTTGTGGTGTTTTATTTAACCATTCGGAAATTTCATTATTGCTTGATCCATCTACTATATAATGTTCATGGGGAGGAATTGTCTGACTATCCACTGAATTGCAGGTTTGCTGCAACTCCTTTAAATTATTAAAGCTGATAGTGATGACTGACAATTGTTCCATATGGTAAAAATAAGCCCATTTCATTACATATTTACTTTTACCACATTTACAATATATTTGTAGTATGGGGATTATTCAAAAACAAGGGGTTAAATCATCATTCTTTATCATGATGGGCTTTTTAATTGGAGCCGTTAATCTTTTGGTATTATTCCCCATGTTCTTCTCTAAAAATGACCAAGGTCTGGTCAGGGCCATGTTGGATATTGGGGCTACGCTTTCCGTATTTTGCACGCTTGGAACCTTGCCTGTGATCTATAAATTTTATCCCTTTTATAATCACTATTTAGGCCCTAAAAAAAACGAGCTCCCTTTTATCACCTTAATTATAAATCTAATTGGATTTAGTTTACTACTCATCATTGGCTGGCAACAAAAGGATTTTATCATTCGCAAGTTGGGAAAATCACCCAGCTTAGGGCAGTATTTTAATTATGTGTATCCTTATACCTTTTTCTTATTAATTTTTTATTGGCTAGAGGCTTTTGCCTGGGGTTTAAGAAAAGGTGTTTATTCCAACTTTTTAAGAGAAACATTAATTCGTATTTTAACTACCCTACTTATTATTGCTTTTGGATTAAAATATATTGACCTTGTTGGCTTTTTAACCTTATTTAGTTTATTGTATGTAATACCTAGCATACTACTATTGATTAACTTAATTCAATCAAAACAATTTTCATTTAAAAGTTTACAAATCAGCAATGTCACCAAGCGACTCAAAGGCAAAATGTTCAGCTTTGCGTTATTTGTTTTTGCAGGACAGTTTTTTAATTTACTTGCGCGTACCAATGATACTTTTATGATTGTCGGATTGCGAGGATTAAGTGATGCAGGTATCTTTGCGATTGCAACTTATGTTTCAGCAATTTTGGAAATTCCACAACGCAGCTTGAATTCAATCAGCATACCTGTATTAGCCAGTTCCTGGAAGAACAAAGATTTTGCGAACATCAAACATGTATATCATAAAAGCGTATCTAACCTACTAGCTATAGGGCTATTATTGTTTGGGCTGATTTGGTTAAATACTGACAATTTAATTGCATTTTTAAACTGGGTCAGTCACAAGGAAGCCGGTGGATATGACGCTATTGGTAAACTTATTTTTATATTGGGATTGGCCAAATTAATTGATTTAGCTACAGGTGTGAATAGTCAAATCATTGGTACTTCTAATTTTTGGAAATTTGATTTTTTTACCAACTTATTTTATATCCTTTTATCATTGCCATTAAACTACTATTTGATAAAAAATTATAATCTCGAAGGGTTGGCATATTCTAATTTAATAGCACTCACCTTGTATAATAGTATCCGATTTTCGTTTCTTTACTTTAAATTCAACCTGCAACCCTATACTTATAAACATGGGCTATTTTTATTATTGAGTATTGGATTAATTTTGTTGGTGCATCAAATTCCAACTGCAAATAATATTCTAGCTAATATTTTATTGCAATCCACGGTTTTTGGACTCAGCTTCTATTTATTGGTTTCATGGATTAACCCAGCACCTGAAGCACTTGAAATAATCAACAACTTTTTCAAAGAGAAATTACCTGCAATTTTTAGAAAAAAATAATTGAGTTACATTTTTTGCGCAACACTCACCAAATGAAATGGCGGATAGGTTTGTTGATGTATCATTGCAAAGCCACAATGCATGAGCATTTCCTTAATTAAGGCTAAGTTGAATACATGATGATGTACCGCTCTATTTTCAATATTTAAATGGGTGCGTTTGATCAAATCTTCCTTTGATTTTACAAAAGCATCGTATTTGAAATCATGCAATGCAATTACTTCCTCAAAATGTGTCGTATCCGATTCGTTCACATCGTTGTTATAATCTTCAATCAAATGCGCCAAACTGGTAAGGGGTCGGTTATGATCGAAAGTGAATTCCTTATCTGGCAGCACTAATACCAAACGGCCATGCTGCTTCATTACCCTGCTCCAATCTTTTAATGCCTTAATTGGATTGGCAACATGCTCTAAAGAATGACAGGAAAGTACAAAATCGTAGCTCGCATCTTTCACTTCACTCAAGTCCGCAGCTTCCCCTATAAATTGAAACCCTTTTTTATTTTTATAATAGCTGTATAAATTACCTTGCTGAATTTTGCCCTCCCAAAGCGTATGATTAGAAAAATTAATCCCATCAATCATCTTAGCATGCAAATAAATAGGAAAAGCACTCTTAAAATTAAATAAAGCACTAGGCCCTCCTACTTCTAAACCAACTTGATTATTAAATGTTGCAGCCAAACTAATCATCTTCCTTTTCGCAGGCTGTTTGATATAGGAAAGCAGGGTAATTAATTTTTCAAATAAAGTCATGCGTAAAAGTAATTAAGATTTGATAAAGTTTAAAAAAGCGGCTAAACCTTGCTTCTTTTCTTCATCATAGATGTAACTTATATTCTCCGTGTAATACTTATGCAAATCATATACTTGCTCCTGCGCAGGTATCAAAGCGATGACCTCATCCAAATTTGCTAAACCATAACCATTCGCTGTGTCAAAAGCTGACATGAATGATGCAGGAATGGGCTGATTGGCCACCCATGCAGCAAATACAAAAGGTAACCCGGTATGTTGTTTCCAGGCAAAGCTAAGGTCATACACATAGGGAAATTTAGATAAATTTTCCAAAGCCCTATCTCCAATAATCACACCTGCTGTGGTGCCCGAAATTTGAGCAATATACCCTTCGGTAGCCGATATAAATTCAACTTCTTTTTTCCAAAATTGCGATAACAATATCTTTAATAATTGAACCGATGTTCTACTCTGATAATCTAAATAAATACTTTTTATTTCGTCAATAGGAACTTCACTAAATAAGGCCACCGAAGCCACGGCACCATTAGCGCCAATCACGTAATTGGAAACAATGTGGGGATCGGATAATTGGGGCAGGATAGCCACAGGAACTAACCCAATATCAATTTTCCCAGATAGTAAATCTTGTGCAATATTAGCTGGATAGGATTTGACCAAATCAATGCTCTTTAAAAAGCTTTCCTGCTCGATTCCTAATAATAATGGGCGGGTATTTAAATAACTTACCGCGCCTATGCGCCATCTTTTGTCCAATTGAATTAACTTTGCACAAAGAAAAACCTTTTTTTTAATATAGTAACTACTTCTTTAAAGCACAAGCAAATGTCAAAACTTACAGCCATTTCTCCCATTGACGGTCGTTATCAAAAGCAAACTGCCTCATTAAGCGCTTATTTTTCTGAATTTGGCCTTATAAAATACCGTGTTTTGGTAGAAGTACATTACTTCCTGTTTTTAGCTGATAAAAAGTTTTTTAAAGTTACTCCAGCATTACGTAAAGCTTTACTTGCGGTGGTTGAAAATTTTAGCGAAGCGGATGCAGAAAAAATTAAAACGATTGAAGCTACCACCAACCACGATGTAAAAGCGGTTGAATATTTTTTAAAAGAAGTGCTTGACAATAATAAAGCAAGTGAATTAAAGGAATGGATACACTTTGGATTGACATCTCAAGATATTAACAATACCGCTATTCCATTAAGCTGGAAGGAAGCCATGGAAAATAATATTTTACCTGCGTATATCAATTTGCAAAATAATTTATTTCAATTAGCAAAAAAATGGAAAAAGGTTTCATTGCTGGCAAGAACCCATGGCCAAGCAGCATCTCCAACAACATTAGGAAAAGAGATCATGGTTTTTGTTGAAAGACTACATCATCAAATTGAATTATTCGCTTCCATACCTTACGCTGCAAAATTTGGTGGTGCTACTGGTAATTTTAATGCCCATCATATTGCTTTCCCTAAAAAGAACTGGGTTAGCCTAGGCAATGAATTTGTGGACGATGTATTGGGCTTACAAAGAATGCAGTTTACTACACAAATTGAACACTACGATCATTTTGCAGCACAATGTGACACATTAAAGCGTTTAAATAATATATTGATTGATTTTAGTCGTGATATATGGACCTATATCTCTATGGATTATTTTAAACAACAAACCAAGAAAGGCGAAGTAGGATCAAGTGCTATGCCGCACAAAGTAAACCCAATTGATTTTGAAAATGCCGAAGGTAATTTAGGTATGGCCAATGCGGTGTTAGAACATTTGGCAGCGAAGCTTCCTATTAGTCGTTTACAACGCGACTTAACCGATTCGACTGTTTTAAGAAATGTGGGTGTACCTGCAGGGCATATCACCATTGCATTAAATTCATTAGAGAAAGGTTTGAGCAAATTAATTTTGAACGAAGAAAAAATACAGTCCGATTTGGAAAATAATTGGGCAGTAGTGGCTGAGGCAATTCAAACTATTTTACGCCGTGAAAACTACCCAAATCCATACGAGGCATTAAAGGACTTAACAAGAGGTAATAATAAGATTGATAAAAAACTGATGCATAAATTTATTGATAGCTTAAAAGTAAATGCAAGCATCAAAAAAGAATTAAAAGCAATTACTCCGCATAATTACACTGGTATCACCGCGGAATATTAAAATGTCCCAAGCAAACAACTTTTATTAATCTTCGGCATCTGACCGATCATTGCCGATTTCATTAGCAGGCGGTACTATTTTTTTTCTTGGTTCTTTTTTCAATAATAAACTGTGAATGGGTTTCATCCCTTCCTTTTCAATGGCCATCGTTAATACTTGAGCCGTTGCAGCTGCATCACCCCAAGCACGGTGACGACCTTCAATACGAATTCCTAAATCACGTGTCAAGGAACCCAATCCATATTTTTCCAATCCTGGGAAAACGCGTCGACTTAATTTAATGGTACATAATTTAGGCGCCGACCATTGAAAACCACATTTCCACAATAAATAATGCACAAAGGAATAGTCAAAGCTTACATTGTGCGCCACAAATATGCGTCCATTCAATAAATTAAATATCTGTGGTGCTACTTCCTCAAATAATGGCGCATTTGCCACCATAGCATCACTAATGCCGGTCATATTCACGATAAAAGGGGGTATTTTATGCCTAGGGTTAATCAAAGTGACATATTTGCCCGTCACTTCCACCCCATTATGAATCACAATAGCGATTTCAGTAATCCCCGCCGATTGGGGGGTGCTGCCTGTGGTTTCGATATCTACTACTGCAAATTCCATTGAGTGGCTAAGGTCGTATTTTTTAGCAACTTATTGCTTGTCCCTTTTCCTTATTTTTGTGGCTCAATATAGGTAAAGAAGCAAAGCATGGAATTGAGTAAAAATTACATACCGGGTGAAGTCGAAATTAAATGGTATAAACATTGGGTGGACAGCGGCTATTTTCACAGCACGCCCAATGATAAAAAGGCATACACTGTTGTAATACCTCCACCAAATGTGACTGGTGTGTTACATATGGGGCATTGCTTAAATAATACGATTCAAGATATTTTGGTGCGTCGTGCACGCATGCAAGGATTTAATCCATGTTGGGTTCCAGGAACGGATCATGCTTCCATTGCAACAGAAGCAAAAGTGGTTGCGATGTTAAGAGAAAGAGGCATCGCAAAATCATCTTTAACCAGAGATGAATTTTTAGGATATGCATGGGAATGGAAAGAAAAATATGGCGGTATCATTTTACAGCAGTTAAGAAAGATGGGTTGTAGTTTGGATTGGGAACGTACTTCATTCACCATGGACGCGGATTACTACGAGTCAGTAATAAAAGTATTTGTTGATTTATATAGGAAAGGAAAAATTTATCGCGGTAAAAGAATGATTAACTGGGATGTTCGTGCCAAAACTGCTTTAAGTGACGAAGAAGTAATACACAAGGAAGTTGCTGGAAAAATTTATCACCTTCGCTATAAATTAGATGTGCCCGGTGATGAATATATTACCATTGCAACTGTTCGTCCTGAAACTATTTTAGGTGACTCAGCGATTTGCGTGCACCCTAAGGATGATAGATACAAACATTTAGTGGGCAAATTTGCTTTTGTCCCATTAATTAATAGACGCATCCCAATTATTGCAGATGATTATGTGGAGATTGAATTTGGTACTGGTGCATTAAAAGTAACACCGGCGCATGACATGAATGATTTTATGTTAGGCCAAAAATATAATTTGGAAGTCATTGATACCATGAATGATGATGGCACTTTATCAGAAGCTGCTGGTTTATATATTGGACAGGACAGAATTGAGGTAAGAAAAATTATTACCAAGGATTTAGATGCCGCAGGAAATTTAGTGAAGATTGAAGATTACACGCATCAAGTAGGCTTTAGTGAAAGGACCGATGCCATTGTAGAACCAAGATTAAGTTTACAATGGTGGGTGGATATGAAAAAATTAGCAGCGCCTGCTTTGGAAGCTGTGATGTCAGATGAAATTAGTTTTCATCCTGCTAAATTTAAAAACTTATATCGCCATTGGATGGAAGGCATCAAGGATTGGTGTATTAGTCGTCAGCTTTGGTGGGGGCATCGTATACCCGCATGGTATGATGAAGAAGGCAATTTTTATGTGGCACACAATGAAGCAGAAGTAAATGCGAATCATCCTGAAACCAAAGGAAAAAAATTAACACAGGATGCCGATTGTTTGGATACTTGGTTTAGTAGTTGGTTATGGCCTTTTGAAGTTTTTAAAGGGTTATCCAATCCAAATAATGCGGAAGTTAATTATTACTATCCTACCAGCACTTTAGTTACAGCGCCTGAAATTATTTTCTTTTGGGTAGCGAGAATGATTATGGCAGGGGAAGAATACATGGGTAAAATTCCATTCAAGGATGTATACTTCACAGGTATTGTGCGTGATAAGCAAGGACGTAAAATGAGTAAAAGTTTAGGAAACTCTCCCGACCTTTTAGGACTTATTGATCAATATGGTGCAGACGCAGTTCGTTTTGGTATTATGATTGCTTCTCCTGCAGGAAATGATTTGTTGTTTGACGAATCAACTTTAGAGCAAGGCAGAAATTTTAATAATAAATTATGGAATGCCACTAAATTATTGAAGATGTGGGAAGCACGTCAAAATAAGGAAGGCGAAATTCCAGAGGATGCAAAATTTGCTATGGATTGGTTTCAGGCGAAATTAACGAGCACTCAAAACGAGGTGGATGAAATGCTAAAAACATTCCGATTAAGCGAAGCCTTAAAAACGATTTATGGTTTAATATGGGATGATTTTTGTAGTTGGTATTTGGAATGGATCAAACCAGGCTTTGAACAACCAATGCATCAAGGGGTTTATGATAGAACGGTTGAATTTTATGATGCGCTTTTACAATTGTTACATCCTTTCATGCCATTCATTACAGAAGAAATTCACCACACATTAAAAACGCAGACCGAGGATTTATGTGTTAAACTGTATACACCAACATCAAAAGTAGACGATGCTGTTTTAAATGCAGGTGCTTTATTGCAGAATGTAATTTCCACTTTACGTGATGCACGTAATAAAAATCAGATCAAGCCAAAGGATGCGATTGAATTACATATTCAAACATCGAATAATGCACCATATCAAACAATACAAAAAATATTAGCAAAGCAAATTAATGCATCTGATATACAATATACCTCAAGCGCCATTGGTGCTTCCATTGTAGTTGCTTTAGAGAAAGACAAATTTTATATCGTTTCAGATCAAGCCATTGATACTGCCAGCTTAAAGGAAAACTTATTAAAAGATTTAGCACACCAACAAGGATTTTTAATAAGTGTTAGCAAGAAGCTTGACAATGAAAAATTTGTTCAAAATGCGAAGCCTGAAGTTTTAGCAATTGAACAAAAGAAAAAAGCAGATGCCTTGGCTCGTATTCAAACTATTGAAGAAAGTTTAGCGCAATTAGGATAGTATGAGTGAAATAATTATTACCCGTGCTGGGCTCCCCGATCGTGCTTTTATACGTTCTGTATCAGAGCGCACTTGGCCAAGTACTTATGGGCATATTATATCGCAGGAACAAATTGATTTTATGTTGGACTGGATGTATAGCGATGCGTCTTTAGAAAAACAAATGAATACGGGCTGTGAATTTTATATTGCAAGCACACAGAATGATAATGGAGATTTGAATCCGGTTGGCTTTTGTTCCGTGAGTCCGGATGATAATAAAGCTGAGGTAGGAAATAATGTCAAAGCCCACAAACTTAATAAACTCTATGTGCTCCCCGCTGCACAAGGCACAGGCGCTGGTAAAGCTTTATTAAATAGATCCATTGAAGTTGCCAAAGCTGCAGGATCAACCTCTTTATTTTTACAAGTCAACAAACAAAATACGGCCTACAGTTTTTACTTAAAAAAAGGCTTCATCAAAGAAATCGAATTTAAGTTTGATATTGGAAATGGCTTTTACATGGACGACTACGTCATGCGTTTGCATTTCTAAATTTTAGCAATCACTTTTCTTCCTTAAATCCAATTCTATTTCTTTCATTCCATTTAACTCTATTAATAGTTAGATCCAATAAGTGTTCAATAGTGTCATATATTTTATTAAGTTGAACATCATGTTCTCCAATTCTTTCTCTCATTTCTTGAAGCTGCCCTTTGATAGAGGCATTTTTAAGTAACACTCTTTTCATTTCAATGAACATTCTTATTATTGAAATATTCATTTTTACCGCTTTCTCACTTTTTAAAACTCCTGAAATCATTGCAACGCCGTGTTCAGTGAAGGCAAAAGGAGTAGTATCTTTCCTCCTATTAATCGAAGATGATATCACATTTTGTGATATCATACTATCCCACTCTTTTTGAGTAAGCCTGAACATAAAATCAATGGGAAACCTTTGTTCGTTTCTTTTAACGGCTTGGTTTAATACTTTAGTATCTACTTCATAAAGTAAGGCCAGGTCAAAATCCAACATGACCATTTCGCCCCTTATTTCATGAATTTTTTGTTGTATTAAATTAATTTCTGTCATTATTTAAATTTTAGAAATTAAAATAGGCATTAAAATTAAAGCTGGTTTAAGTATAAATACGTTTTATAAGTATGCGGTCCCGAGTGCTCGGGACCGCATACCCCCATTTTTGCCCTATGTGGTCACAAATTGTGACCACATGCCTTAAAATAACCCATATGTGGTCACAATTTGTGACCACATACCTTAAAATAGCCAATAAGTGGTCCCGAGTGCTCGGGACCACATAGCCTTAGAAAATAAACTATGTGTTGCTAAATTTTCGAAATCACCACCTTTTCTAAACTCATTTGGCGATCGTTGGGATTGATTAAAATATCAATTTTGTTCTTCCATTTTTTATTCATCAAATCATGAATAAACCAGATGCCATTATATTTTCCTGCATTTGATAGTATTACCTTATCACCGAATGAAAATAATTCTTTTAAATCTCTACTAATAGCAATAACGCGATGTTTTTTGGGATTCAAGCTATCCAATTTTAGACCACTTGCAGTGATCAACGGTGTGCTATCTGTTTCATTTGTATCAGTCGTATAAGTAGTTAAGGATACTTGCTTAATTACATCTATGGAGAATGGATATTTATGAACCAAATATTTAGGTTGCTTTCCAGGATATAAAATAAAGTACCCAACAATGATAATAACCAAGGCTAAACCAAGTCCAACCAACTTATTATTTTTCATAATATTTAAATGGAAAGGGTTAGTAAAATTATATTATTAAATGGGTTTGTTTAACGATTCCCATGATAAAAACGCTTTGTACCTGACTTATATTGTCAGCCTGGCTTAATTTGTTCACGTGGAAATTGTAATAACTGTTCATATCCTCCGTCACTATCTTCAACATAAAGTCGAATTCCCCTGAAATACTGTAGCATTCTACCACGTCAGGCAAATCATTAATTAGTTTGATAAATTGCCCGCCAGATTGCTTACTGTGTTGATTCAAAGACACATAGCAAATAACCATCAGCCCTTTTTTTACTTTTGTTCCGTCAATTAAAGTAGCATACTGCTTAATCACCCCATTCGACTCAAGCCGCTTAATACGTTCATGTACCGGCGTAGTACTTAAATGAATCTGATCTGCAATTTCCTTAACCGTGGTCCTCGCATTGTCTTGTAATAGGCGTAAAATGGCTAAATCCTTCTCGTCTAAGGAGATGGACTGTTGCGCAATAGCCGAATCTACTAATGGAGTATTACTTTTCATTGTTTTTTAGCATAAATCATCATAAAAATAGTAAATAATAGAATATTATCCTAAAAATATCAAATATTTTATTATTTTATCCTATTTCATACCTTTGCCCTCTAAATAAATTAACATGTCTAACTTACAAAACATCGATTTTAGCCTACCTTATAAAGTAGCCGATATCACATTAGCAGATTGGGGTCGCAAAGAAATCCGTTTGGCTGAAGCAGAAATGCCAGGATTAATGAGTATCCGTGCAGAATACGGACCTAGCCAACCATTAAAGGGAGCACGTATTGCGGGTTGCTTACACATGACCATTCAAACTGCAGTATTAATTGAAACATTAACTGCTTTAGGAGCGGAAGTAAAATGGAGCTCTTGTAATATATTTTCAACACAAGATCAAGCCGCAGCTGCTATCGCTGCAACAGGTGTTGGTGTTTTTGCTTGGAAAGGTCAATCTATTGAAGAAGGTGACTGGTGTATTGAACAAACTTTATTCTTTGGTGGTGCAGACCG
>Ga0315899_10002284_pt1 | contig 21264 bp, 21 predicted proteins | sample LakEriMetagenome_2_FD_203518 | JGI IMG/M metagenome (GOLD analysis project Ga0315899, IMG submission 203518) | Freshwater fungal communities from buoy surface, Lake Erie, Ohio, United States - Buoy 4 MA112 | ecosystem: Environmental > Aquatic > Freshwater > Lake | place: USA: Lake Erie, Ohio... | reverse complement strand
AAAGTCACGCAAGTTAAAGCTCAAACGAAAACCATCCTCGAGCAAATTAAAAAACTCAAAAATGAGGCAGCTGAGAAGGGGCTTAAAGAGACCGCGGACGATTATGAAAAGCTTGAAAAGAAACTCGTTGCACTTCAGAAGCTAGAAAAGCCCAACGAAAGTAAACTCCTTGCCGATCTAAACGAGATCAAAAAAGAGATGCAGGATCGCAAGGAATCGTTAGGGAGCTCCGAGAGCTTAAAAAAAGCGTTTGAGGATTTGAATAGTGACAAGAAAGGTCCCGCCGACAAATTTAAACAAGCTCTTCAAGAGGCAGATTTCGAAAAAGCAAAAAAGGAAATTGAAAAATTGCTTGAGAAGTTGGCATCAAAAGAGCTAACCGAACAAGAGATGAAGGCGCTCGCTCAACAGTTAAAAGAATTACAAGAGGCGATTAACAAAGCTCGCGAAGATCAAAAAGCACTCCTGGATAGCTTAAAGCAAGAAATGGAGGAAGCAAAACAGGCTGGTGACATGAATAAGGCCGGGATGCTCCAACAGAAAATCGAACAGCTCGAGAAAAGCCTCAAAGATGCAGAAAAGGCAGACGCCTTTTGCGAAGCGTGTGAGAACGCTGCGAACGCTCTAAACGAAAAAGACGCCAAATCAGCCGAAGCATCTCTAGATAAGATGAAAGGGGAGATTGGCAAAATGATGGAAAATGCCAAGAACGCCCGTGAACTGGAAAAGATGCTTGAGGAAATGCGAAGCGGAAAGAAAGCGGGCAAGAATGGAAATCAAGGCAAGCAGGCAGCCAATGCAAAACAATCGACCTCTACAAACCAAAAAGGCAAAGGAAAAGGACAAGCAGAGGGAGATGAAGTAGAAACTAAACCTGATGCCTACGATTCACAAATTCGCGATCAGATGCAAAAAGGAGAGAATGTATACTCAGGTAAAGCTGCCGGCCCCAATCGGAAAGGGATCAGCCGCGAAAAAGCTAAGGAGATTGTCTTAGCTGCCGAACCAGAGGACCCGAATGCGGTAGAGAATATAGCCCTGCCCAAAGCCCAACGGGATCAACAAAAAGAATACTTTGAATCGCTAAGAAAGTAATTTGCTCTGAGTACGAAAGAAATCTCCCAAGCGTATCGGTTTTGTCCTCTGTGTGGGACTCCTCGTCAATCCGATAAACCACCGATACCCTACCACTGCCACTCGTGTGGCTACACCATGTACTTTGGCCCGGTGACTGCCGTCGGTGGGATCATAACTGACGGCTGCAATCGCGTGCTGCTCATCGAACGTGCACGGGATCCTGGTGCAGGCAAACTCGGCATGCCTGGCGGATTTGTAGATCCCTATGAGTCAGCAGAATCCTGCTTGCACCGAGAAGTTTGGGAAGAGGTAGGATTGGAGATTCACCAAGTCCAATTTCTACTCACCGCTCCAAACCGATACACTTATCACAATGTTGCTAATCCAGTCCTGGATATCTTCTATCACGCCAAAGTGAGAGGATCAGCTCAGATTAAACCCGAGGCAACGGAGGTTGCAAACTGGCAGTGGTCCGAGATTACAAGCGACCTTCTCGAGCGGATGGCTTTTGAATCCAATCGCATAGCCTTAGAGTTCTTCTTAACAACGCTCAATCGCTGAGTATTTCAAAAGATAATTAGTGTGCCGTAAAAATGGGCGTGGAATGAAACCAAGCATCTTCCTCTCCCATTCACATCAAATTAATCCTTATCTTCGATGCTCGTTCCAGTAATGAACTGTCTTCGCGACGGATGTGATAACATTCTTGATCTCTTTCCTGATCTGAAAGCTGGGCCCTGCTGGTACATAAAGTATGTTGGACTGCCTGCGAACCATAACGTTCTCCACGATGATCGCTCGCATCAACCATGCCGCCATTTGCTGGTCATGACACTCGACTCCAACCCAACCCAATGATTCGGAACGAACTGTCGTAAGACCTGTAACCAATTGAATTCCTCGCTCAATCTCGGCCACAACTGATTCATAAAGCTCCGGATTCGAGGCACACTCCTCACTCGCAACCGCTTCCAACAATTTGCCACGATGGGGCGGACCGCCGGCGAGTGCTAAATCGCAAAAGCTCGTCCAGATCTTATCCCATGGAACTTTTCCATCTGCACCAACTTCGATGCGAGCCGTACCCATCGAATTGGGGCTGACGGTATCGGTCTTGCCACGATACTCACTGGGCAACAACTCCTCCATACGAAAGATCAGTTCCTTATAACCATTATCCCACGATTCCTTGTCCTCGTAATGTGACAGACTCACTTTACTCATTTCCTCATTTCGAGGTGTACCGTATCGGATGCTTTCCAAGTACTTTTTAACAATAACATGCACCCATGATTCCGACGGGACGATATTGGCGAACTTCGCAGGCTCATTATCTTGTAAGTCTGCGATTTCTATTTTTGAGCAAATCGATTGTGCGGAGGCATCTTCAAAATCCATATTTCGACCACACCATCGTAGCTTGACGCATGGACCTTCGGGAAAAATAGGCGGAGAGCGTTTATCAAGAATGATGTAATCGGCATCCAACCCGAGTCGCCTCATTTCCCAAACAATACCGCTGATTGTTCTTCGTTGTCGCGTGTAATCCGATAAGGGACTTGCTGGAACCAGCTCTGTTGTTAATCGCCATGAATGGGTGTAAGCCAATGGTGACCCTGCCAAGACTTCTGCCCAATCGACTTCATCGAATGGTTTAGAAAAATGGATGCCAAGGTTTCGGTTCAAAATTCCTACAGCACCTGCGTTCGCGGACCAAGCCAGCGCCTCGCGAATCGACTGCAGGACCGATGAGCGGGTATCAGTCGATACAATTAATAATCTTGTGATCCGCTGGCGAGCGAGTTCCTTGCACAGCGCGGGCCAGAAACTGTTTGAGTCCTCAGAAACATTAGGGTATAGGCCGACCATCACATCTAGCCGAACCTTTATTTGTTCGGAAACGTGCCGCCAATAGTCATACCCCAGTCCGAATGGGCTCCCCATGGCCAGCAGGATAAAGTCCCGCTGTTCAACGAGACTCATAGGTACAGTCCATTATGCGGTGGTAGAAATTCGAAAATGTGGTGACTGGGACAAAAACTGCAACGGGTTATCGTATGTCACTTTATCGATCATTTTGGCAGTATGCCCGCGTCGCTTCATCTCTAGGCGAGCTTTGGGAACCGCCAGTGGGTCACTGCATCCCCAGTCGCCAGCTGAATTCATCCAAATTCGTTCGTTGCCGTACATCTCAATGATATCTGCAGCACGTTGCGGAGTCACTTTGGTGTCCGGATACAGCGTCATGCCGGCCCAAAATCCACGGTTCAGGACCTCAGCAACCGTGTGCTCCTCGACGTGGTCGATCAGGATTCTGCCCGGGTCTATCGAGCTAGCGGACAAAGCATCCATGATGATCCGTGTTCCTTTGAGCTTATCCTCCAGATGCGGCGTGTGAACGAGCACTAGCTGTCCGTGTTTTTCAGCGAGCGCGATCTGTTCTTCGAGAATGATGAGTTCGTTGCGAGTGTTCTTGTTTAATCCGATCTCACCAATTCCTAATACGTTCTCGCGTTTGAGAAACTCTGGGATAAGTGCGATCACTTCACGTGCAAAACCGGGATCGTCCGCTTCCTTGGGATTGATGCACAGCCACGTAAAATGCTGAATGCCAAACTGAGCCGCACGCTTGGGTTCGTATTCGGTCAATTGCCTGTAATAATCAAAAAAGCCTTGTGCAGAGGAGCGATCAAAGCCTGCCCAGAAAGCAGGCTCCGTTACGGCTACACAGCCCGATTGGGCCATTCTCTGATAGTCGTCTGTGGTTCGCGACACCATGTGGATATGCGGGTCGATATATCTCATTCTCGCACTCCCGATACCTGTCGAACCGCTCCCATTGCACCCTTCATGCCGTGGGCGGATTGAGGGATCTCCTCGGTGTAGTCGCTAAAGAGCTCCAAGATTTTCTTAGCGCGATTTGGCTCGTTCGAGGACAAGACCAGCAGTGCTTTGCGAAAGGCGACATCCCGAAAGTCGTTCGGATTCACTCCTTGTCCGCGATCGATACGATCTAGATAGGCCGCGATATCCAACAGCTTCGCTCGATGTTCCATGAAGTAGGTGTCGATGACCTGTTGTTGCGTCTGCGGGCAAGTATTCCGAATTTGATCCGACATGGATTTTTCTTTCTCGGTCTAGTTCGCCAGCTTGATGAAGTCGGTCAAAGCAATATGTCCCTGGCGTGATGAGCCGCCTACAGTGACCAGATCCCCATTGTCGAGTGATACTATTCGATGGTGAATGCGGCCCGAGGGGAGTTTGCCTACTTCGGTCCAGCTACTTGCTTGGGCATCGAGTTTGTAGACTTTGCCATCCATGCCACTAATAAACACATCATCCTTTGACGCGATGGCTGCGATCCCGTTTCCGATAGGCAATGGACCAGGCAATTTCGGCCCTATCTCCCACTTTTCGGATTCAATGTCAAAGACGTGGACCTCATCGGAAACTTCGTCATCCGGTGTCAGGCCGCCGATCATCCAAATCTTTCCTCTCGCAGCAACCACATCCAGAGCACGTCGTTCCGCTGGTTGCGGCAATTTCTTCCAACCTTGATCTTGGTTGGCTAGATCCAGGACTAAGCCCTCTTTCATCCAGTCTCCCGTTTCACCACCAACAATACTCCAGCCTCCGAATACATACAGTTTATTGCCGAATACGGCGGCACGATGAGAAGAACGCGGCAGCGGCATCTTAGGAAGATCCGTCCAAGTCTTCGTTGCTGGATCAAACGCGGCCGCTGAATCGAGCGAATACAGATCGGCATCAGCACCCTTTTCGTTACGAGCTTGCATGCCACCCATTCGATAAACCAGTTTGTCATCTGCAATTAATGCTGCGCCCTGTGCAGGCTCGGGGAAGGGCAATGATTCCCATGTTCCTCCTCTTGTTACGGAAACCCGATAAAAACCTGGCAGCATATCATCTTTGGAATAAACGTGTGTCTTGCCCGTATGCCCACTATACACGTACAACCAATCTCCAACACGCGTTGCCCCAAAACTTGCGACACCACGAGGCAACGGCTCGATAGTAACATGTGCTGCAACATTAGTTTCATCAGCGAAGACCGAGTCGATCGCGGAAACACCCATGATAGGCAGGCTTAGAAGGGCTGCCACTAGCCATCTGCTCGATGTTTTGGTCATGCAATGAAGTCCTTTGTATAGTTGGTTAAAGCTGGGTTGGGTTCGGTGCATCTCCGTACACCTTGACTGGATCAAAAACCTTTTCACTCTCTGTAAACATAAGGGCTTCGCCAGCGGATCGTTCGCCCGCGACTGGTACACGTCGATAAAAACAGGATCGATAGCCTACGTGGCAACTAGCTCCCCCGGCGACATCAACTCGTAACCACACACAGTCTTGGTCATCGTCGATGCGCATTTCACGGACCTTTTGGACCAAGCCGCTCGTTGCTCCTTTGTGCCACAACGCTTTACGGCTTCGGCTGTAGTATACGGCTTCACCCAGTTCGATGGTTTTACGCAGTGCCTCTTCGTTCATGTAGCCGTGCATGAGAAGCTCGCCGGACGTAAAGTCGGTGGTAACGCATGGAATCAATCCGACACTATCGAACTTGGGTGCCAGCTCAACCCCCTCTTCAACTTGTTCGATGGTCTTTCTGGAATTAAATGTCACGGTCATAGCTAACGCAAACTGCTAATGGTATGGGAAAACAATCACCCAACAGGTGATCTGGGGCGATCAATCCGCCGAGATCACGTCCGGCCCTTGACCAGCTCGCTTCTCGTACACGCCGTCCCCCATTTTGACATACTTTGTGAATCCTTTCTCCTCCAAATTTTTGTCGCTGAGATTACTGGCGGCCTTCATATCAGTCCAGGTGCCGGCAATGCTAACCGGAGCAATGACTTTTCGTACGGGGGTGCCTTTGGTCGGGTGCACCGTCAGCGGAGCTTCGCTCATTCCCTGAAGAATCTCAAACGTTTCCCCAGTTCCTCCGTCAGGCAGCATTTCTTCGTAGACGTACAATGGCATGGAATCTCCCAACGAACGCGTGAAGTGATCTAAACCGGTCTTGGCGGATTGGACTCACCACCGACCGTGTATCGAGACCTGGCCACGAAAACCAAGCCAACACCCAATATTAGTACAAATGCTGCCGCAGCCAACCAAGTTCCTGGCAAATGGACCTCATGAATTCCGCCGAGCCCCCACCCTTGCAGCTCGTCCCGATTTTTCGCGAGTCCCAGCAAAAGAGAATTGTGGGTTGCGTGAAGCAAAATCCCTGGAACAAGCGAACCACTTTTCCAACGAACCCATCCCAGGATTAGTCCCATCAATGTGCTGGGAATCAATCGTTCCGGAGCAGCACCCCCTGCTAAAACCACATGGAACAGCCCAAATAGGATCGCAGTAATCGCGATCGACCATCGCCCACTGACGTGTTTTTGTAGACCGCCAAACAAAAATCCCCGAAAGAACACTTCTTCGCAAACACCTGGTATCACCCCTAGTGCCACGACGATCAGGGCCAAGGGGATTTGCTTCCAACCCTCAAGCAATTTCTCGACTACTTCCATTTTGGCGGGATCTAAACCTCGAAGACCGACACTATGACTCCAAACCACGATCTCAAAGATAAATGGCCAAGCGGAAAGGCCTATCAAAATGGCCCCCACAAAGTACAGCCAAGATGTCTTGGCCAAGGCTAGGCCGTCACGCAATGTAACGCGATGCCACCATAGCAATGAGCATGGTAGGCCTGCAAACAAAGCAATCGTTAAACCACCCGACCATATCAAACGCAGCGAGGGTGACGCGTTACTTTCTCGCGACAAAAGCCCCGATGCCACAAAGTATGCAGGAAACAACATTGCCAAACCAACAAAAGCCAATGCAATCGACGCTGATCTTTGTGGTTCATCAGGCCGACTGACCAGATCACGCCATCGACCACGACTCCCCACTGCGACCGCATCGGTCCCGAAAATCTGTGCCGCAATCGATAACGCTGCAATGCCATAAAGGATAGTTGAAACAATAGCGACCATCGCTGGTACAAATGTTGCCGATCCCTCTAAAACTTCTTTGGTAAGCAGTAGAATATTAACAAGAGGAATTACCGCAGTCCCGCGATCTAGCGCCCAACCCGGCATCAGAATCACTAAGCCTGGACCGATCGACAATAGCAACAGCGGAATGAGATATGCCTGAGCCTCTTTAAAGCTTCGGGCTGAACTGGTCAACAATAAAAGCAGTGCGGAGTAAAATAAGGCAAACGAAGCTAACGCTAATAAAAGCTTGAGCCCTAACACCAACGTGAATCCCGCTGGCCCCAACAATGCGACATCCAACTGCAATGCATAGAGGGTCACTGACATAGCCAATAAATTGATCAGGCCTGTCAGCATGGTCACCGTTACTACAGCACAAAACTTTGCTAACAACAAACGAAACTTGGGAACCGGAAGCGATATCAAGGTTTCCAGTGTGTTTCTTTCTCGCTCGCCGGCCGTTAGGTCAATCGCAGGATAAACACCACCAGTGACGGTCATCAACAGTAATATCAAAGGCAATAAACCCAATACAGCCGATTGGCCACTCTCTACATTTAGTTTCGTTCTGGCCTGCTCAATCGGTAATTTAAAGCTAGCATCTCGCGACGTGGCCCATGTTCGAACAAGCTCGAGATTGGCGCGGGAAAAACTCTTTTCAAGATACGCGGCTGCGTTTTGGCTGAGAGCTGAACCACTATTTTCCACTATCTCTATAGTCCCAGCTACCCATGGCCGGTCGCGAGTTGGTGAAGATAGTTTGGCGCGAATGCCGACATCCGCAGCACCGGTTTCTACAGTACGTTTGAGATCGAATTTAGAGCGATCGTCGGCGATCGAAACTTCGATTTTCGGAGGCTCTGCCTGGTTCGTTGTTTTATCTGATAGATCAGTCCGATCCGACTGATCCGACTGATCTTGCGAAGCCGCGTCTTTCGACGCAACGATGCTTTCCTGTTGAGCTTTCTTTACACGCTCGGAAATACCGATGAGATCCATGACATAGCGAGCCTCTTCTTCGGTTTCGAAAGCTAGCCGAAACACGCTGGCCGTTGCAGCCACTTGTTGTAAAGCAAGAAAGCGAAATCCTAAGCCGAGCAAAGGATAAAGCAATAGAGGCATGGCTAGCAGCGTAACGATGGTTCGCCGATCACGAAGGGTTTCTCGGAGTTCCTTGGTGATGAATTCGATCTGCTGAAACCACGTAAAGCGTGATGGGTTCCTGACAACCGGAGCGGGCCGAACAGAAGCTCCATCATCATTAGGAAATGAGGGGGTGAGTGAGCTCATGCTCCCTCCTTGGCCAACGCTGGCGTTTGCACCGGATCGTCTCGAAGTAGTTGCAGGAACATCTGGACGAGAGACGGCTCGCCTGTCTCCTGTTGCAACTGCTCGAGGGTACCTTCGTATTTAAGTTTACCTCGATGGAGTAAACCAAATCGATCGCATAGCCGCTCTGCTTCGTCGAGTTGATGGGTCGACACGATAATTGCTTTGTTGAGCCCCCTGAGAATATCAACGTAATCGAAAACGATCTTTGAGCCGACTACGTCTAAGCCTCGAGTCGGCTCGTCTAATAGCACTACAGGCGGATCATGGATCAAGGCACGCGCGAGATTGACTCTTTGCGTTTGACCCGTGCTTAGCGTTGCGCAACGGCGGTCCATAAATCGTTCTAGCTCCATCACTCGACAGAGCTCTTCGGTGCGTGCATGAGCCTGATCCGCTGTCAGCCCAAAACCGATTGCAAAATAGCGTAAAACCTCACGGGGGGTTAACCATTGATATAGTCCGGCACTCGCCGAAACGAGCCCGATCAAACTTTTGATACGCAGAGGGTCTTCTGAAACGCGGCACCCCATAATGGTTGCTTCACCGCTGGTCGGTTGAAGCAATCCCATGATGATTCTTAGAGTTGTCGTCTTTCCAGCACCGTTGGGGCCCAAGAGACCATAGGTTACGCCAGACTCTACGGCAAACGTTACTCCATCGAGAGCCAACGACTCCTCGCTGTAACGCTTGGTAAGCTTCTCCACAGCAATCAAATTATGATCTCCCGATAGTTTCCCTCACTTACGTTTCGGGTAGTCATTTTACGATCCCATCCTAACCAAACTTCTTGCGAGCTTGTGTACCCTGGGCGCTGGAACGAACTTCGTAACCCATAGCCACTAACTCATTTCGATACTGATCAGCCCCGGAATAGTCCTTTCGGACCCGGGCATCATCGATCAAACGGCACAGTTCCTGAACGCGTGTATCGTCCCCCGACCCGGCTGATTTGGTTAACTCAGTAATGCCGAGTACCCCATCGATAATCCGTAGCGCCCCAAGTTCCGCAGCGGCGTCATCACCCGGTTTGGACATCCACTGGTGCAGTACGGCGAGTGCAGAGCTAATGTTCAAGTTATCCGCCAAAGCTCCCAAAAATTCCTTTACAGCGGGATGCTGCAGGGACGTTACGCGATCGGGGATCGGCTTTCCATTAGCAGCCCCTTCGAGCTTCTCTGCAAATTCCGTGAACTTGCGAACCGCATTAGCCGAATCCTGTAGCCCTTTTACTGTAAAGTTGCACTGGGTGCTGTAGTGAGAGCGAATTAGTTCGTAACGAAGCGCCGCCGGATGAATCGGGGTGCCAGTTGCTTTACCATCCAAGATATCTCGAACAGTAAAGAAATTGCCTTTACTCTTCGACATTTTCTCACCCTCCACCAGGAGGAATTTCGTATGCATCCAGAATCGAGCGAAGACTTCTTTACCGGATGCTCCGCACGATTGCGCGATTTCGCATTCGTGATGCGGAAAGACCAAGTCCTCACCGCCGGTATGAATGTCGATGATATCGCACTTGAATTTTGCCATAGCCATGGTGGAGCATTCGATGTGCCAGCCTGGATACCCGGCTCCCCACGGCGAATCCCATTTCATCAAGTGTTTTGGATCGGGCTTCCAAAGCAGGAAATCGGCGGGATGTTTTTTGTTCATCTGATCTTGGTCATTCACCCGGCCGCCCGCTCCGCTTAGCAATCCCTCCAGGGTATTGCCACTTAACTGACCGTACCGGGGAAAGGACTCTACGCTGTAGTAGACCGCGCCGTCTTTACCAACATAAGCATGTCCATTTGCCACCAGCTTTTCGATCATAGCGATCATTTCCTTGATGTAGCCAGTGGCATGCATCACGCGGTCAGGATATTCGCTAGCGACCTTCAACCCCAGTTTTTTGCCGTCGTCTAGGAATGCCTTGGTGTAGTAATTCGCAATTTGGTAGGGATCGTTTGGATCCTCGACGGAGCCATCCTCGACTTTTCCGCTCTTCTTGGACTCTTTAAGTCGCTTGGCTGCAACCTCCATTTTGTCGAGGGCCACACCGTTCTCATCGGTCTCCTCAACCATGTGCCCGACGTCGGTAATATTCATCAAGTGGATGACATCGTAGCCGGCCGCCTCCAGGAATCGTCGAAGCAGATCCGCGAACAGAAAAGAGCGAAAATTGCCAATATGGGCAAAATCGTAGACCGTCGGCCCACAAGAATACATGCGAACGGTCTTTTTATCGAAAGGCTCGAAAGACTCGCACTTCCGTGTAAGACTGTTGTAAAACTGAATCATGCCGTCCCTCAAATCCATTAATGCAATCGATACCGCTATAAAAACTTGGGATTACGCAACCAAACGACACAGCCCCCTTAAAAGAGGGGGACTGAGTTCGTGTTCTGCGAGTCGCCACCGGAAGACGATAAAATTCCCACACTTTCCCAAGCTGTCATGGTAACGATTGTCGTTTTTCTTTGCACGCCCCCGCCCCCGTCGGTCTCACAATCGATCTCATAATTGGTGCGATAATTGGTGCCATCCATTGTTAACCCTCAGGATAATTGGTGCCATCCATTGTTAACCCTCAGCGTAATTGGGCTCGATTGATGCCAGCCACTAGTGACGCTTTTGACGGGCTTGAGAGGTGCCAGCCACTGTTGCCTTTGCGCTAGCCAGGCGATTCTAGACAAGAATCGAGATGTTTATTTTTTAAACTATCGCGACTCCGCATTATCAATCCGAGTGGTTGAATCCACCCACCATGGAGGCTTGCTTCGAAACAAACCAGACCAGCCAGTGTTCAGAAGCCCTACGTCCGGGAATGCCCCCCGTCGCCCCAAGGCTTGCATCTCCTCATCCAACAACCAATAGTGCTTTTACTAATGACGGGTGCAAATCCACCATCAAAGACCGAGCGGCTGCAATCCTTTCTTTGGAGTCTCTCGCTCAAGTTCAGTTTATGGTTGCTCATATTCTCATATGGGTACTGTGTCGGGCAGTACCACTGGTTTCCCTACCTACTCATTCGCGACGCCGGCTATGCGTACTCTGCACTAGTTCGAGCCCAAACGGAGGAGGAGCCTCAATTCGGCAGCATTCGAGGAGAAATCAAATCCCCCACAACGATCTGGCATCGAGAACGAGATGATACTGAGCTGATTCTTTTAAGTGCGGGTTCAGCCAAAATTAAAGCCCTTCATCCAGATGGGCTGCTGGCTTCGATAATTGATCGGAGCGGACGGGTTGTGCATGCTTGGCATGCGCCGCCGGATCTGTGGTCTGATCTGCACCGAGTTAACCGCGTTCCCGGTGTTTCTGGCGCCGTCGGTCCGGTTTGTGTTTACGTTTATGACAATGGTGATTTGCTCGCAACCTTTCATGGCATGAACACTTTCCCTTTTTCTATTGGGATTGCCAAGTTTGATAAGAAGTCGAACCTTATTTGGAAGAAAGAGAATTTCGCACACCACAATTTTTCTATTACATCGGAGGGACACATTTTTGTCCCTGCGCTGGAAATCGTAGACAGCCCCATTATGGTAGGGGATACATCAGGCGAGATTGAATCACCCACTGGAAAGATTTATCGTGACCAAATTCTCGAGCTTGACGCAGACGGGAAAGAACTATCGCGACGCGATGTTCTTCAGATCCTTATCGATTCCGGTTGGTCCGGCCAGTTGTTTCGCTCGAATGATCTTGTTTACCTGACAGACGATCCGCTTCATTTAAACGATGTGCGTCCTGTCGGGCCGGAATTAGCGAATCAGTTTGATTGGCTTCACCGCGATGACTTGATCATCTCACTTCGCAACTTGAATTGTCTTGCTATTATTGACCGCGAGACGAACAAGATCAAATGGCATTCCATCGGCACCACCATGGGGCAACACAGTCCCGTGCCTTGGCGAGACGGACTATTGGTGTTTGATAACTTGGGTGGCAAAAGTGATCAAGGTGGAACGCGACTCGCATTCATTAGTCTCGGAGACACTAAGCCTGAGACGGTGTTTCCAAAACGTCATAGTGAGATGATGGATTACATATCCACTCCGAATAGTGGTTTTCTCGATGTTTCTTCGGATGGTACGAGAGCACTCATGACTCTTACTCATACCGGTTGCTTGTGGGAGGTTGATTTAGCGGATCAGCAAATCAACTGGGAGTACATTGCAGGCACAGACATCATCCCGGAAAAACGCTTTAAGATCGGCAGCGCTCGATACATTGCCAGTCCAACATTCCTGAACGCGCCATCTGATAACTGAAAGGTGTAAAACGATGAACATGTTTGATTGCTTAGCATACGTTGGCCCAGGTGCAGGACTCTCTATGATCGGAGCCTTATTAGCTGTCGTCTGCGTCATTGGCTTAGCTTTGATTGGCCCCATACTGTATCCCATTCGCATGTTCCGCCGATGGGCTAAGAGTCGCAATAACGTTCCAGCGACTGAGGAGTAGAACCTAAACTGTTTGCTCTCGTGTTTATTTTAGGAGCGACCACCGGCTTCGCGTCATGGTGGCTCGGCTTTGTCTGGTTTCTTCGTGTATGGACAAAACCGCAATTCGATAGCTTGATTGGGCTCCTCTCACGAGCCGTTGAGCTTTCCAATCCGGATGCAGAACAAAGCTTTTTAGAAGCATACAAGAGCTTGCTCTGTGAAACAGTTCGTATGGCATGGTATCGCATCCAACAGAGTGTAGTCGCATTGATTCCTTTTGGATTGGGACTCTGGCTCGCTTGGGCAGCCGATTACTCCTGGACCTACATCGCAATCACAACGGTTACCAGTCTGGTTTTAGGTATCTGCTCCCTATTCTATCGCTCTCGCCAGGCCAACCATCATGAAACTGACTCGCAGTGACTACTGGCTTGCGAGATTTTGCTATCGATTCCCCGGTTTGATGACTTATTTAAGCTCAATCGAAAATCAGTCGTTAACATCCGAAGCCATTGAAAAGCCGATTGATCGCCCTATCTACATTACCGGTTTAGCGAGATCTGGTTCGACCGTACTCCTCGAGCTTATCTCAAAAATCCAACAAATTGGTACACATCGCTATTGTGACTTTCCCTTCGTCGCTACCCCGAGGCTTTGGGATATGTACCGTCCAAAAACCTCAACAACTCAAACTCTCACCCCTCAAGAACGTCCCCATCGCGACAAGATACAAATCACTCCCCTTAGCCCAGAATCGATGGAAGAGCCGATTTGGCAAGCCTGGTTTCCCATAATCCACAACGCGAACGCCGTTCATACAATTCCCGAGTCAACAAACAACAATCGATTCGCTCGTTTTTATCGCGAGCATATCAACAAGATTTTGTTGATACGACATGCGGAACGTTACGCTGCCAAGAACAACTATCATCTCACTCGTATCGAATATTTGCTGCGACTTTTCCCCGATGCACAATTTATCATTCCTGTTCGGCACCCGATCACACATATCGCTTCCCTACTTCGTCAGCACGAACTTTTCTGCCAGTATGCTAGGGAGAATTCTCGCGTTGGCCCTTATCTTCAAGCTGCGGGGCACTATGAGTTTGGCCCTCAACGAGTGCCTATCCATCTTCAACAGAGCTCAATAGAACCTATTCAAAGGGCATTAAAGGATCAACAAGATCATATTGCCTACGCGATCCAATGGCGTGATATCTATGCAAAACCACTATCACTCCTGTCAGAAAAGCCTAATCTCGTTGATCAAGTTACACTTGTTAAACACGAAGATTTTTGTCGCAATCCCTATGCCACATGGCAACGCATTGCTCGTGCCTGCGAAATCGATCACGTTCAACAAGACTTTAAACATATCGTTGCGCCGTACTATGACACAGGGCTAACCGACAAACAGAAATTAGAAATTTGGGATGTTACTTGCGACATTGCGGAATCGATCGGCTATTGCAACGATCCAACTAAAGAAACCGTGTGATCGAATTGATTCGAGATGTACCAATATTGGGTATCAATCGAAAAGAAGCGATTCCGCATTATCTCGAAACCACGAACGCTTAACAGCATGACTACATTGGAACCGCGAAAGAACCCTATCTATATCTTGAAGTGTCGATGCGGAACCAGCTAAGTATTGATGGTCTCGATGTTTGGTCCGTCTTTCGGCATCCACCAGTATAGGTTGACCACTTATCCAATACTCTCCCGGCGGCATCCCGGCGGCACTCATAGAATCACTTGTTAGAATCACCCTATCGGTCGGTAGTCTCTTTAGCCATGACTCTAGTAGCCACGTTGGCAAGTGTATACCATCACCAATTAATGATATGGTTAGCCGATCACTAAGCGATAGAACTCGTTGAATGATGTTATCATGTCGATGCATTTCAAGAGGACAACCGTTACCGAGATGTGTAAACCCGATCAATCCGTGGTCGATGGCCCCCATCAAGCAATCCAGCGAAGCGTCAGAATGGCCAGCGAATACGCGCACATTTTGCGAAACTAAATACTGCAACGTTTTGAATCCGACGTCATGCTCAGGTGCCAGGGTTACCAAACGAATCCACCCCTGCCCTGCTTCCAACAAACGCTCCATGTCCTTAACATTGGCTTGGGCGATGTGCTGCCTTGGGTGCGTTCCGCGAAATCCATCGACCGGAGACACAAATGGGCCTTCGACATGAATACCAGCCAACATTTGCATGACATCGGTGTTTGTATTCTTAAAGTCGGCTAGCTTTTTGATGCGGGCACACATGGTCTCCACATCGTCAGTGATAATGGTCGGCAAAAGTCGCTCGACTCCCACCCCTTTCAATCTCAACAGGGAAGACTCAAATTGCTCATAGGTCAGGGATGAGTCATTAAAATCTACTCCGAACGCACCGTTCACCTGGATATCGAAATACATTGCCCCCTCAACTCATTTAGAATTCGATAGCCGCTCGCCATACCATAGATCAGATCAAAGAAAGCCTACCTTCAAGCATATCCAATATCGAGGCACCCAACATCGAGGCACACATTGAGGGGGAATAAAAAACGGTTCGGGGCATAAAAAAACGGGGCAACATGCCCCGTTCTCTGTGTTTTCAATGCATCGCAAGTAACATTACCAAGCGAAGTGTGCGAATGCCTTGTTGGCGTCGGCCATACGGTGGGTGTTTTCGCGTTTGGTAATCGCAGCACCTTCTTTGCGATAAGCCGCCATCAGTTCGTCAGCCAACTTGAGGTGAGTCGCACGACCCTTCTTGCTGCGAACGGCTTCCAAAACCCAGCGGAATGCCAAGCTTTGCTGACGATTCTTGTTAACTTGCATAGGGACTTGGTACGACGCACCACCGACCCGCTTCGATCGGACTTCGATGTAAGGCTTGACGTTTTCGATCGCTTGCTCAAAAACCTCGATCGATGGGCGATCCTTGACCTTTTCAGCGATCTCTTCCAAAGCTGCGTAGAAAACGCCTTGTGCAGTCGTCTTCTTGCCATCGTACATCAAGCAATTGATGAACTTGGATGCAAGGAGAGAATTAAATCGTGGATCAGGTCTCAAGGAAGTTCTTGAAGCGGTGATTTTTCCCATTTGTCAAATTATCCGATATCGATTGATTCTGTGATTCGTCTGATTTTCTATACTTAGGGCAACGGACCAAATAACTTGCTCCGCTGCACACGCAGGCTACCAAGGCCCGATCTACGCCTTCTTGGCACCGTAACGGCTTCTGGATTGCTTACGACCGTTGACACCCAAAGTATCGCGGCAACCCCGAACCACTTGGTATCGAACCCCTGGGAGGTCACGAACCCGACCGCCTCGAATCAAAACGATCGAGTGCTCTTGCAAATTGTGGCCTTCACCAGGAATGTAAACCGTAACTTCCTTGGAATTGCTCAAGCGAACCCGAGTAATCTTTCGGAGTGCCGAGTTCGGCTTTTTAGGAGTCATGGTACGAACTAGCAAGCAAACGCCTTGCTTCTGGGGGCAGCGTTCGAGCACTGGACTCTTAGTTGATTTTCGTTGAACGACTCGGTTACGTCGAACTAGCTGATTGATGGTCGGCATAAGTTATGCTTTGAAAGGTTTTTCTTCACTGTCTAATTTCCGACGCAAAAGGCTTTGTACGCCATGTTGCGTTTCGCTTGATCGTCCTACATGACCCCTTGCCAGGAAGCAATCTTCCAAGCAAATCATCGAGTACCAAAGGTGGGAGTCGAACCCACACGTCCGTGAGGACACAGGATTTTGAGTCCAGCGCGTCTGCCATTCCGCCACTTTGGCGTGTATGTCGGGACAAACCAAGCTCCAAAATTCGGGTCGCTTACGCAACGCCGGAAAATTCGGGACGGAAAGTGTACTAATCCCACCATAGCATCGGCAAGTCCAACGCAAGATTTTCTGGTAGTTTTCAATATTCCTTTCAACTAGACAGAAAGAATGAGAAAGCAAAATTAGCCCCTCTTATTTCAGGCGATCCCAAAATCGGATCTTGTGGTGGGCGTTGAGGTCTTGCGCATTGCTACTCGCGGTTCGATCCCCCTGATATCGGCAGAACTCCCTAGAAAACGACTAGATTATCAGCATGCAGTCGCCATAGCTGTAAAACCGGTAACGCTCTTCAATCGCTTTGGCATAAGCCTCCAGTATCAACTCTCGACCGGCTAAAGCGCTTACCAGAACGATAAGGCTGCTCTTGGGAAGGTGGAAATTGGTCAATAAACCATCCACGGCGCGAAATTTATGACCAGGCTTGATAAAAATATCGGTCTGACCGCTCCAGGGAACCAACTCTCCACCACCGTGAAACGCTGCTGTCTCCAGAGTCCGCACCGAAGTTGTCCCTATAGCAACGATCCGCCCCCCCTCAGCCCTCGCACTAAGTAGCCTTTTGACCACCGGCTCCGAGATGTTGGCCTGCTCGGAATGCATTTTGTGGCTGGCTAAGTCGTTCGTTTGTATCGGTCTGAATGTCCCGAGACCAACGTGGAGTGTCACCGCAACCAAGGCGGTTCCTTTTTGGCGAAGCTGGCCGATCAAGTCCTGAGTTAGGTGCAAACCAGCTGTCGGGGCCGCAACCGAGCCGGGGTTTCGGGCATAGACCGTTTGGTATCGTTCTCGGTCCACCGCGGTCATCTGTCCGTCACGAATGTACGGGGGCAGAGGGATGCGTCCGCAATCGTCGAGCAATTCTAACCACTCTCGATCACCATCCGTTCGAAACAGAAAATTGCCATCACCAGTTCGCCGAACATAGACGATTCGCTGAGTCTCCCGCCCCTCGGGATCGCGAATCACAATTCTCTCGCCCTCAAGCAACTTGCCCCGAGTCGACGACAAGAACTCGGCGATACCGTTCTCTTGCCTCAGAAACAACCCCTCCCAGCGACCTTTGGTCGTTTCTCGGTAGCCAATCAAACGAGCGGCGATAACTTTCGAGTCATTAACCACCACCGCATCACCCGCTCGTAGCAGGTTCGGCAAATCCCTGATCGAAAAATGCTCGATACGTCCACTCCGGCGATCCACCAACATCATGCGGGAATCTGTTCGGTTCACAGGCGGATCCTGGGCGATTAGCTCTCGGGGAAGCTGAAAATCATAGAGGTCGAGTTCGCTACTGGAAGCGGGGGTGTCCGCCATGGATTTGGCTTTGTTGTAATGGTTTCAGAATATAGTCGAGAAAACGCGGCCTAATATCTTACTCTCAAGGGAACACCTGACGAAGGGGCACTTACTGCTTTGGGCGTTTCTGAAGAGTCACCAACACCATCTCCGACTCAACACCACTCTTCGCGGAAATACTCCTCGAGGGACAGCCACCACACGAGCCACATCCGGACGAAACATGAACATCTGTAGAAAGCGTCCGCTTCGCTGCTGCGAAGATACGACAAACAAGAACGACAGCGGCACCCGATACTATCGCCAACGCCATTATGGTTTGTACATCCATAACGCCCTCTTAAAGAACGAGTTTCGAAGATGACAAAAATTTCATCTAAACGGCCCACCCAAGCCGGCTAGCAATACTGTAAGTCATCCAAGCCCCAACATAAGCCAACGTGGTCATGTACACAAAGGAAAAGACGGCCCATTTCCAGCTGTTCATTTCCCTCCGAATAATCATCAATGTCGATACGCATTGCGCACACAACGCAAAGAAAACCATGACGGACAGAGCTGTCGCAATACTATAAACGGGCCGTCCATCCGGCCAGCGCTCACTACGCATCTTCTCCATCAACCCCTCGCTGGTCTCATCCTCACCACTCCCCAGTGAGTAGATCGTTCCCAACGTCGCTATGATGACCTCACGTGCCGGGAAAGAGGCTAAGGTGGCAACCCCGATCTTCCAATCCCATCCGAGCGGCTTTACTACTGGCTCGATGGATTTACCTGCGATTGCCAAGAAACTGCTGTTAATGAGCGAGGCCTTTTCCGCATTAATAATCTCCGCTTGCGCGTCTATCTTCTCTTGGTACTCGTCGATCGCTGCTTGATTGGCTTCCGATGCGATTTCACCTTCAGGTGGCATAATGTTTTGCTGACCGGCAATCAAAGCTTCCCACTGCGATTGTGCTACGTCGAGCTTCTCATGACTAGCGGGAAAATATCCTGCAGCCCATACCAAAATCGCGGTACAAAAAATCAAAGTTCCCGCACGAGTCACGAAAGCGGATGCTCTCTCCCACACTCGCTGGTAAAGTACCGTCAATGACGGCCACTTGTAGCTATGGAGCTCTAGGAGAAACGAACCTTGTTGCCCCGAAAAGATGAACTTGCGGAGTAAATATGCCACGGGTATCGCGACCAAAGCCCCGACACTATTCATTGCGAATAACACAATCCCCTGCAACGTTATCCATCCACCCAAATACCGAACATCGGATGGCACAAAAGCGGTAACCATCAAGACATAAACCGGCAATCGCGCCGAACAACTCATCAACGGTGCAATCAAAATCGTCACCATGCGATCCCGAGTGTTTTCGATAGTCCTGGTCGCCATGATGCCCGGAACGGCACAAGCAAACGATGACATAAGAGGCAAAAAGGACTTGCCACTTAATCCAATCGATGTCATCAGTTTATCAACCACAAACGCAGCCCTAGCCATGTATCCACAGTCTTCAAGCACCGCGATAAAAAAGAAGAGTATGATGATCTGAGGCAAAAAAATCAGAACCGCTCCAATGCCCGCGATGATCCCGTCATTGATTAAGCTACGCATTGCCCCTGGGGCAATAGTTTGTTCAACAATTCCCTGAATCGCTCCCTGTGCGGTTTCGATCCAATCCATCGGCCAAGCGGCCAAGAGTGTAATGGCTTGAAACACCAAAAACATCAAACACAAAAAGGCAAACATGCCTACCCAGCGGTGGGTCAACCAACGATCTACCTTGTCACTCGAAGAGACCATGTCGGCCGATGGCCTTACGTTGATACCATCGAGCAAAGATCGCACCCAAGCATAACGAAACTTGGTCTCAAACAATGGGATTTTACACCCCAGCCCAGCTAGGTCATCGCGAATTGTCTGCAACGTTTTTTCGAGATCACCGATGTTCTGCTTCGCAAATTTCTTTTGAAAATGCCCATCCTTGTCGATCAACATCCGATCCACTTCCAGGAGCGGTACCTGAATGTTCTGGCTAGCCAGCTTTGATTGCAACGCCGCTGAAGCATCGAGGAACGCTTGCGGAAAGGAGTTTCTTGCGAGGTTCGTAGGTATAACCGATGTTGTTAACAATTTTTCAATGGCTTGACGAACCTCGGTGATCCCCTTCTTCTGACTAGCGGTCGTAACGAAAACGGAGATGCCGAGTCGCTTCGCTAATTCATCGACCTGAATCTGATGATTCTCAGAAACGGCTCGATCCCACATGTTGAGGACTAGCAAGGTCGGTAACCCAACCTCGACAACTTGACTCAGCAAATAGAGATTTCGTTCGAGATTCGTGGCGTCAGCAATCACCACGACGGCGTCTGGTCTAGTTTCTCCCGACTGCAATCCACACAATACATCGATCGTTACGGCTTCATCTGCCGATCGAGCAGCCAAGGAATAGGTCCCTGGCAGATCGACGATATCAATCTGCTCACCGGCGCCTTGAAGAACTCCAACTTTTTTTTCTACGGTTATGCCTGGATAGTTTCCGACGCGGGCCGACATGCCACACAAGGCATTAAAAAGACTGCTTTTGCCAGTGTTTGGATTCCCCAGCAGGGCAACGGTCTTACGCACGGAGAGCTCCTTAGATGGTTGATGTCTCAAGATTTCGGGCCGAGAATGACCCGCTTGGCTTCTGCTTGCCTAAGACTCAGTCGATACCCGCGAATGGAATACTCCGTGGGATCACCCATGGGAGCTCGACCGACACAACGGATTTCCTCGCCGTCTATCAATCCCATCTCCATCAACCTGCTGGCTAACGAATCATCTCCATCGATCTCCTGAATAATGGCCGACTTACCAGGCTCGAGATCGGATAGTCTAATCAGACCGTTACTCACACTATGCCCGTTACTCACACTATGCCCGTTACTCACACTATGCCCGTTACTCACACTATGCCCTCTACGGGAGCGGACGAGCTTGTAGGAAGCTTCGACATTGGACAAACGTAAATCTCGGCATGTTGATCAAGCCGTAAACTCAATCGCTTTCCCTCAATGCACACCATGCACGGGCTACCAGGACACACCATCCTGAGATTACAACCAACCTGAATACCAATCTCTTCAAGTCGCTTCAAAAAACAAGGATCCCCGTCCATCTCGACGATGACACCACAATCGTTTGGTGACATTAAATCTAAGGGAACCATAAAGGAACGCTAAGGGTGGGATTGATGGGGAATTCGCGCTACAGGTGTGCCTGAGA
>Ga0315899_10002282_pt1 | contig 21265 bp, 21 predicted proteins | sample LakEriMetagenome_2_FD_203518 | JGI IMG/M metagenome (GOLD analysis project Ga0315899, IMG submission 203518) | Freshwater fungal communities from buoy surface, Lake Erie, Ohio, United States - Buoy 4 MA112 | ecosystem: Environmental > Aquatic > Freshwater > Lake | place: USA: Lake Erie, Ohio... | reverse complement strand
CGTCTCCGCCTGGACGATCGCAACAGCATCGAGGAGATCAAGGTGCCTCAAGCCTTTGTTGGACGCTCCCTGCGCGATCTCAATCTGCGCAAGTCCTACAGCGTGAATGTGTTGGCGGCTGGCCCGGCCAACCAGCTGATGGTGAATCCTCCGGCCTCCCACGTGCTCATGGAGGACGAGGTGCTTGTGGTGATGGGAAGCGCTGAAGCTCTCGAGGCCCTGCCAAGCCGTTAACGCTGATGTGGGTGTTGGGGCTGATGAGCGGCACCAGTGCCGACGGGGTGGATGCGGTGTTGGCCCGTTTCTGGGGATCCGCAACCCATCCGCGCTGGCAGGTGGCCCGTAGCGCATCCCTCCCCTACCCACCCGACCTGAAGCGGGAGCTCATCCGCTACGGACAGGGCTACCCTCTGCCGGCCGCGGCCGTGATCGATCTGGTGGAGGCTCTTACTGAGCTTCAGGCAGAAGCCGCTCGATGCTGTGATCCCGAGGGCCGGGCTGAGCTGGTGGGATGTCACGGGCAGACGCTCTGGCATCGCCCACCCGAGGCAGGACGGCGAGGGGCCAGTTGGCAGGCGCTGATGGGTCCGTTGTTGGCCGAACGCCTGGATCGCCCGGTGGTGTTTGATTTTCGGGCCGCTGATCTGGCCCTTGGCGGCCACGGTGCCCCCCTGGTGCCTGCCACCGATGCGGCGCTGCTTGGCCGCATTGGCGGGTGGCGCGCCGTGCTCAATCTGGGGGGGATCGCCAACCTCACCTTGATTCCTCCCGCCGAAGGGCCCGATCGGCATCAGCCCGTGCGCGGCTGGGATTGCGGTCCGGCCAACACTTTGATCGATCTGGCGGTCCACCGGTTTAGTGAGGGCCGCCTGAGCTTTGATCAAGACGGCCGTTGGGCCCGGCAAGGCCGCATCAATGAGCCGGCGATCGTCACTTGGTTGCAGGAGCCTTATTTTCGCCAGTCCCCGCCGAAATCCACCGGCCGCGAACTCTTTGGCGCCGAGGATTTGGAGCGTCGCCTGGCGCTGTTGCAGGCCAAGCAGCCCCAGGCTTCACCAGCCGATGTGTTGGCCACGCTCACAGCCTTCTCTGCCGCGGCTGTGGCCCAGGATCTGCACAAGGGTCCGCCGCCATTGGAGCTGCTTGTGGCTGGCGGTGGAACGCGCAATGCCTTCCTGTTTGCGCAACTACGCAAGCGCTGCCGGGGCCTCTTGGTCCGTCCTCTGGCGGACTGTGGCATCGGGGATCTGGAGCGGGAGGCTCTGGCGTTTGCCCTGCTGGCCTGGTGGCATCTCGTGGGGCACCCCGGCTCTCTCCCCTCTGTGACGGGAGCCCGCGGCGCCGCCGTTTTGGGTGTGCGCGCCAATCCTCCCCTGGGTTCTGGGCAGGTGGCAGTGCCGGTCTGAAGGCTCAGGTCGTTCGAAGGCTTTCAGCTTTCGCGGGGGCGCTGCAGGCGCAGGCGCCTTGGTGCTCCTCGCAGCCGGGAGGGCTTGGCCTGTTCCTGCCGTTCCAGCTCGGCGCGAAACCGTTCGGTCTGCCGTTCCGGTGTGACGTGGCGTTCTGCAGGGTCGCGCTGCGGGGCTGGCTGGGCGCTTGAGCGTTGCCGCTCAAGCGCCTCCACCCCCTGTTGGATCAACACCTTGGCCATGTTGCTCACGGTGCGGGATTCCTCTTCCGCCAGAGCGGCCAGGCGCTCGCAGAGATCTTCCGGCAGGACCACCTGGATGCGAGGCGACTTGGGTCGCCCGCTGGAAGAGGTCTGCCGGGTCGCCACGACCGCAAGATCAGATCGGATACGAAAAAGTGTACAAAGTTAGTCAAGGGTAGTATCCAGCAGTATGCTTGTGGAACAGAGCTGACCCTTCTCGCCTCCTTCCCATCCCCACGGAGTCCCTCCCATGGCTCGCGCCACGTCCCCCAATTCCTCCGCCTCCGTCACCCGGGCCCCCAAGCCGCGGTCCTCGGCTGTGCGCTCCCGCCGAAAAACCGCTGAACGCAGCGATGTTTTGGTTTCGGCGGTGATCAGCACCTACCTCCTCACCCACCTCCATCACGTGCTGCAACGCGCCGAGTACGGCGCCCAGCAGGAGGGACGCGAAGGGTTGGCGGCCAATTACGCCCAGCTGCGCAAAGTGCTCTGCCTCGACGCCCGCAGCATGGAAGACGCCTCGGCCAGCGGTCACGCTGACGATGGCCATCCCCTGGCGGCCTGAGTTCAGGTCGACCGTGAAGACGCGATAGCGTCAGGCGGAATGGATGCGCCCTGATGTCCTCCACCAACGCCGCCGAGCTCTACGCCAAGATCAGTGAGGATGCCGACCTCACCCAGTCGCTCTTCCGCCAGGCGTTGCAGGATCCCTCCGGGGCGCTCCGCAGAATTGTGGAGATTGGCGCAGATCAAGGGCTGGTGGTCAGCGCCGAGGAGGTGAGGGACTACATCTCCGGGTTGGACGACAACGCCACCAAGCAATGGCTGCTCAAGGCTCGTGGAGGACTTTGAGCCTGCGCTGGGCTTCGGTTTCAGGTTTTGCGGCGTCGCAGGAGACGGGCTCGGTTTTTGCCGGCGGTGGACTCCCCCACCCTGGGCCCAGCTGAAAAACAGCCAGTAGCTCACGATGGCTAAACCGGCTGCAACAACAAGTGCGGCGATTTGTTCCAGTCGCTTGATCATGCCAGCCAGTCTGAGGCCATCGTCGCCAGTTTGTCCGATGCGCCTTGCGAAGATGCAGGTCTGTTTTTGCCAATTCCGTGCTGCGCCTTGAACGCATCAGCAAGATCTATCCCACCGGTGAAGTGCTGCGGGAGGTGAGCTGGGAGGTCAAGCCGGGCGACCGCATCGGCCTGGTGGGTGTCAACGGGGCAGGAAAGTCCACCCAGTTGCGGATTTTGGCCGGCCTGGAGGAGCCCACCAGTGGCCAGGTGCTGCGGCAGGGCGATCCGCGCATTGCCTTCTTGCAGCAGGAATTTGACGTGAATCTCCAGCGCACGGTGCGCCAGGAGCTGTTTCAGGCGTTCAGTGAGGCCGCCGCCGTTCTCAATGCCCAAGGGCGGGTGGAAGCGGCCATGGCTTCCGAGCAGGCCGCAAACGATCCAGACCATCTCCAGGAGTTGATTGAGGAGTTGGGACAGCTGCAGATTCGTTTTGAAGCTCTGCACGGCTACGAGCTGCACGCCCGCATCGACAAGCTCCTGCCCAGTATCGGTTTCAGCTTGGAGGAGGCAGAGAAGTTGGTGGGCGACTTTTCTGGCGGGTGGCAGATGCGGGTGGCCCTCGGCAAGATCCTGCTGCAAGAGCCAGATGTGTTGCTCCTCGATGAGCCCACCAACCATCTTGATGTGCAAACGATCGAATGGTTGGAAACCACTCTTCTGGCGCAGGACCTCCCCTTGGTGGTGATCAGCCACGACCGCACCTTCCTCGATCGGATTTGCAATCAAATTGTTGAGACGGAACGGGGTGTGTCCCGCCACTACCTGGGCAACTACAGCCAACATCTCGAACTGAAGGCCCAGGAGAGCTCTGCGCAGCAGGCGGCCTACGAGAGGCAGCAGAAGGAATTGGCCACCCAGCAGGCCTATGTCGACCGGTTTCGTGCCAGCGCCACCCGCAGCACCCAGGCCAAGAGTCGCGAAAAACTCCTGCAGAAAGTGGAAAGGATCGAGGCCCCCACGGAGGAGATCACAGGGCCACGCTTCCGTTTCCCCCCCGCACCGCGCTCAGGGCGGCGGGTGGCCCACTTTGCCAACCTCAGCCATGCCTACGGCGAACAGATCCTGTTTCTCGGGGCCAATTTGGAGGTGGAGCGTGGGGATCACATCGCCCTGGTGGGTCCGAATGGGGCGGGAAAATCCACACTGTTGCGCCTGTTGATGGGTCTGGAGTCTCCCTTGGAGGGTGAGGCCAGCCTGGGGGATCACAACGTGATCCCTGCTTACTTTGAGCAGAACCAAGCAGAGGCTCTCGATCTCGAGAAGCAGGTGCTCGCCATGGTCTTTGAGGCGGTGCCCGATTGGAGTCAGAGCCAGGTGCGCTCTTATCTGGGGCGCTTCGGGTTCAGTAATGAAGCCGTGTTCAAGGAGGCCGGCATGCTCAGCGGTGGGGAAAAGGCGCGGTTGGCCCTTGCCGTCATGCTGCTGCGGCCCTCCAATCTTTTGCTTCTCGATGAGCCCACCAACCATCTCGACATCCCCGCCAAGCGCATGTTGGAGGAGGCGTTGAGCGGTTACGAAGGTGCGGTCCTCTTGGTGTCGCACGATCGCGCCTTTGTCTCCACAGTGGCGAATCGCATTGTCGAGCTGCGGGATGGGGAGCTCGTGCTTTATCGAGGTGACTTTGCCTATTACCAGGCCAAAAAGCTGGAAGAGGCCGAGGAGCGGGAGCGCTTGCTTCATGAACAGGAGCGATTGGCCAAGCGGGAAGCCAATCGGCAGCGGCAACAGAAGCGCGAGAAGGATCGCCGAGCGCAGCGCCAGGTCATCGGTCCGGCTTGATCAGCGTTTGGCCACAGAGGGTGCGCCAGCCTGAAGAGACACTTTCTCCATCTTCCCTGCCGCTCCCCTGGAGGCTGTTGGGGGTTCAAGCCCCTAAGGGATCGACACAACCCTTGGTAGATCTTGGCTTCCAACGCGGTTGGCCCCCTCGCTCGCCGTCGCCGCCATCCCCGGATGGATCCAGAGCAGGCCACTTCTCGGGAGGGCAGGGGCGTTGATTCCCTAACCGAACACAAGCACCTGTTGCATTGGATACGTGAGCCTCAGAAACAGTTCGTAGCTTGTCGCGAACACCCTTTTTTGGAGGTGCTGCGATGTCTGAGCCTCTCGCCCTCACGCTTGGGCAAAAGTTTGAGCTCGAGCGCATGAGCCGTGCCATTGATGCCACGGCCGACCCTCAGGTGCTTCGGGGGCTGGCCAAGCAGCTTCTTCAGGCTTGGCACAGCCAGAAAGCCGCCACCCAGTGGGTCATGCGCCAGCAATTGGGGGCCCCACCCCGTTTTGCTCACTCCCCCGGGCAACCTCAACCCCATGTTGAGACTGAGCCGAGTGAAGCGCCTCAACCCTTTGACATTCTCTGACGCTCAAGAGCTGCCCAAACCCTGGCCGGTCAGGGCCCCCCCTGGTTGGCCAGGTCTCCAGGCATCACGGTCACCTCGAGGGGCATGCCCCCTCTGACAATTTTCAGCCGCAGGGATCGGCCCACCCCTGCCTTCTCCACCGCCGCGATCACATCCGTAGGGCTGCTGATCCGGCCCCCATCCACGCCGGTGATCACATCGCCAGGCCGCAACCCTGCCGCTGCGGCTGGGCCGCCGGGCTGCACGGCCACAACCCGGGCACCGCTGTTGACCTCTTCCCCGGCTTGGTTGCGCAAAACATCGAGCCCCACTCCGATCATGGGATGGCTGGCCCGGCCTGTGCTGATCAACTGTCCTGAAATCTGGCGGGCACGATTAATGGGGATGGCAAATCCCAGCCCGGCCCCGGGCCCGGAACGCACCAATGTGTTGATGCCCACCACCTCTCCATCGGCGTTGAGGAGCGGACCACCAGAGTTGCCAGGATTGATGGCCGCATCGGTCTGAATCAGGTCGAGCCGCTTGTCGAGGATGCCGAGCTTGCGAGCATTGCGGTTGAGACTGCTCACAATTCCAAGGGTGACGGTGTTATCCAGGCCGTAGGGATTGCCAACGGCGATGGCCCAGTCCCCCACCTGCAAGGCATCGGAATTGCCCAGCGGCGCCACAGGCCAGGGACCCTGCCCCTCCAGTCGCACGACAGCTAAATCCGTGAGCCGGTCGCGCCCGACCACCCGCCCCTCGACGCGTCTGCCGTTTTGCATCCCCACCGTGACCCGTTGGCTTCCCTCCACCACGTGGGCATTCGTGAGAACCAACCCGTCCGCTTGGAAAATTACGCCACTTCCCTGGCTGCGTTCGGTGCGTTGGGAGGGCATTTGCGCCCTTGGGATGCCGAAAAACTGCCGGAAGAGCGGATCATTCATCAGCCCGTTGGGCAGGCCACCCGAGCCCCCAACAGCCACCGTGCGCTCGGTGTCGATGGTCACGACCGCTGGGGCCGTGCGCTGCACGGCTGCTGCCACGAACGATTGTCGGCTGAGCAGGGCAGCAGCCGATCCAGCGGCGTTCGCCGCCATTGGCGGGGCAGCGAAAAGGCTCACGGGCAGGCCTGCAACAACAAGGGCCGTGGCGACCGTCAGGCCTGAAGCCCCTTGAAGAACGGGAGGGAGCAGGCGCGTAAATAAAAAGGTGGACACCAGTGGCCGGAACGCTGGCAAAAAAGTAGGTGCATTTTGTCGGCTCTAGCAGGGGAGGCAAACCGCCCCGGGGGAGCCCGGGCGTCCCTTAAGATATGTAAAGAATTTTTTCGCTCTGTGGACACCAGCCGTCTCCTTCTCGCTTTTTTGGCCTTTGGCGCCGCTTGCACCACCCTTTGGGCTTGGATGTTGGCCACCACCACCACCACGCCGAGCGAGCGATGATGAACCAGCGCTCCCCGCGCGACCACCGCCGCCTGCTCCGCCCCCATGCCAACTCTCTTGGCTGAGCTCTTCCCCCTTCTCTACGGCATCTGTTTCTTGGTGTTGCTCTGGCAGGCGTTCCGAGTCATGGGCCGCGGCTTCCGAGCCATGCAGCGCCCTGATGGCCTCGCCAACAGCAAGCCCCAGGAGAATCGCTTGGGCAAGCTCACCATTCACCCTGAGCTACTGGACGCCGATGGAAAAATCACCCAGGAAGAGCTTCTGACCGTGCGCTTTTCCGATGACAATGGCGAACCAGTTCGCCCTGTGGAGTAGTTACGACGAATTGGGAAAAGGGGAACACGCATGAATAGGCTCGTCGAGAACGCAACCGAAACGCAAGCGATGGTGGATCAGAGAACCCGTATCGTTGCCGCCGTGCTGAACGGCCTCAAGCTGCCGCCAAGGTTTCGGCTGAAGATGGTGAAGGAAGATCCAATCCGGTTGGAGCTCAGTCTCACCCCTGCCTACGGCAAAAACCCCATTCTTGTTGGCATCGTGGAGTCGCAAGACCTCGTGGCTCGCCGAGATCGGGAGGGTCGCATCCCCCGGGATCTGCAAGGCACCTGGGATTGGACGGTGCGCCATGGCAAGGTGACCACGGGTGGTTGGAATCCCTACCTCAAGGAAGCCTTGCAAACCATGTTTGAAACTGGTTTGCCCGCCATCGTCTACGAGGAAACCACGGGAGAGGTTTACCATCCCGTTGACGGCATTCGCCACGTGCGCTGAGCTCCCTGCCCCACGAGCCCCTACCCATTGATGCTCAGCTCAACTCGATCGTGGCGGCTGTTGCATCGCCGGGCTCCACGGTGCTCTTGCAAGCCCCCCCGGGAGCTGGCAAAACCACCCGGGTTCCCCTCGCTCTGCTCGAGCTCCTCGAAGCGGCGGAATGTTTGGTGCTGATCCAGCCGCGCCGTTTGGCGGCTCGGGCTGCGGCCCAACGGTTGGCCCAGGGTTTGGGGGAGCCCGTGGGAGAACGGGTCGGATACAGCGTTCGCCTTGAAAGCCGCCGCAGTCAGCGCACGCGGTTGCTCGTCGTCACCCCAGGGGTGTTCCTGAGGATGTTGCAGGCGGATCCCGCCCTGGAGGGGGTCGCCCTCGTCGTGTTCGATGAGGTCCACGAGCGCCACGCCGATCTCGATGTGGCCCTGGCCCTCCTTCGCCAAGCCAGGCAATGCCTGCGGCCCGAGCTGCAGCTGCTGCTGATGTCCGCCACCCTGGATCTGGAGCCGCTGGCGGAGGCTCTTGATGGAGCCACGGTTCTGACCGCCATGGGACGCTCCCATCCCGTGGCGGTGGAGTACCAGCCCCCCCGCCATGCGGAGCCCTTGGAGCGACAGGTGGTTCGCGCCTTGGAGAGTTGGTGGCTCCCCGAGCGGGCCCCCGCGGAGACGGCCCTGGTGTTCCTGCCGGGTCAGCGGGAGATCCGGGCCGTGCATCGGGCCATCACCGCCAGGCCTTGGGGTGAGCGGTTGGAGTGCGTCCCCCTCCATGCCCAGCTCCCACTTGCCGCCCAGAGCGCTGCCATTGGCCCCGCCCGCCATCACGAGGGAAAGGTGGTGTTGGCCAGTGCCATTGCCGAGAGCTCCCTCACCCTGGCTGGCGTCCGGCTGGTGATCGATAGCGGCCTGAGTCGTTTGGCTCGCTTTGATCCCTCCACCGGCATGGATGGTTTGGTGACGGTGCCGGCCAGCCAGGCCAGTGTGGAGCAGCGGCGAGGCCGAGCCGGGAGGCTGGGGCCAGGTCTCTGCGTGCGGCTCTGGAGTGCTGCCGAGCAGGAGCGGCGTCCGCCGTTCTCCACTCCCGAGATCCTGGAGTGCGATCCCCTGCCTCTGGCCTTGCAGTTGGCGGCGTGGGGGGCGGGCCAGGGGGAGAAGCTGCTCTGGCTCGATCCCCCCCCACCCGCGCTTTTGGCCCAGGCCCAACGCCTGCTCGAACAGCTGGGAGCCATCGACGCGGCAGGGCGCCTCACCGCCCACGGTCGCTGCCTGCTGCAGGTGGGATTGCACCCCCGGCTGGGCCACATGCTTCTGCTGGCGGAGCCGCAGGGATGGTTGCCGCTGGCCTCCGCCTTGGCGGCCCTTCTCAGCGAGCGGGATCCCTTGGCTGGCAGGGAGGTTGGCGGCGACCTCCTGCAACGCCTCGACTGGTTGCTTGCGTCCACGCCAGGCCATCGCCAGGAGGGGGACCGCGGGAGAAACCATCGCCTCTTGCGCCAGCTGCAGAGAGACCTGGAGCAGCAGGTGGTGCGGGCCGCAGGCCGCAGGCCGGCCCCTGCGGCACCTCCATCCGATCCCGATGGTCAGATCACCGCCCGCCTGATCGGCTGGGCCTATCCAGAGTGGATCGCCTTGGCCAGGGGGCAGGGGGATGGTCGCTTTCTTCTGCAGAACGGACGGGGGGCCACCGTGCACCCCCAAGACCCTCTGGCGGCGGCCCCTGCGCTGGCGATCGCTGCGGTGGATGGGATCGGCCAGGACGCCCGGGTGCGGTTGGCCGTGCGCCTTGAGCAGGCCGGGCTGGAGGCGCTGGCGGCTTCCTCCCTTGTGGTGCGCCGTGAGGCGCGCTGGGATCCAAACGCGGAGCGGGTGCGCTGTGAGGAGCAGCGCTGCTTCGGTGCCCTGGTGCTCTCCCGAGCACCTTGGCCCGAGGCCTCAGCTGCCCAGGTGCGCCAGGCCATGCTGGAAGGCCTGGCGCTGATGGGTCTGGAGGCCCTGCCTTGGACACCGGAAGCCCGGGCTCTGCAGCAGCGCCTCGCCCTGGCCCATCAACATCTGGGTGCGCCTTGGCCTGACCGCCGTCTGGAGGCCCTGCGCTCGGATGGGGGGGCATGGCTTGGGCCGTACATCGACACCACCTGGCGCACCAGGGGGGATCTGCAGCGGCTCCCCCTTGTGGAGGCGCTCTGGGGGCCGTGTGACTGGCAGGCCCGTCAGCTCCTGGACAACCTCCTTCCCACCCATCTCCAAGTGCCCTCAGGAAGAAAGGTGCCCGTGGATTACGCCTCAGAGGCTCCGGTCTTGGCGGTGAAACTGCAAGAGATGTTTGGTCAGGTGCACACCCCTGTCTTGCTGGACGGGCGCCTGCCTCTCACCCTCCACCTCCTCTCCCCTGCGGGCCGCCCTGTGGCCATCACGGCTGATCTGGAGAGGTTCTGGCGGCAAGGCTATGCCGGGGTGCGGCGGGATCTGCGGGGGCGCTATCCGCGCCATCCCTGGCCCGAGGATCCCCTGGCCGCCCTGCCCACGGCCCTGACCCAGGCCCGTCTGCGGGCGGCGGGCCAGGCAGCTCAGAAATGACCCGATAGGAGATGGGAAAAACCGAAGTGTCTGAGTCCTTCCACAATTCCCGCACAGCCGTGGGCTCGCGCCCGATAGGTACGCTGCAGCTTGGGCAGGGCGGCCACCAGCGCCGGTTCGGCGTTCCCCACCATCACGCCCCGCAGTCCCGTTTCAAACATCGCCAAATCATTAAGACTGTCGCCGGCGGTCACCACCGTTTCCGGGGTCACCTCCAGCCAGCTGATGAGGGTCGTGAGGGTGGAGCCCTTGTTCACTCCGGCAGGGAGCACATCCAGGTATTTGTTGCCTGACACCAGGCAGTCGACCCCGAGGGCTTCCACAGCCTGCAGTCGCTCGGGGTCCAGGATCTCCGGGTCGATCAGATAGGCCAGGCGCCGCACCGCACTAACGGGTTGGGGGGAGAGGCCGGGGATCCTTTGCAGCAGGGGCAGCAGGCGCTCCGCCTGCCCATGCCACTGTTGCTCAATGGGCTCGATCACCAAGGGGAGGGGCGCCAGGCTGACGCCACAAGCCACCGTGCAGCCCACATCCCCGATCACGAGGTGGGGGGAGCCCAGCCCCATGGCGGCTTCTTCCACCAACAGCCGCTGGATCGAGGCCAGATCCCGGCCGGTGTTGAACACATGCAGCACGCTGGTCTGCGTGGCGGCCAGCCAGCGGTAGAACCGCCTTCGCCAGCCAGGGCTGCCCTCCAGAAGGGTGCCATCCAGATCGGTCACCAACACCAGATCTGGAGTGGTTGGCAGGCGGGCCTGCAGGCCACTCTCCAGCTGCTCGCGACGGTTCAAGGGCAGGGACGACGGTTGGGGAACCATGGGTGAGCCGGCGGGGCCGGGCCCGATCCTCGGCGACCAGGTCCCGCTTGCCTAGGGTGAACCTTGTGGAGGTGGCTTGCGGCATGGTGCACGGCGTCGAGCTGGTGGACGTTGTTGAGCCGCTGCTGCCGCGCCACGGTCTGCACCGCTACACGGTGGCCTCCCTCAATGAGGCCATCGCAACCTTGCTTGGCAGGGGCTTTGCGCCGCGATTTTTATTGGAGGCCACCGTCAGCCGCCCCCAGCTGAAGAAGGGTCACCTCTGGCTCACCCTCACCGATGGGGAGGCCACGGTGCCCGGGGTGATCTGGGCCTCCCAGCTGCGCAAGCTCAGCTTTGTGCCCGAAGACGGGGATGGGGTGACCGTTGTGGGCAAGCTCAATTTCTGGACCGCCCGGGCCGCCCTCTCCGTTCAGATCCTCGATGTGCGCCCCAGCCTCACGGCTGTGATGCGGCGGTTTGAGGCGGTGCGGGCCCGCCTGGCTCCCGAGGGCCTCTTCGACCCCGATCGCAAGCGGCCACTGCCTCCCTGGCCCTCCCGCATCGCCCTGCTGACCAGCGTGCCCAGCTCCGCCCTGGCTGACATGTTGCGCACCGTGCGTGAGCGTTGGCCCCTCACCGCGCTCCTGGTGGTGCCCGTGCCTGTCCAGGGAGCAGTGGAAGCTCGGCTGTGCGAGGTGATTGAACGCTTGGCGCACCAGGTCGACCGCCTTGGCGTGGAGGCGCTGGTGCTGGCGAGGGGTGGGGGGAGCAGGGAAGATCTGGCTCTCTTTGATAGCGAGGCTCTGGCTCGCACGCTGGCGGCGTTTCCAGCCCCTGTGGTCTGCGGCCTGGGCCATGAGGACGACACCACCATTGCTGATCTGGTGAGCGACTACCGGGCTGCGACCCCGACCGCTGCGCTGGTGGCTCTCCTGCCCGATCAGCTAGCGGAGCGGGGAGCCGTGCTGCAGATGAGGAGCCACCTGCGCCAGGTGTTGGCCTGGCGACTGCAGTCCCTGCGCCGCCAGCTGCAGCTGCAACAGGCCAGGCTCGAGCCCCTGCACCCCCGCAAACGGCTGTTGTTGGAGCGCCAGCGGCTTGGGCATCATCGTCAGCTGTTGCAGGCCCTCTCCCCACGTCATGTGTTGGAGCGTGGCTTTGCTCTGCTACGGAATTCCAAGGGCACGGTGGTGCGCTCCATCCACCAGGTGCGATCACGGGATACGGTGACGTTGCAGCTCATGGATGGGAAGTTGGATCTGCTCGTCCAAGGGCTGGATCCCACCCCTGCCGCCGACCCCTGATGACGGCTCCCCCAAGCGAAAGGTCCAAGCCACGGGCAAGGCCATCGCGCCGCACAGCAGCCTCCGAGGATGGGGCTGGTCCTGACCAGCTCAGCTACCGCGAGGCCCAGGCAGCTTTGGAGCGCAGCCTCGTGGAGCTCCAAGCGGACGACCTTGACGTGGAGCGGATGACGGAGCTCTATCAGTTGGCCTGTGCCTATGCCGATCGCTGTGACACCTTGCTGCAAGCGGTGGAGGCGGAAGTGATGCTCTGGGATCCTGACCAACCCGATGCCCCACCCCAACCCCTGAACCCATGACGGCCACCCCCCCTTCGTCGCCCGCTGAACCTGTCGTCACCGCCCCTGGTGCTCCTGCTTCCTCGCTGGCTTGGATCTATCTCTGCCTGGCGGTGGCGGGGGGGGTTCTTCCCTGGCTGGCCAATGTGGCGTTCATCCGCAGCACTGGGCAGCCGTTTGATCTGGCCCTCTTTGTGCAACAGGCCAATGCCAATCCAGCGGCCCAGTCGTTGTCCCGCGATCTGGCGGTGGGTGCCACTGCTGTCACCCTTTGGATGGTGGTGGAAAGCCGGCGTCTGCAGATGCGTGGTCTGGTGTGGGTGTTGTTGAGTTGCGTCACCGTGGCCTTCGCCTTTGGCGCGCCCCTGTTTCTTTACTTGCGGGAGCGCCGTCTTCAAGAGCTGGCTCGTCTCGCCAGGGAAGGCCAGTAGAGCCGTGCTGGGCCAAAAAAAACGCCGGCTGGAAGGCCGGCATTGCAGGGAGCCGAGAAGGCTTCAGCGGTAAACGCCGTCGTTGATCCGATCAAACCCTTCGTTGAGGGCGATCGATGGCGGGGTGACCGTGAAGTTCGACTTGTATTTCTCGAACAGTTCCTTTTGGCGGGGGGTCAGATCCAGCTTGAGCACGTCATCCACGCTCGCGTAGGGACCGCCGAGGACGATCTTGCCCGCCAGGGTGGGAAACATGCCGGGATATTGCTGAAATCGCCGCACGGAGGAGTTGTTGAGGTCCACCTTGCCTGCAGATTCCGCGATTTTGTCATCTGCCACGTTGCGACGCTCCGCAGCCTCTGCGGCACTGGGCATCCAGAGGCTCACAAGCAGTCCGGCCAGGGCAATGCCCCCCATGAACCAGGCAAGCAGCCGCTTCATCACTTCACACTCCGATGGGGAAGGCTCAACGTTACCGAACCCCCTCGAAAGGATTCCCTGGCGGATGACCGCCATTCGCAGTTCTTCAGATCAAGCCGCTCAAATGAGGAGCAAGAAGAGCAGCCCCGAAGAAGACGCCATCCACCAGAAGGGTGCAGGCCAGAGCAGCGGCGGCAACACGCTTGGCTTGGTCGCCCTGCCAGAGAAGGCGGGCCAGCTGAAGGATCCACCAGCTCGCCAATCCCATGGCCACCAGCGGGAGGGGATGGAGGAGGGTTTGGGCAGCCTGTTGGAGGAGGGCGGCAGCGGCTTCTGGGGCCGCTTGCACCACTGGGGGCCACAGGGGCATGAGGCCTGTCACAGCGATGAGCCCGTCGGTGACGGCCGTGCCCAGCAATGAAGCGAGATAAAACCAGGCCCCCAGGCGCCAGCGGGTCTGCAGGCCACCTAGGCCCAGGGCCAAGGCAAAGCCTTCAATGGGCAGATGCCAAACGGGGAATTCGCGAAACCACCCCCAATACAGGGAGCCCCCCAGCCAGCTGCCCGCAAAACCCACGAGCAGCATCCCAAGGGGATGACGGGCCGAGTCACGATGGAAGGCCAGCGCCAGGGCAATCAACAGAAGAGGCACCGTGCATGCGGCGGCAGCCATGGGTGCAAGGCGCACCAAAGGAGCCTGGAGAAACACCGGGCCTAACGTAAGAAAGGCTGCCAGAGCTGGGAGAGCCAGACCCCTGGCCCGATCCACAGGGAAGACGCCAGCGGGCTGAGCCGGCAGAGAACGGGCTTGGAGAGTGCTCAACGGGAGCCCGATCACTGCGGCTGTGAAGAAAGATGACCAACCTTAAAGGGTGTCCGGCTGGGCACGCGTACAGCCAGGGCATAAGGTCGCACAGTTCATGGGGCCTCGCCCCGCTTTCCAGCGTTCTGTTACCGGCCTTCCAACTGTTGCTGTATGTCGATCGCCGTTCCAGCCCAGCCCCTCACGTTGCTGGAAGCCTGTTGGCACGCCATGGTGCTTGGGGTGGTGCAAGGGATCACGGAATTTCTGCCCATCAGCAGCACAGCGCATCTCAAGGTCGTTCCCGTTCTTTTGGGCTGGGGTGATCCCGGTGTGGCTGTTACAGCCGTGATTCAGCTGGGCAGCATCGCGGCGGTGTTGGCTTACTTCCGAGAGGATTTGGCGGACGTGATGGGGGGGATCAGCCGCGCCTTCCGGCATGGCCAGTGGAGTGATCCCCAAGCCAGGCTTGGTGTGGCCATCGCCCTGGGCACCCTGCCCATTCTGGTCGCCGGGCTCCTGCTCAAAAAGTTTGTCCCCGACTACGACGCCTCTCCCCTGCGCAGCATGACCTCCATTGCCATCGTGTCCATCGCGATGGCCCTTTTGTTGGCTCTCGCCGAGGTGGTGGGGGCGCGGCGCCGCACCCTGGGTGAGGTGTTGCCCCGTGATGGGGTGTTGGTGGGGTTGGCCCAGGCTCTTGCCCTGGTTCCAGGTGTCTCCCGCTCCGGCAGCACCCTCACGGCCTCCCTCTTCGATGGTTGGCAGCGTCCGGCCGCAGCACGCTTTTCCTTTCTTCTGGGGATTCCCGCTATCACCTTGGCGGGACTGGTGGAGCTCAAGGATGCCCTGAAGTCCCCGACCAACGGTGGTCTTCTGCCAATGCTTGTGGGCATCATTACAGCGGCTGTGGTGTCGTGGTTGGCGATTGCCTGGTTGCTTCGCTATCTGCAAAACCATGGCACTTGGGTGTTTGTCGGCTACAGGCTCCTGTTTGGTTTGGTGATCTTGCTCTTCTTCCGCCAGGCCGTCTGAGCCATCAGACTGGAGAGGTTCGCTTGAGGGGTTAATCCGGGTGTGGATTGAGCCGCCTGCTGGCATTCCCCTCCAGAGCCCCCAGGCCGGGGAGGCACCCCGCCTACCCCAGCCCGCTGAGGTGGTGGGGGTCGAGCCGGGTTCGATTGGTGAGGAGCTTGGCTTTCAACCTGGGGATCGCTTGCTGAGCATCAATGGCATCCGCCCGCGCGATCTCATTGATCTGCAGATTCTCTGTGGCGAAGAGGAACTCACGCTGGAAGTGGAAGACCCCCAGGGCTGTCAGCACGTTGTCGAGTTGGAGAAGGAGGCGGATGAAGGGCTGGGTTTGGTGTTTGGCGAGGCCCTCTTCGATGGTTTGAAGCAATGCAACAACCATTGCCCGTTCTGCTTCATCGATCAGCAGCCTCCTGGCCACCGACGCACCCTCTACCTCAAAGACGATGACTTTCGCCTGAGTTTTCTCTACGGCTCCTACCTCACCCTCACCAATCTCACCACGGCCGATTGGCAGCGCATTGAGCAGCAGCGCCTCTCCCCCCTGTATGTCTCTGTTCACGCCACCGATCCCGATCTGCGCAGCCGCCTGTTGGTGAATCCCCGGGCGGGCCTCCTGATGGAGCAGCTGGCATGGTTTGCAGAGCGCCGCTTGCAGGTGCATGCCCAGGTGGTGGTGTGCCCCGGTTTCAACGACGGCGACGCCCTGAACCGCACCCTCGCCGATTTGGCCAGCTTTGCCCAGGGGGAGTGGCCGGCGGTGCTCTCCACGGCGGTGGTGCCGGTGGGCCTCACCCGTTTTCGTCCAGCGGGGGATGCGCTCCGCCCTGTGGATCCGGCCTGCGCCAGGGAGGTGATTCGCCAGGTGGAGCCGATGCAGGAGCACTTTTTGGAGACGGTGGGCAGCCGTTTTGCCTGGCTTTCCGATGAGTGGTATCTCCTGGCGGGGCTTCCCCTGCCGCCCCGGCCGGCCTATGAGGATTTGCCCCAGCAGGAAAATGGCGTGGGCAGCATCCGAGCCTTTCTGGAGCAGCTGGAGCGGGCCACGGCAGAGCTGCCCTCTGCTTTGGCGCGGCCGCGGCGCTTGAGCTGGGTGGTTGGCGCTCTGGTGGCCCAGTCTCTCCAGCCTGTGGTCGAACGCCTCAATCGGATTGCGGGCCTGGAGTTGTTGCTCCATGGACTCCCCAGTCCCTATTGGGGGCAGGAGATGGTGGTGACGGGGTTGCTCACCGGTGCCGATCTCTTGCACGGGCTGGCGGGGGCTGATCTGGGGGAGGAGCTGCTCCTTCCTTCGGTGTTGCTGCGACAGGGGGAGCCGGTGTTTTTGGATGACACCACCCTCGAGGACCTGGCCAAGCAACTGCCCGTGCCGATTCGCTTGATCACAGGGGCGGACGATCTGGTGGCTGTTTGCAGCGGCACCACCGGCCAAGGTGCCTAAGCTCCTGCGGTTTGCTACGTGGCCCGTGGGGCGCTCCCAATCGTTGTGTGTGGCGCTCCTCTTCGCATCGTCTGCCGTAGGAGGGGGGCTCATGGCGGCTGAGGCCCCATCACGCCCCGCTGAGCCCAAGGCGCCCTCCCCGGAGCTGGCCCAACCCCCTTTCTCCGCCCCCTCTGGCAGTGAGGCCCTCTGGCCAACCACCGGACCCGCCCCAACTTCTGTGGTGGCTCCAGCTCCAGCACAAGCCCCTGCCGCAACTCCAGAGCCGGCTCCGTCCCTTCCGCTGCTGCCTCGCCAGACCTTGCCCCTGGCCCCAAAGGTGAAGGGGCCTCGCCCCCTCTCCAATCCGAAGGTGTTGCCTCCGGCCTCCAAGCTCTTGCCGGCCGACCAGCGGGATCTGGTGGCTCCCGCCCCCCTTGCCCTGCCGACCCAACCCCAGCAGGTGCGCATTCAAGAGCTGCGGCCCGTAAGTCTTGATGAATCCGAAACCATCGCCGAGGTCAACAGCCCCGAGCTCAAGATCCTCTCCAGTGAGGTGGATCAGGCCCAATCGGCGCTGCGGGCGGAGATTGCCCGCTGGTATCCCAGCCTCAGCCTGAATGCCAACAGCTTTCCGGCCACAAACACCTCCCAGAACTTCAATCGCCCCTCAACAACGACACCCGCCCAGAACGGCGGCAATGGTTACAGCGTTCAAACCCTCACCTCGATGGACGCCTCGCTCCAGGCCACTTGGGCCTTGATCGATCCCCGGCGGGTGCCGTCCATCGCGTTGGCCAGGGACCGCTACGAACAAGCCAATAATGCCTATCTGATCGGCCTCCGCGAGCTGCGGCTACAGGTGGCCCAGGCCTATTTCGATTTGCAAAATGCCGATGAGCAGGTGCGCATCGGCCAGGAGTCGGTGCGGGCCTCCCTGGTGAGCCTGCGCGATGCCCAGGCCCGCTTCCAGGCGGGGGTGGCCACCAAGCTGGAGGTGCTCGAAGCCCAAACCCAGCTCGCCCGCGACCAACAACTGCTCACCCAGGCCCTCTTCGGCACGACCGCCGGCAACCTCACCGCCTCCCCGGGCCAGGCGATTGCACGACGCAATTTGGCAGCCCTGTTGGATCTCCCCCAAAACGTCACCCCTACAGCCAAGGATCCGGCCCGGGTGGTGGGCACCTGGATCCCCTCCCTGCAGGAGAGCATCGTGGCGGCCTACGCCTTCCGGGAGGAGCTCGATCAGATCTTGCTCGACATCTCAATCGCCAACAGCACGGCCAACCGGGAGCTGGCGGCGGTGCAGCCGGTGTTGAACCTGTTCAACCGCGTCGGCGTCAACCGTGTCACCGGCTCCTCGTACACGCCTGGGCTCGCTGGGGGCACGGACCTGGCGACTGGTCTGCCCTTTTCTTTGGAAAACCAGCCCGAGCGCCAGTGGCGAGTGGATAACGCCTTTGGCATCAACGTGTCATGGGAGATCTTTGATGGTGGTCGTGCCAAGGCTCTCTACAGGCAAAGCAAACAAAAAGCCCAGGAAGAAACCTTCAACTTCTCCAAGCAGCGTGATCAGATTCGCCGAGACGTTGAAGCCAGCTTTTATGAGCTGCTCACCAACAATCGCAACATCATCACCACATCCAACGAAGTGCTCTCCTCCCGCGAATCCCTGCGCCTGGCTCGCCTGCGCTTCCAGGCCGGCGTCACCACCCAGCGGGAGGTGGTGGATACCCAGCGAGACCTCACCCAGGCCGAGGTGCGCTATAGCCTGGCCATCACCAATTACAACAAGAGCCTGGCCGAGCTCCGCCGTCGTACCGGTCTTGACCTGATTGCTCTTTGTCAAAAACCCAACCTGCCATCCCTCCGCCCCCCTTCGAGCACGGCAGATGTACCGATCGAGCCCACACCTCTCTTCCCCGCTTGCCAGGCTGGGGGTCTCTCCTTCCGTCCTCGCTCCTAGCGCTCTGTGAGATCCGCTGCCCCACTGTCCCGGCCGCCCGGTCTCTCCCTCCCCGGCATCCTTCGCCTCGGTTTGTTTCAAGGCTGCTTGGGCTGTTTGGCGGTGATCTTTGCTGGCCTGCTCAACCGGGTGATGATCAGTGAGTTGGCCCTCCCCGGTCTCTTGGTGGGCGGTGCCCTGGCTTTCGAGCAGTTTGTGGCCCCATCACGGATCTGGTTTGGGCAGATCTCCGATTCCCGCCCCATTGCTGGCCGCCATCGGGTTCCTTACATCTGGCTGGGCACCCTGCTCTTTTGCGGGCTCGCCGTGCTCTCCGTTCCCCTCATCTTCCATGTGGCTGCCTTGCTTCGCGGTGGATCGAGGCCAGAGCTGATTGGAGGAATGGCGGCCCTCTGCGGCCTCTTTGCTGCTTATGGCCTGGCGGTGTCGCTGGCCACCACCCCTTATCTCGCGCTGGTGATTGACCGCACGACTGAAAGGGAGCGCCCCCGTGCGGTCGGACTGATCTGGTGCCTCCTCACGGTGGGCATTGTGGTCGGGGCCATTGCCATCAGCGTGAGCTTGCGCGGTCTCGATGGGGTCACGGACCCCACCGTGCTCCGGGACGTGCTGATTGGTTTCATGGGGCGTGTGGTGCTGGTGGTGTTGACCCTCACCCTTTTGGCCACCTTGGGGATGGAACCTCCCTCCGACAGTTTTGCCCCGTCCTTGGGGGGGGCATCCGATGGTCGCGCTGCCAGCCGCGATGAAGGCCCCACCCTCGGCCAGGCCTGGGCGCTCATCACCTCCAGCCGGCAGGTTCTGGTTTTTTTCACCTTTCTTGTGCTCTTTACCCTGGCCCTCTTTCTGCAGGATCCGATCCTTGAGAGCTACGGCGCAGAAGTGTTTGCCATGCCTATCGCCGCCACCGCTTCGCTCAATGCCGTGTGGGGGATGGGCACCTTGCTCGGCTTGCTCATCACCGGGCTCTGGATCGGCCCCAGGCTCGGCAAGCTCAATGCCGCCCGTTTGGGTTGCCGGCTGATCGTGGCCACGTTGTTATTGCTTCTTCTTGCTGGTTTCGTTGGCAGGGTGCCCGTCTTGCAGGGGGTTCTGTTCCTGTTTGGCCTGGCGGCCGGGATCGGCACCAATAGCGCCCTTGTCCTCATGTTGGATCTCACCTTGCCCCAGGCGGCTGGCACCTTCGTGGGGGTATGGGGCCTGGCCCAGGCTCTCTCCCGTGCTTTGGGCAAAGTTTTTGGTGGGGGATTGCTCGATGCGGGCCGCTGGCTTCAGCAGCTCTGGTTTGGTGGAAGTGCTTCAGCTTTCCCGGCCTACGCTCTGGTTTTTGGTGTGGAAACCCTTGTGGCCGTTGCTGCACTCCTGATGCTTTCCCGCCTCAACCTGCAGCAATTCAGGGAAGATACGGGCAGGAGCCTTGGCAGGGTGTTGGCCCTGGAGCTTGGATGAGCCTCGCTTCTTCTCAATCCCTGATCGATTCAGATCTCTCCGCTTTGCTCGACCGAGTGGCAAAGCGCCAACAGCTGGATTTCGGCCACGTCAGCACGGATCTCAAGTCCGATGGCACGTTGGTGACCGACTGTGATCGCTGGAGTGATGAGCAGATCGTCGCAGGCCTGCAGGCTCTCTACCCAGGGGAGGGCGTACTCAGTGAGGAGGGCAATCGTCATCTGCCTTCGTCCCCAGCCTTTTGGGTGGTGGATCCCCTGGATGGCACGACGAATTTCGCCGCAGGCATCCCTTACTGGTCGATTTCCCTGGCCCGCTTTGAAGGGGGACGCCCGGTGCTCGGCATCCTGGATGTGCCGCCCCTGGGTTTACGAATCATTGCAAAAGCAGGCCTGGGGGTTTGGCGCAATGGGGAAAGACTGGCTCCCCCGGCCTCGAAAGCCCATCCGGGAGGTTGTGTCTCCCTCTGCAGCCGTTCGATCCGCGTGCTTCAAACGCTTCCCAACCGCCGCTTCCCTGGCAAGGTGCGCCTCTTTGGAGTGGCCAGCCTCAACTTGGTGAGTGTGGCCACTGGGCAAACCGTTGCGGCACTGGAGGCCACTCCCAAGATTTGGGATCTGGCGGCTGCCTGGCTTGTGCTTCAGGAACTTTCCTGCCCCATTCGTTGGCTCCAGCGCGATCCTGCCCAGATCAGCCCCGGGACAGACCTAACAAGGGAGGGATTTGCGGTGTTAGTAGCGGAGAGCGAGGGGACGCTGGAGAGGTTGATGCCGTGGGGTGAGGCGTTAGTGGGATGTGGTGTGTTAGGTTGATGGACTGCGCGGGTGAGACGGGAGTCAAGCCAGCGCAGACTTACGAGATGGAGGCGAGAGCCGACCGTGTTGTAAGGTGATGAGGTTGCCGGGAGGCAACAGCCGGCCAGCCCCCTTAAGGGGGAGAGGCAGCAGCACCTGGACAATTGAAGAAGTTGAGGAACTGACGCTTCTGTTGCGTTAAGCGGAGGGCATGCCCGAGAGGGTGTGTTTCAAGGTTTGACGAAGCAAGCAACAGAGGTGTGAGGTCCCGTCAAAAAGAACACAGCAAAGGCGAGCCAACCGATTTGTAGGTCCTAATTCACGAGGAGCTGCAGAGGAAAGGGAAGCAAGCCTGAGCAAACCGGATCTGAGATCTGGGACAGCTCGAGTAGCGCCAGCTGCGAAGAGCACTCTCAACCTTCTGGGAACAGAAGGGGCCCAAGGTCAGTGTCACCGGAGCAAGGGAGCGAACCAAGACGCAAGTGGAGGTGAGTGCCCAAGGGAAGGTGGTGCAGGTTTAGAGGCAAAGCAGGCTGAGGAATTCTAAGGAGTGTTGTTGAGATTAAAGCTTAGCAACAGTCATGAGGAAAACCAAGAGGGCATGTTTACAACGGAGAGTTTGATCCTGGCTCAGGATGAACGCTGGCGGCGTGCTTAACACATGCAAGTCGAACGAACCTTCGGGTTAGTGGCGGACGGGTGAGTAACGCGTGGGAATCTGCCCTCAGGAGG
>Ga0315899_10002281_pt1 | contig 21268 bp, 19 predicted proteins | sample LakEriMetagenome_2_FD_203518 | JGI IMG/M metagenome (GOLD analysis project Ga0315899, IMG submission 203518) | Freshwater fungal communities from buoy surface, Lake Erie, Ohio, United States - Buoy 4 MA112 | ecosystem: Environmental > Aquatic > Freshwater > Lake | place: USA: Lake Erie, Ohio... | reverse complement strand
GCACTTCGCTTCGACAATCACGCCGTCAATCAGCATGAGAAACAAGCACCTAACGACGGCGCTCAGCCGCGCTTGATGCCGGCGACTGGCCGCGGAAGCGGACAGGCGACGGGGTCAAGCGTCGGCTGCAGCAATTGGTTAGGTGCGTCCACGGCTCGGGCCGCGACGGCACCACACGAAGCGCGCTGAGCGAACTGGCCCCGCGCGAGCGAGTAAAACAAGCCGCGACCGGGGCGGACAGATGCCGCCGCGAGGAACTCCGCGTTTCCGGGACGGAGATACCCGTCCGATGTACTACGCCCTTCGGCGACACGTTCCCGCGGGAACGTCCGGCAGATGCAACCACCTGCGTCCCGACCGACCCGGAGCGGGAGGCGAAGATGACGGCTCGATTCGCCCCGACCGCCCTCGGCGGTGAGGGGCACTTCGCTTCGACAATCACGCCGTCAATCAGCATGAGAAACAAGCACCTAACGCTGACGCTCAGCGGCGCTTGACGCCGGCGGCTGACCGCGGGAGCGGGCAGATGACGGGGTCAAGCGTCCGATGCAGCAATTTGTTAGAAGTCACCGCGCATACCTTTCGAGTCGTTCGTCAAGCGTGCCAGTGTGCAACTCGAACAGGTTGTTGTCGAAGTCGTAGAAGTACAGCGAGCGCCCCTCTCCCTCGACTCGCGGGCGCGGAGGCTTTACTTCAACCCCAGCTTCGATCAAGCGGCTTTCGTAATGCTCGAGTTCATCGTCGTCGACGGCAAACGCGACATGACGGTAAGACCGCTCGAGCGGCTCGCCCTGCATAAACGCAAGCCATACACCGCCCAGCAGGAAAAACTTCTCGCGCGACAACGAGAACTGTCGATCGCCGCTGTCGTAGACCTCTGAGGCACCAAGCGCCTGACGGAACAGCTCTGATGTGCGCTCAAGGTCGCGCACGATGAAGGTGAGATGACTCACGCCTCGGATTGTCATGTGACTTCTAACTTGTATTTGGGTTACGGCACTGTACTAACGGATGCGCCGTTGCCCAATAACCCCGATGGGCGTTTCCCCGCCCTCCCCGACGAACGGTCGCACGGCGCGATGCACGCCGGTTCGCGCTTCGCAGTCGTGTCCGCATAACCGCCCTCCCCCGCCCGAACGGCGGTGTCGCCCCACGCCCCGCGACCGCTTCCCACCGACTCTTTCGACCTACGACCTCGGTTGCTCTTGAAGCGCCCGGGCTTCCCCCGGATACTGTTCTTATGTACAGTATCCGGGGGCCCGTCGCATCGCCCCGCCCTGCCCTGCAGTCCACCCGGCTGCTCGACCAGGTGCGCGAGCGCATCCGCTACCTGCACTACAGCCTGCGCACCGAGCAGGCCTACCTGCTGTGGATCCGCGCGTTCATCCGGCACCATGGGCTGCAGCATCCCCGCACGCTCGGCGGCCCGGAGGTCGAGGCCTTCCTGAACGCGCTCGTCAACGAGCGCAACGTGTCGGCCTCCACGCACAAGCAGGCGCTGTGCGCACTGCTGTTCCTGTACAGGGAGGTGCTCGACCAGGACCTGCCGTGGATGCAGCAGATCCAGCGGCCGGCGGTCCGAAAGCACGTGCCGGCGGTGCTCACCGTCGCGCAGACGCGCGACGTGCTCGAGCGCATGGAGGGCGAGCCGGCGATCGTCGCGCGCGTGCTGTACGGCTGCGGGCTGCGCCTGACCGAGGCGCTGAAGCTGCGCGTGAAGGACGTGGACTTCGAGCGGCACGTTGTGGTGGTGCGCAGCGGCAAGGGCGGCAAGGACCGGGTGGTGATGCTGCCGCGCTCGCTCGCGACGGACCTGAAGGCGCAGATGGCCCGCGCGCGCGGGTGGTGGGAGCAGGACCGCAAGCTCGATCGGCCGGGCGTGGAGATGCCCGACGCGCTCGCCCGCAAGTACCCGTCGGGCGGTGCGAGCTGGGGCTGGCACTGGGTGTTCCCGGCCGACCACTGCTCGCGCGATCCGCGCAGCGGCATCGAGCGCCGGCACCACCTCTACCCGCAGCTCATCCAGCGGCACCTGAAGCGCGCGGTCCGGGCGGCGGGCATCCACCTGCCGGTGTCGGTGCACACGCTGCGGCACTCGTTCGCGACGCACCTGCTGCAGTCGGGCACCGACATCCGCACGGTGCAGGAGCTGCTCGGGCACAGCGACGTCAGCACGACGATGATCTACACGCACGTGCTGAAGATCGCCGCAGGCACGGTCGCCTCGCCGCTCGATGCGCTCGCGGGTGAAGGAGGGTCGCGATGAGCGCACGGCGCGTCGGCCGTGCGTGCCTCGTCAGGCGACGCGCGCCGCCCGCGAGTTCACTTCGCGCGGATCCACCCCACCTCGAGCGTCGCGCCCGACGGCGTCCTCGGGTTGGTGAACCGCAGCTCGTCGTCGCTCAGCACGGTGACGAGCCGCTTCTGCTCGCCGGCCTCCAGGAGGTTCGCGTAGGTGCTGCCGTCGAGCTTGAGGGTCAGCGTGCGGCTCGACTCGTCGACAGTGTAGGTGCCGTAGTACGAGATCGATCCGGACACCACCGCCCTGTTCTCTTCCGGCGTGCCCTGGTCGCGGCTGTTCGCCCCGAGCTTCGGCAGGTCGGCACGGTGCTGGATCAGCGCGAAGTGCCCGTCGCGCGTGAACATCATGACGCCCTTCGGCGTGGCGCCGAACATCGCGGTCCGGCTGCCGTCGGGGCGCACGTTGTCGGCGGTGGCGAGCCGCCAGGTGCCGACGATCCGATCCTGGGTCGACTGCGCGACGACGGGCCCGCTCCACAGCAGGGCACCGAGCTGCAAGGGCAGCGCGAGCACGAGCGCGGTCGTGATGGATGGCTTCATGTCGTCCTCTTCGGTTCGTCGGTGATCCGGGCACGCGGGGCTCCGCGGTCTGCACCGACGCGGTCCCGGACACTCTATCCGGGTGCCTCGGCCGCCCCAATGGCCGCTTCTGGGGATGGCGCCGTGCGACGGTACCGTGCCGCCGAGGTGCGGCGCGAACCGGCGGCGGCACAGCGACGGGAGCGGCGATGATCCCGCCCTACGCCGAGCTGCACTGCGTCACCCACTTCTCGTTCCTGCGCGGCGCCTCGCACCCCGAGGAGCTGGTCGACCGCGCGAAGGCGCAGGGCTACGCGGCGCTCGCGGTCACCGACGAGTGCTCGCTCGCCGGGGTGGTCCGCGCGCACGTGCGGGCCAAGGAGGTGGGGCTGCCGCTGCTGATCGGCGCGGAGTTCGGGCTGCACGGGCTGTTCGGGCACCCGGACGCCCCGGTCGTGCCGCCGCAGCGGCCCTCGGGCGGCCCGAAGGACCCGAAGGACGGGCGCACGCTGTCCACGCGTGCCACGGCCCGCGACTCGCGTGCGCCGCCCGCGCGCCTCGTGCTGCTCGCGCAGGACCGCGAGGGCTACGGCAACCTGTCGGCGCTGATCACCCGCGCGCGGATGCGCGCCGCGAAGGCGCACTACCGGCTGCACGCGGAGGACCTCGACGGCGGCGTGCCCGGCTGCGTCGCGCTGCTGGTGCCCTGCCCCGTGGTCGCCACGCACGCGGCCGGCGACGACGCGGCGCCCGGCACGCCGCTCGCGCGGCTGCACGAGCAGGCGCGCTTCGTGCGGGAGCGCTTCGGCGCGCGCGCCTGGCTCGCGGCGGAACTGCTCGCGCGCGGCCACGACACGCCGCTGCTCGGGCGGCTGCGCGAGGTCTCGGCGGACTCGGGGCTGCCGCTGGTCGCGGCCGGCGACGTGCACTACCACCTGCGCTCGCGCCGCAGCCTGCACGACGTGCTCGCGGCCACGCGGCTCGGGCGCCCGGTGAAGGAGCTCGGCTTCGCGCTGCCGCCCAACGCCGAGCAGCACCTGCGCTCGCGGCTGCGGCTCGCGCAGCTCTATCCGCCCGAGTTGCTGGAGGAGACGCTGGAGGTCGCCGCGCACTGCGCGTTCTCGCTCGACGCGCTGCGCTACGAGTACCCGCAGGAGATCGTGCCCGACGGCCACACGCCGGCCTCGTGGCTGCGGCGGCTCGCCTACGACGGTGCGGCGGTCCGCTACCCGGACGGGCTGCCCGACACCGTCCGCGCGCAGATCGAGCACGAGCTCGCGCTGATCGCCGAGCTGCAGTACGAGGCCTACTTCCTGACGGTCGCCGACATCGTCCGCTTCGCGCGCGGCCGCGGCATCCTGTGCCAGGGGCGCGGCTCGGCGGCCAACTCGGCGGTCTGCTACTGCATCGGCATCACCGAGGTCGACCCGTCCCGGATGAGCGTGCTCTTCGAGCGTTTCATCAGCAAGGAGCGCAACGAGCCGCCGGACATCGACGTCGACTTCGAGCACCAGCGCCGCGAGGAGGTGATCCAGTACCTCTACGGGAAATACGGCCGCGAGCGCACCGCGCTCACCGCCGCGATCGCCACCTACCGGCCGCGCTCGGCGCTGCGCGACGTGGGCCGCGCGCTCGGCGTGGACACGCAGCGCATCGACCTGCTGACGCGCAACCAGCAGTGGTGGGACGGCCGCTCGATCCGCACCGAGCGCTTCGCCGAGGTCGGCTTCGACCCGGAGTCGCGCGTGGTGCAGCAGTGGATGAAGCTCACGCAGCAGCTGGTGGGCTTTCCGCGTCACCTGTCGCAGCACAGCGGCGGCTTCGTGATCGCGAAGGATTCGCTCGCGCGGCTGGTGCCGATCGAGAACGCGGCGATGGCCGAGCGCAGCGTGATCCAGTGGGACAAGGACGACCTCGACGCGCTGGGGCTGCTGAAGGTCGACGTGCTCGCGCTCGGCATGCTGAGCGCGATCCGCCGCGCGCTCGACTTCGTGACGCAGCGGCGCGGCGGGACGCCGGGCGGCGCGGGCGCGTTCCGGCTGCAGGATATCCCCGCCGAGGACCCGGACACCTACGAGATGATCTCCGCCGCCGACACGGTCGGCGTCTTCCAGATCGAGTCGCGCGCGCAGATGAGCATGCTGCCGCGGCTGCGGCCGCGCTGCTTCTACGACCTGGTGATCGAGGTCGCGATCGTGCGGCCCGGGCCGATCCAGGGCGGCATGGTCCACCCGTACCTGCGCCGCCGCCAGGGCATCGAGCCGGTCGAGTACCCGCGCGACGAGATCCGGCCCGCGCTCGAGCGCACGCTCGGCGTGCCGATCTTCCAGGAGCAGGTGATGCAGATCGCGATCCTCGCGGCCGGCTTCACGCCGGGCGAGGCCGACCAGTTGCGTCGCGCGATGGCCGCGTGGCGGCGCAAGGGCGGGCTGCACGCATTCCAGCAGAAGGTGATCGACGGCATGGTCGCGCGCGGCTACTCGCTCGACTTCGCCGAGCGGATCTTCCGGCAGATCGAGGGCTTCGGCGAGTACGGCTTCCCGGAGAGCCACGCGGCGAGCTTCGCGCTGCTGGTCTACGTGAGCTGCTGGATCAAGCGGCACGAGCCGGCGGCCTTCCTCGCGGCGCTGCTCGACTCGCAGCCGATGGGCTTCTACGCGCCCGCGCAGCTGGTGCGCGATGCGCGCGAGCACGGCGTGGAGGTGCGCGGCGTGTGCGTGCTCGCGAGCGACTGGAGCTCGCTGCTCGAAGAACAGACCGACGCCCCGCCCCAGGTGCACGGCGGCGTCGACTGGCGGCCGCAGCCCGCGGTGCGGCTGGGCTTCAACCGCGTGACCGGCCTCGGCGAGGAGGCGGCCGTGCGACTGGTCGAGGCGCGCGCGCGGCGACGTGCGGCCGGCGTCGAGCCGCCGTTCGCGGGCGTCGAGGACCTCGCCCGCGAGGCGCGCCTGGAGCGCCGCGACCTGCAGGCGCTCGCGCGCGCCGACGCGCTCGCCGCGATCGCCGGGCACCGCGTCGAGGCCGCGTGGGAGGCGGTCGCGATCGAGCGGATGCCGGCGCTGCTCGCCGAGGCGCGCTTCGACGAGGCGCCGGTCGCGCTGCCGCCGATGAGCGAGGGCGAGGCGGTGGTTGCCGACTACGCGTCGCTCGGCGTGCCGATGGGCCGGCACCCGCTCGCGCTGCTGCGCGAGTCGCTCGCGGCGTTCCAGGTGCAGCCGGCCGCGGTGCTGCGAGGCTACCCCGACGGACGCCTCGCGCGCGCGAGCGGGCTGGTCACCCACCGCCAGCGCCCCGAGACCGCGAAGGGCGTGGTGTTCGTGACGCTCGAGGACGACACCGGCACGGTCAACGTGATCGTCTGGCCGGACGTGCTCGAGCGCTGGCGCAAGGAGATCCTCGGCGCGCGCCTGATGACGGTCTACGGCGTCTGGCAGGCCGACTCCGCGACCGGCGGGCAGGTGATGCACCTGGTCGCGCGGCGGGTGGTCGACCACACCGCGCTGCTCGGGGCGCTGACGACGCGCAGCCGGGACTTCCGGTGAGCGGCGGGCGTCACTGGTGCCAGCCGACGACTGCTACGATCGGATGCGCTCCGCCCCCCCCCCGCGTGCCCGACCCGCTCCGAGACGATGAACCACCACCCCTACGCCGACCTGATCGACCTCGTCGTCGACGAGCGCCGCCCGGGGCACAGCCGATGCTCGATCCGGCTCGCGCCCAAGCACATGAACCCGCACGGCGTCGCGCACGGCGCCGTGCTGTACGCGCTCGCCGACACCGGCATGGGTGTCGCCCTCTATCCGACGCTCGAGCCGGGGGAGCTGTGCGCGACGATCGAGATCAAGATCACCTACTTCAAGCCGGTCGCGGGCGGCACGCTGGTGTGCACGACCGAGATGCCAAACCGAGGCAAGGCCGTCGCGCACCTGGAGTCGAGCCTGCACGTCGGCGACCGCCTGGTCGCGCGGGCGGCGGGCAGCTTCGCGATCTTCCGGCCGACGCGCTCCGCGTCGGACGCCGGCGCCGCGGGTCCGAGCGGTGCGACCTGACGGCGCGGTGCCCGTCGGGCAGTAGTGCGCCGCGACCGCGGCCGAACGGGCCCGACCTCGGGCCGCTACGCGGCCCGCCGCGCGAGCAGCGCCCAGACGCCCGCCGCCGACAGCAGCGTGCCGCCCGCGAGGTTGAAGCGCCGCTGCGCGCGCGGCGACGACAGCAGCCGTCTCGCGGTGCTCGCGAATGCGGCATAGAGCGCCGCGTTCGCGGTGGCCATCACGACGAACGTGACCGCCAGCACCCAGAGCTGGCGCGCCACGTCGGCCGTGGGATCGATGAACTGCGGCAGGAACGCGACGAAGAACACGATGCCCTTCGGGTTCAGCGCGGTGACGACGTAGGTGTTCGCGAAGAGCCGCCAGCGCGAGCCGGGAGCCTGCGGCGCGGCCGGGGCCTCGCCCGCGACGCCCGCGCGCAGCAGGCGCACGCCGAGGTACAGCAGGTAGAGTCCGCCCACCCACTTGATCACGGTGAACCACGTGGCCGAGGTCGCGAGCAGCGCGCCCAGGCCGAGCAACGAGAGCACCAGCGCGGTCGAGTCGCCGAGCGCGACCGCGGCGACCAGCGGCAGGTTGGCGCGGCGCCCGTGCGCGATCGAGTAGCTGATCACGGTCAGGATCGTCGGGCCGGGCAGCACCAGCATCACCGCGGACGCGGCGACGAACGCGAGCCAGAGTTCGAGGGACATCGGTGCGGACTCCTTGGGGCACCACGGGGCCCGTCGACCGGCCGAAGCGCGCGACGCGCACCCGCGGCTGCGGCGAGGCGAACGGCAGGCGCCGCCGCCCACGATGATAACGGCCGCGCCGAGGCCCCTTGGTAACATCGCGCCGCAGGCCGGCACCCCCGAAGCCCGGCCGCACGCCCCACCCAGGAGACACGATGACCGACCGCCGCACCGTCCTGCACGCCACCACCGCCGCCGCCGTCGCGGCCGCGATGCCGGGCCTCGCCCGCGCGCAGGCCTTCCCGAACCGTCCGATCCGCCTGATCTGCCCCTGGACCGCCGGCGGCACGACCGACATCGTGATGCGCTCGTGGGCCGAGAGCGCGTCGCGCATCCTCGGCCAGCAGGTGGTGATCGAGAACAAGGGCGGTGCCGGCGGCACGCTCGGCGCGATCGAGCTGACCAACGCGAAGCCCGACGGCCACACCCTCGCGCAGCTGCCGCACAGCGTCTTCCGCATCCCTCACATGCAGAAGGTGCAGTTCGACACGACGAAGGACTTCACATGGATCATCTGCATGACCGGCTACACCTTCGGGATGGTCGTGCGCGCGGAGTCGCCGATCAAGGACATCAAGGACCTGGTGGCGTTCGCGAAGGGGAAGCCGGGCGAGTTCACCTTCGGCTCGCCGGGCATCGGCACGAGCCCGCACCTGGCGGTCGAGGAGTTCGCGGCGAAGGCCGGCATCAAGCTGTCGCACGTGCCGTTCAAGGGCGTGGCCGACGGGCTGCAGGCGCTGATCGGCGGGCACACGATGGGGCACAGCGACTCCACGGGCTGGGGCCCGCAGGTCGAGGCCGGCCGGCTGCGGCTGCTCGCGACCTACGGCAGCAAGCGCACCAAGCGCTGGCCGAACATCCCGACGCTCAACGAACTCGGCTACGAGACGGTGTCCGATTCGCCGTTCGGCGTGTGCGGCCCGAAGGGCATGGACCCCGCGATCGTCAAGGCGCTGCACGACGCGTTCCGCAAGGTCATCGAGGACCCGGCGGTGCTGCAGACGCTCGACAAGTACGACCAGCCGGTGATCTACATGGACACCGCGACCTACACGAAGTTCGCGCAGGAGACCTTCGTCGCCGAGAAGGGGACGATCGAGCGGCTGGGGATGGCGAACAAGTCGTGATCGCGGGGCCGGCGGCGCGCCGGGCGCGGCCGCCGCGTCACTTCGGCGCGGGCTCGCGCTCGCGCCGGTACGCGTCGTAGTCGCGGTCGGCGCGCTCGAGGCAGGCGGCGCGCCGCTCGGGCTCGACCATGCCGTCGCAGGTGGAGCGGCGCCAGCCCTGGGACGCCTGGTACACCTCGCGCGAGGTGCAGCCGGCGAGCAGCAGCGCGGCGAGGGTCGCCGCGAGTGCGACCGGGGCCGCCCGTGGCGCGCTCCTCATCTCGCCGCGCGCAGCGCCCGCCCCAGGTCGTCGATCAGGTCGGCCGGATCCTCGGCGCCGACCGCGATCCGCAGCAGCCCCTCGTTGATGCCCGCGGCGCGCCGCGCCTCGGCGCCCGCGCGGCCGTGGGTGGTGCTCGCCGGGTGCGTGATCGTCGTCTTCACGTCGCCGAGGTTCGCGGTGATCGACATCAGCCGGCACGCGTCGACGACGGCCCACGCCCGGCGGCGCAGCGCCTCGCCGTAGGCGTCCTCGCCGTCGCGCCCGAGCTCGAAGGAGACGATCGCGCCACCGGTCTTCTGCTGCGCGAGCGCGAGCGCGTGCTGCGGATGCGAGGGCAGCCCCGGGTAGTGGACCTTCGAGACGCCGGGCTGCGCCTGCAGCCAGCTCGCGAGCGCGAGCGCGTTGGCCGACTGGCGCTGCATCCGCATGCCGAGCGTCTCCAGGCCCTTGAGCAGCACCCACGCGTTGAACGCCGACAGCGTCGGGCCGGTGGTGCGCACGAAGGGCGCGAGAGTCTCCTCGATGTACGTGCGATCGCCGACGACGGCGCCGCCGAGCACGCGGCCCTGGCCGTCGATGTACTTGGTCGCCGAATGGATGACGATGTCCGCGCCGAGCGCCAGCGGCGTCTGCAGCGCGGGGGAGCAGAAGCAGTTGTCGACGGCGAGCTTCACGCCGCGCTCGCGTGCAACGGCCGCGAGCGCACGCACGTCGGTCAGCGTGGTGAGCGGGTTCGACGGGGTCTCGAGGTACAGCAGCTTCGTGTTCGGGCGGATCGCGGCGCGCCAGGCGTCGATGTCGTCCTGGCGCACGAAGGTGACCTCGATGCCGAAGCGCTGCAGGATGCCGAACATCTGCAGGGTCGCGCCGAAGAGCTCGAACGCGGCGACGACGTGGTCGCCGGCGCGCGTGAGGCTCATCACGGTCGCCATGATCGCCGACATGCCGGAGGCGGTGGCGACGCAGGCCTCGCCGCCCTCGAGCGCGGCGAGCCGGCCCTGGAACGCGGCGACGGTGGGGTTGCCGGCGCGCGAGTAGATGAAGCCGTCCTCGTCGCCGGCGAAGCGCGCGGCCGCCTGCGCGGCGTTGTCGAACACGAAGCTCGAGGTGAGGAAGAGCGGCTCGTTGTGCTCGTTGTACTGGGTCCGCGCGAGGCCCTCGCGGATCGCGAGGGTGTCGAGGCCCCAGGGCCGGTCGGTGTCGCTCATGTCGATGCTGCCCGTGGAAGACGAAAGGCCCGCCGTGCATGCAGCATCGGCGGGCCCCGGCCCACTCGATTTAGCTGCATTTGTCATGCGCCCGCAAGCGAGTCAAATCGGCGCGAGTTGCAGGATAGCACGGCCGGCCGGGGCGGCGCCGCGGCCGGCTCTCGAGGGGTCGGGCGCGCCCGACCGCCGGGCGACGCTCAGCGCGGGTCGCTCGCTACCGAGAACTGCAGGTTCATCTGGGCGCGCTGGCCCGGCTCCTCGGCCGCGGGCTGCGGCGCGTTGCGCGCGGCCTCGATCCGGTCGAGGTACTCGGCAGAGACGTCGCCGGTGATGTAGTCGCCGTCGAAGCACGAGGCCTCGAAGCTGCGCAGGTGCGGCCCGAGGTCGCGCACCGACTGCTTCATCGACTCGATGTCCTGGTAGATCAGCGCATCGGCGCCGATCGCGATGCGGATCTCCTCGTCGCTGCGGCCGTGCGCGATCAGCTCGTCGCGCGTGGGCATGTCGATGCCGTAGACGTTCGGGTAACGCACCGGCGGCGCGGCCGACGCGAAGTAGACCTTGTTCGCGCCTGCCTCGCGCGCCATCTGCACGATCTCGTGCGAGGTGGTGCCGCGCACGATCGAGTCGTCGACCAGCAGCACGTTCTTGCCGCGGAACTCGATGCTCATCGCGTTGAGCTTCTGGCGCACCGACTTCCGGCGCACCGCCTGGCCCGGCATGATGAACGTGCGACCGACGTAGCGGTTCTTGATGAAGCCTTCGCGGTAGTCGAGGTTCAGGCGGTTGGCGAGCTGCAGCGCCGAGGGCCGCGAGGTGTCGGGGATCGGCATCACGACGTCGACGTCGCCCGCCCACAGCTCCTTGCGGACGGTCTCGGCGAGGTACTCGCCCATCTTCAGGCGCGCGTCGTAGATCGACACGCCGTCGATCACCGAGTCGGGCCGCGCGAAGTAGACGTACTCGAAGATGCACGGGTTCAGCGACGCGCCCGGTGCGCACTGGCGCGCGTGGAAGTTGCCGTCCATGTCGATGAAGACCGCCTCGCCCGGCGCGACGTCGCGCACCAGCCGGAAGCCCAGGCCCTCGAGCGCGACCGACTCGGAGGCGATCAGGTACTCGGTGCCGTGGTCGGTCTCGGCCACGCCGTAGCACAGCGGCCGGATGCCCCACGGGTCGCGAAAGCCCAGCACGCCGTAGCCGGCGATCTCGGCCGTGCACGCGTAGGCGCCCTGCACGCGCTTGTGCAGCTCGCCCACGGCCTTGAAGATCGTGTCTGGGTCGAGCGAGACGCCGGTGGCGGCGGCCTGCAGCTCGTTGGCGAGCACGTTGAGCAGCACCTCGCTGTCGGACTCGGTGTTGATGTGTCGGCGGTCGCGCCGGAACATCTCGTCCTTGAGCTGGTCGCTGTTGGTGAGGTTGCCGTTGTGCGCGAGGGTGACGCCGAACGGCGCGTTCACGTAGAACGGCTGGGCCTCCTCCTCGTTGGTCGCCGAGCCCGCGGTGGGATAGCGCACGTGCGCGATGCCGCTGCGCCCGGGGAGGCTGCGCATGTTCCGCGTGCGGAAGACGTCGCGCACCAGGCCGCTCGCCTTGTGCATCCCGAACGCCTTGCCGTTGGAGGTCGCGATGCCGGCGGCGTCCTGGCCGCGGTGCTGCAGCAGCAGCAGGCCGTCGTAGAGCAGCTGGTTGACCGGGGTTCGGGCGACCACGCCGAGAATGCCGCACATGGGAAGGCTCCGTTCAGACGATCGAGGGCGACGGCAGGTGATCGTCGCCCCGGGTTCGACGCACGCCCGACAACCGCTCCGGCAGGAACGGCTCGGCCCACTGCACCAGCGCATCGAGCAGGGGCCGCGACAGCGCCTGCTTCCACGACGGGTGCTTGGAGTATCCGCCGAGGTGGGCGCCGACGGCGACCACGAGGACCACGATCGCGGCACGCACGAGGCCGAGCACCGCGCCGAGCAGGCGGTCCGCGCCGCCCAGGCCGATGCCGCGCAGCGCCTTCGCGGCGAGCGCGCCGAGCATGCGGACCGCGATGAAGAGCAGCAGGAACACGACGAAGTAGGACACCGCGTTCGGTACCGCCTCGGGCAGCACGCGGTCGAGCGGCGGGCCGGCGATCGGCACGCCGAGCAGCGCGACCGCCCACGCGCCCAGCGCGAACACCGTGCGGACCAGCCCGCGCACCGCGCCGATGCCGACGGACACCAGCAGCACGATCGCGACGAACCAGTCCCAGCCGGTGACCGCGTCGAGCATCAGCGGATCCCGCGTCGCGGGGCCGTGGGCGACGCGGCGGCGCGGGTCACGGCGCGATCACCGCCGCTTCGATGCCGGCGGCCTTCAGCCGGCCGCGGGCCTGCTCGGCGGTCTCGCGCGACGGGAACGGGCCCACCCGCACGCGCACGCGCTCGCCGCGCTCGGTCTTGACCTTCTCGGTGAACGCGCGCAGCCCGGTCGCCTGCACGCGCTCGACGGCCGCGCTCGCGCCGGCTTCGCCGCCGAACGCACCGACCTGCAGCAGGTAGCGCCCGAGGGTCTCGCCGCGCGCCTTCGCGGCCGCGGCGTCGGCGAGCGCGCCGATCTCGTCGGAGCGGGGCTCGGCCCTCGCGGTGGCGGCTTTCGGATCGGCCTTGGGATCTGCCTTCGGGTCGCCCTTCGCCGCGGCCTTCGGGTCCGCCTTCGGGTCCGCCTTCGCATCGGCCTTCGCTGCGTCTTTCGCGGCCGCGGCCTTCGGGTCCTTCGAGGCGGCCTCGCCCGAAGGACCCGCATCGGTCGCGCCGCGCGCGACGACCGCACCCGCGCCCTTCGGCTCCGTGCCCTTCGCATCGGCGCCCTTCGCGTCCCCGGCCTTCGCATCGCCCGCCTTCGCGTCGGGCGTCGACACCGCGCGCGCCGGCAGCGGCGTGTCGCGCGACGGGATCACGATGGAGACGTCGTTGGGCGGCCGCGAGGGCTCGGACTCGAGCAGCAGCGGCACCACGATCGCGGCGAGCAGGCACAGCGCGATCGCGCCGATCAGCCGATGGCGCGCACGCTTCTTCTGGGGGAGGGCCGGGTCGGCGACGCCGTCCTCGGCGCCGCCCGCGCGCTTGCGCGCCGGAGCCGCTGGCCGTGTTGCCATGGAGAGATGACGAGTCGCTTCAGGAAGCGGGTCGCTCGCGCGAGGCCAGCACGTCGGCCACGGTCAGGAACGATCCGAACACGACGATTCTATCATTCTCGTCGGCGCGACCCTTCGCCGCGGCGAGCGCCTCCACGGGAGATCCGTGGCACGAGATCGTGCGCTCCGCGTCCTTGCCCTGCCCCGGCACGATGCCCACCGTCTCGCGCAGGATCCGCGCGAGGTCCTCGGCCTTCGTGCCGCGTGGCCCCGGCAGGTCGACGCACAGCCAGTGGTCGACGCGCTCGCGCAGGTGCGCGACCGCGCCCGCGACGTCCTTGTCGCCGAGCATTCCGAACACCGCGTAGGTGTACGGGAAGAAGCCCATGCCGTCGAGGTTCGCGGCGAGGTGCGCGACCGCGTGCGGGTTGTGCGCGACGTCGAGCACGATGCTCGGCCGCCCCGCCAGCACCTGGAAGCGCCCGGGCAGCTCGACCGTGGCGAAGCCCTGGCGCACCGCGCCCGCGGTCACCGGCAGCCGGTCGCGCAGCGACTCGAGCGCGGCGAGCGCGCCGGACGCGTTCAGCAGCTGGTTCGCGCCGCGCAGCGCCGGATAGGCGAGGCTGTTGCGGCGCTGGGACCGGCCGCCGTAGCTCCACTGCTGGCGATCGCCCGCATAGTTGAAGTCGTGCCCGAAGCGCCAGAGGTCCGCGCCGATCTCGGCCGCGTAGTCGACCAGGGTCTGAGGCGGCACGGGGTCGGTGCAGATCGCGGGCCGCCCGGTGCGGTAGACGTGCGCCTTCTCCCAGCCGATCAGCTCGCGCGTGTCGCCGAGGAACTCGGCGTGGTCGATGTCGATGCAGCAGACGATCGAGCAGTCGGCGTCGACCAGGTTCACCGCGTCGAGCCGGCCGCCCAGGCCGATCTCGAGCACCAGCGCGTCGGGCGCGGCGCGCTCGAAGAGCTTGAGGATCGCGAGCGTGGTGTACTCGAACCAGGTGAGCGCGACGTCGCCGCGCGCGGCCTCGACCGCGTCGAGCTGCTCGATCAGCGCCTCATCGGACGCGGGCACGCCGTCGAGCCGCGCGCGCTCGTTGAAGCGCACCAGGTGCGGCGAGGTGTAGCAGCCGACGCGGTAGCCCGAGGCCAGCAGGATCGATTCGAGCATCGCGCAGGTCGAGCCCTTGCCGTTGGTGCCGGCGACGACGATCTTGGTGCCCGGCAGCTGCAGCCGCATCCGGGCCGCGACCTCGCGGACGCGGTCGAGCCCGAGCTCGATCGTCTTCGGGTGCAGCCCCTCGATGCGCGCGAGCCGTTCGGCGAGCGCGGGCCCTTCGTGCACGAAGGCGTTCAGGCCAGCGCCTCCGACGGCTGGCGCGACAGCAGCGCGAGCAGCTGCGCGATCTCGTCGCGCATCTGGCGCCGGTGCACGATCATGTCGACCGCGCCCTTCTCGACCAGGAACTCGGCACGCTGGAAGCCCTCGGGCAACTTCTCGCGGACGGTCTGCTCGATCACGCGCGGGCCGGCGAAGCCGATCAGCGCCTTCGGCTCGGCAATCACGACGTCGCCGAGGAAGCAGAAGCTCGCCGACACGCCGCCCATCGTGGGATCGGTCAGCACCGACACGTAGGGCAGCTTCGCCTCGGAGAGCTGGGTCAGCATCGCGGTGGTCTTGGCCATCTGCATCAGCGACAGCAGGCCTTCCTGCATCCGCGCGCCACCCGAGGCGGCCACCGAGATGAACGGCACCTTCTGGTCGATCGCAACCTGCACGCCGCGGGCGAAGCGCTCGCCGACGACCGAGCCCATCGAGCCGCCCATGAATTCGAACTCGAACGCGGCGACCACGACCGGCAGCGCGCGGATCGCGCCGCCGACCACGACCAGCGCATCGGTCTCGCCGGTGGCGTCCATCGCCTCCTGGATGCGGTCGGGGTACTTGCGGCTGTCCTTGAACTTGAGCGCGTCGACCGGCACCACCTCCTGGCCGATCTCGAAGCGGCCTTCCGGGTCGAGCAGCGCGTCGATCCGCTGGCGCGCGCCGATCCGCATGTGGTGGTCGCACTTCGGGCAGACGTTCAGGTTGGTCTCGAGGTCGGCGCGGTAGAGCACCGCGTCGCACGCCGAGCACTTGACCCAGACGCCCTCGGGGACGGTGCGCTTGCCGCCGCCGGGGGTGCCGGCGCGCTTGATCCGCGGGGGAAGGAGCTTCTCGAGCCAGCTCATCGTGCGGTCTCCTGGGTCTGGGTGGCGGCCGCACCGGCGTCCATCGCCTCGCGGATGCCCTTCATGAACGCGGCTGCGCGCTCGATCGCGTGCGCGGGGCCAGCGGCCTCGATCTCCTGGATCAGCCGCGTGCCGATGACCACCGCGTCGGCGCGCTTCGCGATCGCGGCGGCGGTCGCACCGTCGCGGATGCCGAAGCCCACGCCGACCGGCAGCCCGGTCGCCTCGCGGATCGCGGGCAGCGCCGACAGCACCTCGTCGACGTTGAGCGCGGCCGAGCCGGTCACGCCCTTGAGCGACACGTAGTACACGTAGCCGGCCGCGATGCGGCCGACCTGCTCGATGCGCTTCGGGGTCGAGGTCGGCGCGAGCAGGAAGATCGGGTCCAGGCCGTGCGACTTCAGGAGCGGGCCGAAGGTCTCGGCCTCCTCGGGCGGCAGGTCGACCACCAGCACGCCGTCGACGCCGGCCTCGGCGGCGCGCTTCGTGAACGCCTCGGCGCCCATCCGCTCGATCGGGTTCAGGTAGCCCATCAGCACGACCGGCGTCGTGTCGTCGGTGCGGCGGAACTCGCGGACCCAGTCGAGCACGTCGCCGAGACCGACGCCGAGCGCGAGCGCGGCCTCGCCCGACTTCTGGATCACCGGGCCGTCGGCCATCGGGTCGGAGAACGGCACGCCGAGCTCGATGACGTCGGCGCCCGCCTTGGCGAGCGCGTGCATCATCGGCACCGCGTGCTCGCGGCTCGGGTGGCCGGCGGTGAAGTACGGGATCAGCGCGCGTCGCCCGGCGGCGCGCAGGCGTGCGAAGGTGGCGTCGATGCGTCGGGACATGGGGGCGCTCGTGCGTTCGACCGGCTCAGGCCTTCAGGCCGTCGCGCTCGGCAACGGTCTGCATGTCCTTGTCGCCGCGGCCGGACAGGTTCACCAGGATCACCTTGTCCCTGGGCAGCGTCGGCGCGAGCTTCGCGGCATAGGCGAGCGCGTGGCTGGACTCGAGCGCCGGGATGATGCCCTCGACGCGGCAGCAGGTGTGGAACGCGGCGAGCGTCTCGGTGTCGTCGATCGGCACGTAGCTCGCGCGGCCGCTGTCCTTGAGCCACGCGTGCTCGGGGCCGACGCCGGGATAGTCGAGGCCGGCGGACACCGAGTGCGTGTCGATGATCTGGCCGTTCGCGTCCTGCAGCAGGTAGGTGCGGTTGCCGTGCAGCACGCCGGGCGTACCCGCGGTCAGCGACGCCGCGTGGCGGCCGCTCGCGATGCCGTCGCCGCCCGCCTCGACGCCGACCAGCTTGACGGTCTCGTGCGGGATGTACGGGTGGAAGATGCCGAGCGCATTCGAGCCGCCGCCGACGCAGGCGACGACGTAGTCTGGCTGGCGGCCGATCTCCTCGGGCATCTGCCACAGGCATTCCTGGCCGACGACCGCGTTGAAGTCGCGAACCATCATCGGGTACGGGTGCGGGCCCGCGACGGTGCCGATGATGTAGAAGGTGTCCTCGACGTTGGTGACCCAGTCACGCATCGCCTCGTTGAGCGCATCCTTGAGCGTCTTGCTGCCCGATTCGACCGGCACGACTTCCGCGCCGAGCAGCTTCATCCTGTAGACGTTCTGCACCTGCCGGACGATGTCGGTCGAGCCCATGTAGACGACGCACTTCATGCCGAAGCGCGCGCAGACGGTCGCGGTGGCCACGCCGTGCTGGCCCGCGCCGGTCTCGGCGATCACGCGCGGCTTGCCCATGCGCTTCGCGAGCAGCGCCTGGCCGATCGTGTTGTTGACCTTGTGCGCGCCGGTGTGGTTCAGGTCCTCGCGCTTGAACCAGATCTGCGCGCCGCCGAGCATCTCGCTCCAGCGGCGGGCGTGGTAGACCGGGCTCGGGCGCCCGACGAAGTGCTTGAGTTCGGAGCGGAACTCGGCGACGAACTCGGGATCGTCCTTGTATTTCGCGTAAGCGAGCCGCAACTCCTCGAGCGCGTGCATCAGCGTCTCGGAGACGAACGTGCCGCCGTAGGGGCCGAAGTGGCCGCGGGCGTCGGGGAGGTCGTAGGGTTTCATCGTGGTCGGGCGTCCGCTTCGAGCACGGCGGCGACGAATCGCTCCATCCGGCTCCTGTCCTTCGTTCGTGGGTCGTCGCCCTGGATGCCGCTGGAGACGTCGACCGCGAACGGCCGGACCCGGTCGATCGCGTGGGCCACCGAATCGGCGTCGAGACCGCCCGACAGCACGATCCTGGCGGGCAGTCCGGACGGGATCCAGGACCAGTCGAACGTCCTGCCGCTGCCGCCGTAGCCGTCGCTGAACGCGTCCAGCACCAGGCATTCGGCGGCGCCGAACGATCGAGACGATGATAACAAATCGGTTTCGGGCCGCATCCGGAAGGCCTTCCACCACGGCAGGCCCGCCGCGAGGCCCGCCTCGGCCGCGATCGCCGGGGTCTCGTCGCCGTGCAGCTGGAGCACGTCGAGGCCGACCTCGCGCGCGGTCGCGGCGATGGTGTCGCCGGACGCGTTCACGAAGAGGCCGACCGCGGACACCCACGACGGCAACCTGCGGCGCAGTGCCGCGGCGTCCGAGGGCGCGAGCGCGCGCGGGCTCTTCGGGTAGAACACGAAGCCGATCGCGTCGGCGCCGATCGCGATCGCGTCGTCGACGTCGCCGGGGCGGACCAGGCCGCAGAACTTGATGCGGGTCTTCATCGTTGCGGACCCGCGTGAGCCGCGACCGCCGCCCACGGCGCGAGCGGATCGGTCGTCGGCACGGGCAGGCCGAACGCCGCATCGTACTCGACGCCCGCGAGGTACAGCCCCGCCGGCGAGAAGGTCGGCGCGCCGAGCGCGCGGCGGCGCGCGGCGAGCAGCTCGGCCATCCACGCGACCGGGCGGCGGCCGATGCCGACGTGGACCAGCGCGCCGACGACGTTGCGGACCATGTGGTGCAGGAACGCGTTGGCGGTGATCGTCAGCACGACGAACTCGCCGCGGCGCTCGACGTCGAGCCGCGACAGCGTGCGCACCGGCGTGGCCGCCTGGCACTGCGACGAGCGGAACGCACTGAAGTCGTGCTCGCCCACCAGCGCGGCCGCGGCCTCGCGCATCGCGTCGGCGTCGAGCGGGCGGTGCACGCGGCCCGCGCGGTCGCGCCACAGCGGGTGCGGCGCCTCGGCGCAGCGGAGCAGGTAGAGGTAGGTGCGGGCGCGCGCCGAGAAGCGCGCGTGGAAGTCGTCGGGCACGGGGCGCGACCACTGCACCGCGATGCGCTCGGGCAGCCGTGCGTTGACGCCGCGGACCCAGGCGTTGAGCGGCCGCTCGGCGTGCGTGTCGAAGTGGACGACCTGCGCGGTCGCGTGCACGCCGGCGTCGGTGCGGCCGGCGCAGACGGTGTCGACGGGGTGGCCGGCGAGCTCGGCGAGCGAGCGCTCCAGCAGGTCCTGCAGCGCGTCGCCGGAGGGCTGGGTCTGCCAGCCCGGGGTGCCGGTGCCGTCGTACGCGAGGCCGAGCGCGAGCCTCACCGGCCTGGCGCGCGCGCGCGGCCCTCGTGGGCCGCGCGATGCGCGTCGTCAACCAATCTTGCTCAGCATCGTGCGGGCCTTCTGCTGCTGGCCGCTGTCGCCGCCCTTGATGACTTCCTGCAGCAGCTCGCGCGCGCCTTCCTTGTCGCCGATCTCCTCGTAGGCCGAGGCGAGGTCGAGCTTGGTGGCCATCTCCTGCCAGCGGCCGCCCCCCCCGGCACCGACTTCGGCCTCGTCGGCCGCGACGGTCGCGGGCTCGAGGTCGAGGCTGATCGCCGACAGGTCGAGCGCGGCGCCGCCGTCGTGCGGACCGGACTGCGTGAGGCTCTCGAGCGCGGGCAGGTCGAGGTCGAGCGACGGCAGGTCGAAGCGGGCGTCGAGCGAGGTGCTCAGGTCGACCGGCGACGCTTCGCCGCGATCGGGGCCGGACATGGTGTCCGAGATCTGCGCGTTCTCCTGCGCGGCCGCGCGGTCGATGCGCGTGTCGATGTTCAGGTCGAAGTCGAGGCTCGGGATCCCGTCGTCCTTGGCCGCGGCCGCCGCCATCTCGATCGTGTCGCCGACCGCGGGCGTCCCCGGCGCGGCCGGCTTCGCATCGGTGCCGAACGACAGGTCCGGGAAGTCGAGGTCGTTGCGTGCGCCGCCGAACGACGTCGCCGCAGCCGCCGCGCTCGCGGCCGCGACGGCCGCCGCACCCGCGGCGACCGCACCGGCGTTCGGTGCGTCGCCCGCGCCGCCACCGTACAGCGGGTTGGTCGGGTCGAGCGAGAGGCCCATCGTGACGACCTTCGGCCACTCCTCGTTGCGGCCCTCGGTCATCTCGTGCATCTCGCGCGCCAGCGTCTCGAACGCCTTCGTGTCCTTGCGGCCCGCGTAGATCTCGAGCAGCTTCGCGCGGATCGCCTGGCGCTCGGGCTGGCGCTTGAGCGCCTCCTTGAGGATCTCCTCGGCCTGCGCCTCGCGCCCGTAGGCGATGTAGACGTCCGCCTCGGCGATCGGGTCGACCTCGGTCGAGTGCACGTCGACCGCGGCGCTCGCCGGGTTCGGCGCGAACACGCTGTTGCTGGTGTCGACGCTCTGGCCGCCCGTGGAACCGAAGAGCGAGTTGGCGGTGAACGCGTCGGCCGCGATCAGGCTGTCCTCGAACTTCTCGACCTTGCGGCGTCGGCGCATCGCGTACCACCCGTAGCCGGCACCGAGCAGCGCGATGCCGCCGAGGCCGGGCAGCAGGAACGGGTTCTCGAGCAGGTCGTCGACGAAGCTCGCCTCCGCAACCGGTGCCGGCGCCGGCGCCGGGGCGGCGGCCTTCGGCGGGGCGGCAGGCGCGACCGGCGCGCCGGCATCCGACTTCGGCGCATCGGCGAGCGGCGCGGGTGCGACGGCCGGAGGCGGCGCCTCGGCCTTCGGCGGCTCGGCCTTCGGAGCCTCCGCCTTCGGCGCCTCGAACTTGGGCGGCTCGGCCTTGGGCGGCTCGGCCTTCGGGGCCGGCGCGCTCGCGACTGGCGGCACCGGAGCGACCTGGCCGGTCACGGCCTTCGACGACGCGCGGGCCTCGTCGAGCTGCTTCTGCAGGTCGGCCATCGAGCGGTTCTTCAGCTCGAGCAGCTTCTGCAGGTCGTTGACGTTCTTCTCGAGGTCGGTGATGCGGCTGTTGGCCTCGCGCAGCGCGTTGGCGCGCGCGACGTCCTGCTCGCCGGCATTGGCGCGGGTGGTCTGGGAGCCGACCGCGCCGCCTGCGCCCGAGCCGGTGCCCGGCTTGGACAGCTTGAGCTGGTCGCCGCCGGCCGCGGCCGAGCGGTCGTCGACACGGCCACCGACGGCGCCAGCGGCCGACTGGCCCGCGCGCGGACCGTCGACGGTGCGCGGCGCGCCGGCGAGCTTCGCGCGGTAGGCGGCGAAGTCGGCCGACTGCATCCGGACCTCGCGGGTCGCCTCTGCGCCGTCGATCGCGGCCATCGCCGAACGATCGGGGATCGCGAGCTTGGCGCCTTCGCGCAGCAGGTTGATGTTGCCGATGAAGGCCGACGGGTTCGCGCGGTAGATCGCGATCATCGCCTGGTCGAGGCTCACGCCCTCGGGCTTCGAGCCGCGCGCGATGTTGCCCAGCGTGTCGCCGCGGCGCACGTCGACGCTGCCGGCCGGCGCCTCGGCGCGCGGCGCGGCCTCGGGACGCGCGGGGCGGGCCGGGCGAGCCGTGGCGGGCGCCGGCTCGGCAGCCTGGG
>Ga0315899_10002280_pt1 | contig 21287 bp, 20 predicted proteins | sample LakEriMetagenome_2_FD_203518 | JGI IMG/M metagenome (GOLD analysis project Ga0315899, IMG submission 203518) | Freshwater fungal communities from buoy surface, Lake Erie, Ohio, United States - Buoy 4 MA112 | ecosystem: Environmental > Aquatic > Freshwater > Lake | place: USA: Lake Erie, Ohio... | reverse complement strand
TCATTCACAGTAAATCGCAGTCCCATGACTTTCTGGGAGCGTTTGTATTTGATTAATATTATTAAAGGCATGTTGATCACTTTTAGTCACATGTTTAAAAAGCAACCTACGGTAAGATACCCTGAACAAAAAAGGGAGTTTAGCCCTGTGTTTAGAGGCTTACATGTATTGAATAGAGATGAAGAAGGTCGTGAAAATTGTACCGCTTGTGGCTTATGTGCGGTGGCTTGTCCAGCAGAAGCCATTACTATGGAGGCTGCGGAAAGACAAGAGGGCGAAGAGCATTTATACAAAGAAGAAAAGTACGCCGCTAAATATGAAATTAATATGTTGCGTTGTATTTTTTGTGGACTTTGTGAAGAAGCTTGCCCCAAAGACGCTATTTATTTAAGTGAAACTTTTGCACCTGCGAATTATACTAGAAAAGGATTTATTTACGATAAAAACGATTTATTAATTCCTCATACTTTAAACAGTGCCAGCGCACTAGCTAAAGCAAAAGGAGTAGAAGCTTAAATAATATGAATACACTAGAAATTTTATTTTACGCTTTATCTGCCTTAGCTATTATTAGTGCTGTCATGGTATTAGTAAGTAAGAATCCGATACATAGTGTGCTTTGGTTAATTCTAGTATTTTTTGCCATCTCAGGGCATTATATTTTATTGAATGCACAATTTTTAGCCATCGTCAATATTATAGTATACGCGGGGGCCATTATGGTCTTGTTCTTATTTGTAATGATGTTAATGAATGTCAAAAAAGACAAAGAACCACAAAAACAATTATGGGTAAAATTAATTGGTGTGATAGCGGGAGGTAGTTTTTTAACTTTATTAATTGCGCTAGTAAAACAAAATACTTCTTTCCAGGGAAGAGATGTTTTATTAAAAGAAGGAAGCATAGGACTTATACATCCATTGGGTCAGGCATTGTTTACCGACTATGTAGTGCCTTTTGAAATAAGTAGTGTACTTTTTTTAAGCGCCATGGTAGGAGCTGTAATCATTGGTAAAAAATAAATTTTTGTAAGATGCCTATAGAATATTATATCTTTTTATGTTTAACGCTATTTAGTATTGGCGTCATAGGGGTATTAACGCGTCGCAATGCGATTATTGTTTTTATGTGTATTGAACTTATGCTCAATGCAGTAAATATGCTTTTAGTTGCTTTTTCAAAAATGAATTATGGCGCTGCTCAAATGATGTCACCTAATACGACAGCAGGTATTGATGCACAGATATTTGTATTTTTTATTATGGTGGTGGCTGCTGCTGAAGTAAGTATTGGACTTGCTATTATAGTAATGATTTACCGCAATACCCATTCTATAGATATCAATTTCTTAAATAGATTAAAAAACTAAGTCAATGGCCTTCATGAAAATATTAGTGGCATTTATTATTCTTTGGCCTTTAGCAGGATTCTTATTCAACGGGCTAGGTAGAAATTACTGGAGCAAGAAAGTGATTGCTTACAAGGCCACTGGTTATATTGTTGCCTCTTTTATAGCAAGCATCTTTGCTTTTTTACATGTGCAAACCTATGGGGCAGTGACGGTGCATTATTTTGATTTCATACATACAGCTAGTTTGACCATTCCTTTTGATTTTAAAGTAGACGCGTTGTCTTCTTTATTTTTATTAGTTATTACAGGGGTGGGTTCTTTAATACATTTATATTCTACGGCTTATATGCAGGAGGAATCGGCCCCGCATTATGCTAGATATTTTGCGTATTTGAATTTGTTTATTTTCTCCATGCTATTATTAGTCTTAGGAGATAACTATATTATTATGTTCATGGGTTGGGAAGGGGTGGGCCTATGTTCTTATTTATTAATTGGGTATTGGTTTTCGAATGGCAATTATAATTATGCAGCGAAGAAGGCCTTTATCATGAATCGTATTGGTGATCTAGGATTTTTATTAGCCATTTTTTGGCTAATAGCTAAACTAGGCACAGTGAGTTATAGTGAAGTATTGACTGCTGAAAGTATTGCGAAATTATCTAGTGCCGATATCACAGGCATTACTCTATTATTATTTGTAGGTGCGATGGGTAAGAGTGCACAGATACCTTTATTTACTTGGTTACCCGATGCCATGGCAGGTCCTACACCCGTATCGGCCTTAATACATGCAGCCACCATGGTTACCGCTGGTATTTATATGATTACAAGAAGTAATATTTTATTTAGTCATAGCGAAATCACACAAAATATTATTGCCATTATTGGAATTAGTACAGCTTTATTAGCAGCCACTATTGCTATTAAGCAAAACGATATTAAAAAAGTCTTGGCTTACTCCACAGTTAGTCAGTTAGGGTATATGTTTTTAGGTTTAGGTGTTGGCGCTTACTCAGGTGCTGTATTTCATGTGATCACCCATGCCTTTTTCAAAGCTTTATTATTCTTAGGTGCAGGTTCTGTAATTCATGCCATGCACCATGAACAAGATATTAGAAAAATGGGTGGCTTGAAATCGAAACTTCCTATTACCCATATTACTTTTTTAATAGGTTGTATTGCTATTGCAGGCGTACCTCCTTTTAGTGGCTTCTTTTCAAAAGATGAAATACTAGCAGCTGCTTTTGAAAAAAATAAAATTTATTGGGTACTAGGATTAATTGGTTCAGCCATGACTGCTTTTTATATGTTCCGTTTATATGCCACTACTTTTTTAGGAAAGTTTAGAGGTAGTCAAGAACAAGAAGCGCATTTGCATGAAAGCCCATTGGCCATGACCTTGCCTTTAATCGTATTGGCTATTTTAAGTGCAGTGGGTGGAGCCATTGGTATTCCTCATATTATGGGAGGCCATCATTGGTTAACTGGACAACTAAGTACTATTGTAAGCACACCGCATGAAACTAGTTTAGCCGTTTCTACTGAATGGATTTTAATGGGTGTGTCGGTGGCTATTGCAGCTATGGCTTTACTTATTGCTTTATCTCGTTATAGAAAGCAAGCCGACGAAGAACCTAGTTCTGCTTTGGGGAAATTCTTTTACAACAAGTGGTATATAGATGAATTATATCAAAAAGCCATTATTGAACCATTGAATGAATTTGCCTTATTTCTGAAAGAATTTATTGAAAAGAAAATGATTGATGGGGCTGTGAATGGAACTGGTAAGCTGGTTCAGTTTAGTGCTAGAAAAGTAAGGCTCATACAAAATGGACAAGCGGGCTACTATATTTTATTTATGGTACTAGGTATTATTACACTTTTTTTAATTTGGTTCAATGATATTTCTATTTTACGATTCATTCATACATTGACTCAATCATAATAAGCAACGACTATGTTAATTTCATTTCTACTCATTCCAATTTTGACAGCTATTGTACTTTTGTTTATCAAAAAAGATACATTGGCTTCTCAAACTGCAATTGCTGCAAGTTTGGTAACATTGGCGTTGGCGGTTTTTGCTTCTTTGAATAAAGTAGAGGCCTTTGATATGGCATGGCTTCCTAATTTGAATAGTCGATTTACTTTACAAGTAGATGGGCTTGCTAAAATATTAATTTTATTAACCGATATAAGTTTACCAGCCATTTTAATCTCGACAGCAAGCAACGAGTACAAGCAAAAAAATATATTTTTATCGCTTTTATTATTTACCCAAGCAGGTTTGATGGGCGTGTTTTTAGCAGGAGATGCATTACTATTTTATTTCTTCTGGGAATTAGCTTTAATTCCTGTTTATTTTTTATGTTCAATTTGGGGAGGAGAGAAACGCATAGCCATTACTTTTAAATTTTTCATCTATACTTTTTTAGGTTCCTTGTTTATGCTCATAGGCATTTTGTTTTTAAATGCACACACGGCAGAGCATAGTTTTTCTATACAAGCCTTCATAAATGCTAATTTAACAAACGGTCAAAAAATTACGGCCTTTGCTTTATTTTTTATAGCCTTTGCAATTAAGATGCCCATCTTCCCTTTACATACTTGGCAACCCGACACCTACGAGCAATCGCCAACCGCTGTCACTATGGTCATGAGTGCTGTGATGGTGAAAATGGGTTTGTATGGAATATTAAGATGGTTACTTCCTTTATTTCCAGTAGCCTTTGCAGCGCATACCCATATGGTTGTATTTTTATCGGTTGTAGGTATTTTATATGCCTCTTTTATTGCTATTCGTCAAGACGATATCAAAAGACTTATCGCTTATTCTTCTATTGCACATATAGGTTTAATGAACGCTGCTATTTTTACTGGTACGGGTATGGCTATTCAAGGTGCCTTGATACAATTATTCTCCCATGGTATTAATGTATTAGGATTATGGATTATTGCAGACATACTTGAGAGGCAAACAGGAACAAGATCGATGCAACAAATGGGAGGGCTTGCTAAGAAGCAACCTACACTCGCTATTTTATTAGTAGGTTTTGCTTTAGCGAATATAGCCATGCCATTAACCAATGCCTTTGTGGGTGAATTTTTAATGTTCAATGGTTTATTTATTTTGAATCCTTGGATAGCTGCTTTTGCAGGTATTAGTATTATACTCGCTGCTATTTATACTTTGAACATGGTACAAAAAGTGGCTTATGGAGAAATAAGTGATAAAATAAATGCCATGCCTGCGCCTAATAAAGCAGCGCAAGCAGTATTAATCATTTTATTAATTATTGTATTTGCAACAGGCGTCTATCCGCAACCTTTATTTACTTTAACGGCCGATACTTTAGAACAATTATTAGCCAAATAATAAAACGAATTAGTAATGAATGCAATTATTGTTTCTACGCTCTTAGGTGTCATCATGATGTTTTGTTCATGGGGCATTAAAAATCAAAAAACGCATCAAACCATTGCTTTAGTAGGATTGTTTGTTTTGATCCTAAGTAATTTGGCCCAATTGAATGGATGGTTCGTTATTGATTTTGATACAAAGGGTATGCTCGCTTTTACTCGATTTGGTTTATTCGTGAATACTTTATTTTTTATTATCACATTCATTTATATATGGCTGAACGGAGAAGAGATTACCAAATTTGATAACCAAGCCGCCGATTTTTATGCTTTGTTTTTCTTTATTTTATGCGGAGCGAGTATCTTAACTTCTTTTGATAATTTATTAATGTTATTTATAGGTATTGAAATTTTATCTATCCCATTATATATATTAACAGGGGCTGATAAGAAAAACTTATTCAGTAATGAAGCTGCATTAAAGTATTTTTTAATGGGCTCTTTTTCAACAGGCATATTATTATTAGGTATTACCTTTATTTATGGAGCAACGGGTAGTTTTCATTTAGTAGAGCCTGTATTGAAAGCCTCTACTGGCCTGCCTTCTGAGCAAATGATATTGTCGGCTGGTTTATTACTTGTGTTTGCAGCCATGAATTTTAAAGTATCTGCTGCCCCTTTTCATTTTTGGACACCCGATGTATATGATGGAGCGCCAACGGTGTTCACTTCTTTCATGGCCACTATTGTAAAAGCGGCTGGCTTTATTGCATTTATTACTATATTCAATAGCCAATCAAAAGCATTAGGATATACTTGGGAACTTATTCTAAGCTTTGTTATTATTGCTACTTTATTAGTAGGAAATATCGTTGCTGTTTTTCAAAGAAGTGTCAAAAGAATGTTGGCTTATTCAAGTATTGCGCAAGTGGGATTTATGTTATTTGCTTTATATGGTAAATCCAGTTTTGCAGAGGAAGGCATTATTTTATATGCAGTTGTTTATTCATTAGCCACGATGGGTGTTTTTGGTGTCTTAATTAAAATGAAAGAAAATAGTTTCGAAGCCTTTCATGGTTTAGCTAAATCCAATCCATTATTAGCCTTTGTAACCACTATATTTTTATTCTCATTAGCAGGTATTCCACTTACAGGAGGCTTCTTTGCTAAATATTATATGCTCAATGCTTTATATGCTGCAGGGGCAGGTCTTTGGTTAATTATAATAGCTATTTTATTTGCAGCGGTAAGTGTATATTATTATTTCAAATTAGTGCAAGCCATGTATTTTAACAGCGGGGAGCCCAATATGCATGAAGTACCTAAGAAATATACTTATACACTTTTAGCTATGGCCATTCTGCTACTCATCCTAGGCGTATTCCCTTCATTAGTATTCAATTATCTATACTTTTAGCCGTTCCTCATTTTATAGGACCTATTAAGGCCATATTGTGGAATCTGTGCTACCTTTAAGTTTCATAAACATAGTATAATGACTGTTCAGGACTCTTTTGTACTCGCTTGGCGCACTGTAAAAAGTAATAAACTTAGAACCGGTATTACGGTCGCTATTATTGCCTTTGGAATTATGGCGCTTATTGGTATTATCACCGCTATTTCAGCTATGAATCAAAGTTTAAAAGAGAACTTTTCTTTTATGGGGGCCAATGCCTTTGTGGTTAGATATAAAGAAATGAATGCAAGAATAGGTGGGCCCAATGATGGGGATGAGTTTTCTAAAACGAAAAGAGGGGTAAAAGAAAAAAAATCGAATTTAGATAAGGTTATTAAACTTGAAGAAGCCACTTATTTTAAAGAACATTTTGGTTTTAACAGAGCAGCTGTGAGTATTTCTATAAGAAAGGGAGGAAACAATGAACTTCATTATAAGAATAAAAAAACCAATCCACAAATTTCTTTAATGGGGGGAGATGAAAACTATCTTGCAGTGAATGGTTATTCATTAACACAAGGAAGAAACTTTAATAATGTAGATATCACAAGTGGTCGTAATGTTTGTGTGATAGGTTCTAATGTGGCTGCAAAATTATTTCCAGGTAGACCAGAAAAATGCATTGATAAAGTAATTTTATTACAAGGCAAACCCTACCGTGTCATTGGTTTATTAAAATCAAAGGGCTCTAGCGCCATGTTGCGTCAAGATGATGTAGTTATATCTACTTTAAAAAATGTAAGACAGTATCAAGGTAGTTCTACCTATTCTATAGGGGTGATGGTCAATAATGTGACAGAATTGGAGCCCGCTATTGATGAAACCACCGATCAAATGAGAAAAGCAAGAAGATTAATTCCTGCTGAGTCTGATAATTTTGTCATTGACAAGAGCGATAAATTTGCTTCTTTGTTTATTGGCTTTTTAGCAGGCATTAGTGGGGCTGCAGGGGCTATTGGTATGATAACTTTAATTGGAGCAGCGATTGGTCTTATGAATATTATGCTCGTAGCGGTGAGTGAAAGAACTAGAGAAGTGGGATTGATAAAAGCCATTGGCGGTAAAAGAAAAGATGTACGTCGTCAATTTTTATTTGAAAGTATTTTGATTAGTATTTTAGGCGCCATTTTTGGAATTATCTTAGGCGTGCTGGTGGGCAATATATTTAGCCTTGTTTTAGGTACCGGATTTGTGGTGCCTTGGATCTGGGTAATCATAGGCATTGTTATTTGTACAGTGGTGGGGCTAGTTGCTGGCATTTATCCTGCTATGAAAGCTTCTGCATTAAATCCAATAGACGCACTTAGATATGAATAATTTTTAATTACAATATTTCTAAACCTTCACTTTCTTTAAAGTATAAAAAAAGCCCTCCTATTATATGGGAGGGCTTTTTTGTTTTGACAACTTTAAGTTACTATGTATACTTCAAAGTATGCTTAGGTTGTTTTGTATGACTTATTTATTTAGGGTCCAATGCTTTTTTAATTCTGTCTTGTAAATCGGCATAGTGACTTTGTGTAGCTGCATCAGCACTCGTACTAGCTTTCAAAGCAGCAGCTAATTTTTTCAATTGTGCTTTAGCTTCAGAAACCACATCTGTATTTTCAATATCAACAGGTGCTGCTCTAAATGGAGTTGCTGCACTTAAGCTCATTGTAGGAGGGTTTATTAAATCTTCTAATTGACCTACATAGGTTTTTTGTAAATTTCTTCTAAATACATCTGTGGCCTTTTGAGTAGTCAATTCACTAAATAATCCTTTTCTGGTATCTTCCATCATATCATGTAATGCATAAGAAGTATTACCAAAACGTGTGTAAGAAGTATTAAGTCTTAATAAGCGTCCTTTATCAAGTAAGCTTTTTAAAATATTGGTTTGAATATTTTGAACACGCTCATTCGCAGCTGGGTTGTTTATTTTATTTAAAATAGAATAATCTAATAACCATTTTGGCGTGGTAAATAATTGTGTTTGTAAAAATGCCATCGCAGCTTTTTGCATCGCTACTGGAGTAGCTGTATACACATCGCCTTGTTCTTCTACACTTTTAAATGTTTCATAGACACCGCCAATATTTTTAGCAACATGGCCCATGTATCTACTAAATTGACCTGACAACTGTATATACATGTCAGCTAAGTTCTCGTATTTATCAGCTTCTTCTTTTGTCCAAGCGGGCAAGTTTGCTAAAATTCTTTTTAAATTCTTGATACCGTATTCGCCGGCCACCACTGCATTATCACTTAGGTCTTCCGTTTGCGCACGCGGATCATCGCCACGTCCTTCTCCACCAAACCATAAGCGCGGATTGTTTTTTAAGTTCTCTACAATCCATTTATTATTTAGTTTTTTATCCGCTTCCACATCAGTCAAGCCAGTGTAAGTATAACCCCATTGAATAGCCCATTTATCGTAAGCGCCTACATGTGCAAATAATTCATTTTGTGCAATACCATCTTCTGGTTGTGCGACATAATTAAAACGTGCATAGTCCATAATAGAAGCGGTATGTCCATTTTTAGCTAACCATTCTTTATCTCTTAATTTTTCTACTGGCGTTTTACTACTACTACCCATATTATGTCTAAGTCCTAAAGTGTGACCCACTTCATGCGCAGCAACAAAACGAACTAGTTTACTCATTAAGCTATCATCCAATGTCATTTTTCTAGCTGAAGGATCTACAGCAGCTGTTTGAATCATATACCAATCGTGTTGTAGTTTCATAATATTATGATACCAACCAATATGGCTTTCTAAAATTTCACCACTTCTTGGATCATGTACTTGAGGTCCGTATGCATTTTGAATGTCAGAAGCAAAGTAGCGTATTACAGAAAAGCGTGCATCTTCTAAACTCATGGTGCTATCATTAGGCCACTCTTTTCCTTGAATCGCATTTTTCCATCCTGCTTTTTCAAAAGCAACATTCCAATCGTTCACCCCTTGAATTAATCCAGCCACCCATTTTTTAGGCGTAGCAGGGTCGATATAATAGATAATTGGTTTTGCAGGCTCTACTAAAATGCCTTGCTTATACTTCTCCATATCTTCTGGCTTAGGCTCTAATTTATATCTAACAGCAAAAGTCTGTTCTTCTACTTTTTGTTGATCATCTGAGTAAACAGTAAAGTTATCCGCAAAAAAACCCACTCTTGAATCAAACAAGCGTCTATTCATGGGAACTTTCGGAAGTAATAATATTGAAGTGTTCAATTCTAAGGTTACAGCCCCTGCATTTTGTGCAGCTGGAATACCAGGCCCCCCAGGTCCCACCATTGGACTAGCCCCACCAGCACTAGCTGAGTAGGTTTTTACGGTTCTTACTTCAATATTGGTTGGGTAGGTTTTAATGCTTTCAATATAAGACCTGTCAGAAGCTAGGCCAGATAGGCTAAAGGTTCTTTTGGAAGCACTACTTAAACTAACGGCCTGGTTATCTCCTTTAAAAAAATCGGTCACTTCAATTATAGAACTACTAGAGTCCTTACCATAGGCTTTAATATCAAAGGCAGCTACAATGGGGTCTAAATTGGAGTTTTTAACCGCTTTAGCAATGGTTTGGGTAGAATCGGCTCTATTAATTAAAGTAACCACACGCATGAAAATTCTATTGCCTGGGCCTTTTTCAAACTGAAGGGTTTGCTCATTAGCTACCTCACCCCCATATTTTGAGGCACCTGCTGCCACTTTCGCAAAACGGGTTACAGCAATTAGCTCTCTGCCTAAAAGGTTGTCTGGGATCTCAAAAAAGTACTTATCGTCTTGAAAATGAACGTTAAACACCCCTTTTTGGCTAAAGGCCTTCTTGGTAATTATATCTGAAAAGGCCTTTGGGCCTGGTTTAGACGGTGTTTCTTTTTTAGGACCAGCGCTTAGGCTTGTTGTGTCCGGTTTCTGTGCTAAAAGGGGCAAGAACCCTAAGATTAATAGACTTGAAAAGAGGAGGCTTTTTTTCATATTATATTTTAATTAGTATTATAAATAGGGTAGTGAATATACTTGCTTTTTACCAACACAAGTTAGTTTAAATAATTTTTTTAAAAATTAACACTCTAAGTTTGTTTCAACCAATAAATTACTTATTTTGTAAGTCCTTAGAAACTATTGAGAAAAGATTTAAGTGAATCTAACAAATAGCTAAAAGGAATAATTTCTTTAATAAATTTTTATTTAAAACCAAAAATCAATTGAATCATGGCTGAGATTAAATCAACTGCAACAGCTGCTTCTAAGAAAACAGCACAGCCGCAAGAAGGCGGAAACTTGATTGCAACTTTAGCACCAATCGCTTGTATCGTATTAGGTTATGTTATTTGGCGTTTTGTGTTGGGTAACGGAGCAAACTTTACAAACCCAGACCCTAATGGTGGATTCTGGCCTGCACACAAAGGACCAAAAGGTACATTTACAAAAATGTATGAAGGTGGTATCGTTGTGCCTATTTTGATTGGTAGCTTATTAATCGTTTTAACTTTCGTAATTGAAAGATTATTAACTATTAGAAAAGCTGCTGGTAATGGCAATATTACTGAGTTCATCCGTAAAGTACAATTCCAATTAGCCAACAAAGAAGTTGACAAAGCCATTGCAGAATGCGATAAGCAAAAAGGTTCTGTAGGTAATGTAATGAAGTCTGGTTTGACTAAGTACAAGGAGATGATATCTAATACAGAATTAGATACTGATCAAAAAGTATTAAACATTCAAAAGGAAATTGAAGAAGCAACCGCTTTAGAATTACCTATGTTAGAAAAGAATTTAGTATTCTTATCAACTATCGCATCAGTAGCAACCTTATTAGGTTTGTTCGGTACGGTATTAGGTATGATTCGTTCTTTCTCTAAGTTAGGAGAAGAAGGTGGTGGAGAAGCTGCACGTGAATTATCTCAAGGTATCTCTGAGGCCTTGTATAATACTGCGTTAGGTATTGGTACTTCAGCTGTCGCTATTATTATGTACAACGTCTTTACTACAAGAATTGACGGTATTACATATGGTATCGATGAGTCTGGATTTACTTTAACTCAAAGCTTCGCTGCTAACTACAAATAGTAATAACTAAGTAGTAATAACTAAAGTAGTAACAAACAATATTAATAATTAAGGACTCAAATCCTTAAAATTTAAAAGACTATACAATGGGTAGAGCCAAATTACCTCGTAAGAGTACCAATATCGACATGACAGCCATGTGCGATGTGGCCTTCCTTTTATTGTCTTTCTTTATCTTAACAACGAAGTTCAAGCCTTCTGAAGCAATTGCAGTAGAAACACCAAGTTCGGTATCTTCTAAAGTTGCTCCTAACAAGGATTTTGTTCTCGTTACCATCGATAAAGACGGCAAAGTATTTCTTACAATAGATGATAAGCAAAAAAGAGAAACCATCGCTAATTCCTTAAATGCAACAAGAAATTTAGGAATTGACGTAACTGCTTTTAAGAATGCAAGCTTTGTAGGTGCTTCTTTTAGCGGGTTAAAATCTTTCTTAGCCATCTCTGAAGAAAATAGAAAAGGAGACCAACTTCCTGGCATTCCATGTAAGGATAGTACAGATAATGAATTGATCGTTTGGATGCAAGTGGTAAATGAAGCTTATGCGGGTGCTAAAATGGATCTCTTGTTAAAGGGAGATAACGTTGCTAAGTATCCAGCATTTAAAAATGTACTTACTGCATTTAAGAGAAACAATATTCAGAAATTTCAAATGGTAACCAATCCTGAAAATGCACCAGCAGGTTCGGAATTGTACAATAAATCCATGAGTGGAGAGAAACAGGAAAACTAAATTATAAACTAATTAAAAGCTATTTACTATGGCAGAATTAGATACCTCGGGTGGGGGACATAAAAAGAAAGGACCAGGGGTCAAAAAAGGAAAAAAATTATCAACGCGTGTCGATTTGACACCGATGGTGGATTTAGGTTTCCTTTTGATTACCTTTTTCATTTTTACCACTACCATGAGTCAACCTACAGCAATGAAGTTGATTTTGCCCGATGATAAAGTAAAACCTGAAGAGCAAAATAAAGCAAAGGAATCAGGTGCTTTAACCATCTTAATGGGAGATGATAATCACATATATTATTACGAAGGTCAATTAAAGCCAGATGCTTCTAATTTTCTTTCAGCTTCTTATAATGGTGAAAATTCTATTCGTGAAATTATCATGAAAAAGAAAGTTCAAGTAAGAAGTATAGCAAGAGACCCAAGTGATCCTGAAAAGGATTTAGTGATCGTTATCAAACCAAGTTCAAAATGTAATTACAAAAACGTAATTGATATTTTAGATGAAATGTCAATCAACGTAGTAAAAAAATATGCACTAGTAGATATTTTTGACATTGAAGAACAATTGGTTCAAAAATCGGACGCGAACGCAAAATCTTCTAGCAATTAAAAGCATTTAAAAATGGACATAAATAAAATATTAACCGCCAATGTACTTGACCTCATTTTTGAGGGAAGGTTCAAAGAGTATGGTGCTTATGAGCTAAGAAAAACATACAATGAACGTCTTAAAAAGGCTTTAATTGGTATGTTTATTGTAACAGTTCTATTAGCAGCTGGCGCTATCTGGTCTAATTCTGCAAAGAAAGAAAAGACTGAGATAATTGTTACAGATGTTTCTTTAACAGATGTTACACAAGAAAAAAAGCCACCTCCACCTCCTCCACCTCCGCCAAAGCAAGAACCACCAAAAGTGGAAATGGCGAAGTTTACACCCCCTAAAATCGTGAAAGATGAGGAAGTGAAAAAAGAAGATGAGATTAAAGAAGTAGAAAAATTAGAAGACGTAAAAATTGGTGCAGTCAATCAAGAAGGTATTAAAGATGATGGTTTGGTAGCACCTACTGAATCAGTAGTGGCAGTTGCAGAAGAAGAGACTGATAAAATCTTTACAGTAGTACAAATTCCGGCTGAATTCCCTGGAGGTCAGCAAGGATGGGTTCGCTACTTGGAAAGAACTTTAAACAGAGACTTACCTGTAGAAAATGGAGCACCTGCTGGAAAATACTCTGTAGTCATTTCTTTCGTCGTAGCTAGAGATGGTTCTATCAGTGATGTAAAATCTGAGAACGATCCTGGGTATGGTACAAAGGATGAAGCTGTACGTGTAATTACTAGAGGTCCAAAATGGAAGCCAGCTGTTCAGAATGGTCGTAATGTAATTTACCGCCATAGACAAGCCATTGTGTTTGTTGTATCGGAAGATTAGGCACAACCTCTTTTCTAATAAATTATCAATCCCTTCCCGAACTTTCGGGGAGGGATTTTTTTTACTAGTATAAAGTTTACCTTTGTTTTCTATGCGCGAAAATTTAAGTACTTGGAATGACACAATAGTAGCACTCGCTTCCGCTCCGGGATTAGGGGCTATTGCTGTTATTAGACTTAGTGGACCAAAATCCATTGAGCTCGTAGCAGGTGTATTTTCAAAAAAGAACCTAGGTTCAAAGGCTTCGCATACCGTTCACTTTGGTAAAATAATCGAAGGGCTTCAAGTCATAGACGAAGTGGTGGTTACCTTATATAAAGCGCCTAAATCTTATACAGGAGAAGAAGTGGTTGAAATATCTTGCCATGGTTCCCCCTTTATACAAGACTCCCTACTACAATTATTTATTTTAAAAGGAGCAAGATTAGCAAGGCCTGGTGAGTTTACCCAACGCGCCTTTTTAAACGGCAAACTAGATTTAACACAAGCCGAAGCGGTAGCTGATTTAATTGCTAGTAATACAGAGGCTTCTCGCAAAACGGCTTTATATAATTTGAAAGGAGGCTTCTCCTCCGACTTGCAAGTGATGCGTGAAAAATTAATAAAATTTTCTGCACTCATTGAATTAGAATTAGATTTTTCTCAAGAGGATGTAGCCTTTGCTAATAAAAAAGAGTTAGAAAAATTAGTAGCGCAATTGCAATTTAAGACGCAGTTATTATATGATTCTTTTAAGCTTGGCAATGTAATCAAAAATGGAGTGCAGGTAGCCATTGTAGGAAAACCGAATGCTGGAAAATCTACTTTATTAAATACTTTATTAAACGAACACAGAGCCTTGGTAAGTGAAATACCTGGCACCACCCGTGATACAGTAGAAGAGTATTTAACTATTGAAGGGGTACTATATAAACTTATTGATACAGCAGGTATTAGAACTACTACTTCAGATCTGATTGAGCAAATGGGTATTGATAAGAGTATTGAAAAAATTGCGCAAGCCGATATTGTCATTGCTTTATTCGATGCAAGTACGACTTCAGCTCAACAAATTATAGATTGGCAGGCCGCCATTGGAAATGATAAAATGATACTAGTGGGCAATAAGGTAGACCTAGGAATTGACCCTTCTTTGCAAAACAACGTTGCTTTGAAAGATATTGTTTTTATAGGAGCCAAGGACAAGAAAAATATTGAAGCGCTTAGAAAAGTACTAACGCAAAGGGTAGTAGGCGATGAACTTAATAAAGAAGGCACCATTGTTACCAATGCCAGACATGCCACTGCACTTAAAAAATTATTATTTGCCTTAGTGGATATTGAAACGGGACTTGCTAATAATGCCACCGGAGATTTACTAGCCATTGATATTAATCAAGCCCTGCATTATTTGGGTACCATTACCGGACAAATAACTAATGAAGACCAGCTAGACTTTATTTTCTCTAAGTTCTGTATCGGAAAGTAATTACTAGAAAAAACAAATACTAAACTAATAGCAAAGCTCATAAAGCTATTTAAATTAGGTTTATCTAATCAATGAATCAATCCGGGGCTAATCGAAAATGGAATTATTCAAATGTTTGAAGGCCTCCATCGCGCCCATGTATTCACAAGTTCTTGCACCTGCTTTATTTGCATTAGTAATAATAGTGTTCCAATCTTCTATTGAAACTAAGTTTATATCTTTTACAGATCTCTTATTCAATTGATATAAGACAGCACCTACAAAAGCGTCTCCAGCCCCCGTTGCATCCACTGCTTGTATAGGAATACTTTTAATTATTTCAATATGATCACCTATGCAAACTAAAGTTCCTTCCTTACCTAAGGTAATGGTAAATACTGCTTTTGTTTTTTTTCTTAAAGCAGTAGCTGCAAGCGCCACGCTATCACAACCAGTAATTAACAAAGCCTCTTCATCACTGAGTTTAAAAAAATTACAACTTTCCATAAAGGCATCACACTGCTGTATAAAAGAAGCAGTATTATTTTGAAAAAGGAGATGCCTGTAATTAGGATCAAAGCTAATTAGACAACCTGCTTTTTTTGCTTTAGCCAATAATTCAAGGTAAGTGTTTTGAAGGGGGCCGGGTAAAAAAGCAGTAGCCGATCCAAAATGTACTATTCCATATTCATTTAAATGAAGTCCTGCTAAATCTAAAAGGGTTAACTCTATATCCGCACCTCTATTAAAATAAAAATCTCTTTCTCCATTATTCATTAAAGAAACAAATGCAAACGTAGTAAAATGGGCAGGGTCCTTAATCATTAAACTTGTATCCACCCCCATTTCTTTCAGTAAACTAATAAGGTGAAGTCCAAAGGGGTCTTCACCTACCTTGGCTGCCATAGTTACCTCGCCTCCTAGTGCAGCAATAGCCGCTGCAACATTGGCGGGAGCACCTCCTGCTTTTTTTAAAAAATGTTGGCCATTAGATAAGGATACATTTACATCGGTGCAAATCATATCAATTAATGCCTCTCCAATACAAAGTACTTTCATCTATTATTTTATATAATTAAATATAGTCATTTTTTAAAAGGGCTGTATCTTTGCATAGTATAAATAATACGCTCATTCATGTCTATCGAAGTTAGTTATCAAAAAGCGCAGGTCTTAGAAGCCTTGCGTTATCACTTTATAAAGCAGCCAGAAATTAAAACACTTATGATAGTGGTGAATGTCTATGCTATTCTTACAGGGATTTTATTATTCTTAAAAAAAATTAGACCAGAACTATTTTTATTGGGCTCGATACTTTGGGTGGTACTGCTACTTTTATTTTGGTATGTGATGCCCAATATTTTTTATAAAAAAACGGCCTTGTTTACCTATACCTGGGATTTTCATTTTGATACCCAAAAGGCAAGCCTTCAATCCTTGCAAGGAGAGGCCAGCTGGAACTGGGAAGAATTAACCCATTACTTTGAAAGCCCTCATTTTTTCCATATTTATTTTGGCCCTAAAACTTTCTTTATTATTCCCAATGATAATATGACCAGCGATGAACAGCAAGCACTAAGGTCTATTTTAAAGAAGAAATAAACGCTTATTTATTCTTTAATGAATTGTTCTTTGCTAGGGTTATCCACTTTTTACTATTTATACCTATTGAAAACCCCCATTTTACTACTAATTGTTCGCTTATGTAAAGGCCTATAAATGACCCTATTTGCAGTATTTCTAGCCTATAAAAGCCCCAAAAAGCCGAAAATAGCCCTACCTTGTAGGGGTACTTCAAAATGTGTAAACAAAAAGGCAAATAAAATACCTCGTTTTTAACAAAAAGTATATTTTTGCGCCGTAAACAAAAACTATTTACAATGTCAGACATCGCTACAAGAGTTAAAAAAATCATCGTTGACAAATTAGGTGTAGATGAAGCAGAAGTTACAAGTGCCGCTTCTTTTACAAATGATTTGGGAGCTGATTCTTTAGACACAGTTGAATTAATTATGGAATTTGAAAAAGAATTCAATATTTCAATTCCTGATGAACAAGCAGAAACTATTACTACCGTTGGTCAAGCTGTTGCTTATTTAGAAGAGCACGCGAAATAACTAATTCAATTAGAAGTTTCAAGCTGAATCATCGGCATATTTAAATCCGCCTTTTTGAGCCTTTGCTTTAAAGGCGGATTCTTATTTTAAAACGATCAACATGCAAACTAAACGCATTGTAGTTACAGGAATTGGTACTTTAACACCTATTGGAAATAACCTAGCTTCTTACTGGGAAAACTTAGTCAATGGTGTATCGGGTGCAGATATGATAACACAATTTGATGCTTCTAAGTTTAAGACAAGATTTGCATGTGAAATCAAAGGTTTTGATCCCGTTGAATTTATGGATCGCAAAGAAGCTAGAAAACTAGATCGCTTTGCTCAAATTGCACTAGTAGCTAGTGACCAGGCGGTTATTGATGCGGGCATTACCAAAGAGAATGTGGATCACGATAGAGTAGGTGTTATTTTTGCAAGTGGTATTGGTGGATTAACCACTTTCACAGAAGAAGTAACCAATTTTGTTCAAGGAGATGGTACACCTAGGTTCAATCCCTTTTTTATTCCAAAAATGATTTTAGATATTGCGGCAGGGCAAATTTCTATGAAGCATGGTTTTCGTGGACCCAACTTCGCAGTGGTAAGTGCCTGTGCTTCTAGTACCAATGCCATTGTCACTGCTATGGATAATATCAAATTAGGCAAGGCCGATATTATTGTTACAGGTGGTGCGGAGTCGGTAATTGGTATTGCGGGTATGGGTGGTTTCAATGCCATGAAGGCGATGAGTGAAAGAAATGACGATCCTAAAACAGCAAGTCGTCCTTATGATAAAGATAGAGATGGTTTTATCATGGGAGAAGCTTCCGGCGTTTTAATATTAGAAGAATTAGAGCACGCGAAAAAACGCGGTGCTAAAATATATTGTGAAGTAGTGGGAGGTGGCGCTACTGCAGATGCTTATCATTTAACAGCACCACATCCCGATGGATTAGGCGCTAAAAATGTAATGATTGCTGCTTTGAAAGATGCTGAAATGCAGCCTTCAGATATTGATTATATCAATACACATGGAACTTCAACTCCTCTCGGAGATATTGCTGAAACCAAGGCCATTACAGCGGTCTTTGGTGAGCATGCGTATAATTTAAATATCAGTTCTACTAAATCCATGACAGGTCATTGCTTGGGAGCTGCGGGTGTGATTGAAGCCATTGCTTGTATTCAAGCAGTGGTGCATGATATTATTCCTCCAACCATCAATCATTTTACAGACGATCCTGAATTAGATCAAGGCCTTAATTTTACTTTTAATAAAGCGCAAAAAAGAACAGTGAATGCTGCCTTAAGTAATACTTTCGGATTTGGCGGACACAATGCCTGCGTGATTGTAAAAAAATACAAGGCCTAATTTAAAGTGAAAAGAATACAAAATTTACTTTCCTTTTTCAAAAAATCGGATTTTGAAAATAATTTAGCAGCACTCATTGGCTACCAAACAAAGAGTATTGTTCTTTTTCAAACAGCTTTGAATCATAGATCGGTAAGAGAGAATCCTGCAGAAAATAATGAAAGACTTGAATTTTTAGGCGACGCTATTATAAGTTCGGTGGTAGCCGATTATTTATTTAAAAAATATCCCTACAAAGGCGAAGGTTTCTTAACAGAGATGCGCAGCAAGATGGTGAATAGACAACAACTTAATCATATTGCAGTGCAAATGGGCCTTCGCAAAATGACGCGTTTTAATAAAATGGATGGGTCTTTGAAAACAAGTCAAATTTTTGGCAATACTTTAGAGGCCTTGGTGGGCGCCATTTATTTAGATAAGAAATATGATTTTACAAAACTTTGGATTATAGAGAAAATGATTCAGCCTTATTTGTTCATGGACGATTTAGAACAAATAGATATTAATATAAAAAATAAAATTATTGGCTGGGCCTTAAAGCAAGGCAAGCAAATAGATTTTGTATTAGCAGGTGAGCAACTAGAAGGAAGAAGAAGATTATTCACCATTAATGTAGTGCTAGATGGAGAAGTGGTCACTGCACAAAAAGGCTATACTAAAAAAGATGCTAGCCAGTTAGCTGCACAAAAAGCCATTGAAATTTTAGGAATTTAATTACTAGAAGAATATAATTATTGCAAGTATATAATTACTACAGATATATAATTGCTGCAAGTATATTTAAGCCTTTATTTAAATACTTTGACAAAGTTCTATAAGCACCCCGTTTGTTTCTTTAGGGTGCACAAAACAAATTAATTTATTATCAGCGCCTTTTTTAGGTGTTTCACTTAGTAGGGTAAAGCCTTGTTTTTTTAATCTTTCCATTTCCTCAATAATATCTGGCACTTCAAAAGCAATATGGTGCATTCCTTCCCCCTTTTTATCGATAAATTTCGCAATGGGGCCTCCCGGGTCGCTGCTTTCCAGTAACTCAATCTTGGTGCTTTTTTGCAGAAAAAAGGCTGTATTCACGGCTTCGCTGGCCACGGTTTCGGTCTTATAGCAGGGGCTTCCTAAGAGCTGTTCAAACAAAGGAATGCTTTTGGCTAGGTCCTTTACCGCGATGCCAATATGTTCTACTTTATAATCCATGGTGCAATTGTTTTACGAATTGGGAAAAAATTACCTTTAATACTTAACGAATTCAATAAAATCAAGCCTTAAGCTTTAGCTTTGTGCTTTAGAAAAAATCAAATTCGAACATGTTAAAATTACCAATTTATCTTGATCATAATGCAACTACTCCCATGGATCCTAGGGTTTTAGAAGCTATGTTACCTTATTTTGTCGAAAATTTCGGAAATGCGGCTAGTCGTAACCATTCTTTTGGATGGCAAGCAGAGGAGGCAGTGGATTATGCCCGTGAGCAAATTGCCCAATTAATTGGAGCCGATCCTAAAGAAATTATATTCACCTCTGGTGCTACCGAAGGCAATAACCTGGGCATCAAAGGTGTATATGAAATGTATGCTAGCAAGGGTAATCATATTATTACTTGCACTACAGAACATAAAGCTGTTTTAGATACTTGTAAGCACTTAGAAAAATTGGGTGCTGAAGTTACTTATTTAGAAGTTCAACCTGACGGTTTAATAGATTTAAAACAATTAGAAGCTGCTATGAAGCCTACTACTATTTTAGTAGCCATCATGTATGCGAATAATGAAATTGGTGTGATACAACCCGTAAAAGAAATTGGAGCGATTGCTAAAAAGCATGGCGCTTTATTCTTTTCAGATGCAGTGCAAGCTGTAGGAAAAATTCCTGTAGATGTGATTGCAGACGGAATTGATATCATGTCCTTTACTGCTCATAAAATGTATGGTCCAAAAGGGGTAGGTGCTTTATATGTGAGAAGAAAAAATCCGCGTGTAAAAGTAACTGCGCAAATAGATGGCGGTGGACATGAAAGAGGAATGCGAAGTGGTACTTTAAATGTACCAGGTATTGTAGGCTTTGGTAAAGCTGCAGAAATAGCAAGGTTAGATATGGCTAGCGATACAGAGAGAATTTCAAAACTAAGAGACAAGTTAGAAAATGCCTTAAAGGTAATTGACGAGACTTATGTAAATGGAAATCCAGCGCACCGTTTACCGCATGTAAGTAATATTTCTTTTAAATATGTAGAAGGGGAAGGTTTAATGATGGGCTTTAACAAGGACATCGCTTTATCTTCTGGTTCGGCTTGTACCTCTGCTTCTTTGGAGCCTAGCTATGTTTTAAAAGCATTAGGCTTAGGAGATGATTTAGCACATAGCTCTCTTCGTTTTGGTTTAGGAAGATATACCACTGAAGAACAAATTGATTTTACCATTAAAGCCGTAACCGATACTGTATTAAAGCTAAGAGAAATGAGCCCACTTTGGGAAATGTTTAAAGAAGGTATTGATATTGACGCGATTCAATGGGCGCACCACTAAAATGGGCTTGTTTCATTAATCGAATTTTTTTAATAATTTTGAAAATATAAAATAAAAATAAAATGGCATATTCAGATAAAGTAATCGATCATTATTCTAATCCTAAAAATGTAGGAACATTAGATAAAGGTTCAAAGAGTGTAGGTACTGGTTTAGTAGGTGCACCTGAGTGCGGAGACGTTATGCGTTTACAAATTCAAGTGGACGAAGCGACTGGTCTTATTACCGATGCAAAATTTAAAACATTTGGTTGCGGTTCTGCCATTGCCTCTTCTTCACTAGCCACAGAGTGGTTAAAAGGAAAAACAATTGACGAAGCTGTTAAGATTGACAATATGGATTTAGTAGAGGAATTAAATTTACCTCCCGTTAAAATTCACTGTTCAGTATTAGCAGAAGATGCTATTAAAGCAGCCATCAATGATTTCCGTGTGAAGAACGGACTAGCTGAA
>Ga0315899_10002279_pt1 | contig 21288 bp, 18 predicted proteins | sample LakEriMetagenome_2_FD_203518 | JGI IMG/M metagenome (GOLD analysis project Ga0315899, IMG submission 203518) | Freshwater fungal communities from buoy surface, Lake Erie, Ohio, United States - Buoy 4 MA112 | ecosystem: Environmental > Aquatic > Freshwater > Lake | place: USA: Lake Erie, Ohio... | reverse complement strand
ATTTGGCGAGGCTGGAGGTTCGCGACGATTACAACCAATCGACCTACCAATTGTTCTGGCGTATATGCAGCTTTGATGCCGGCAAACACGGTCCGAGTGTTATCGCCGCCCAAGCTAACAGTTAACTTGATCAGCTTGCGTGCCTCAGGCACTTCTTCTGCTTTGATAACCCTCGCAACTCGTAAATCGACCTTGGCAAAATCTTCGATAGTGCAGGTTGGAGCTAGTGGCTCGGCAGCCAATGCGTCCGCTGAATCTACGGGCGCGCTTGTTGGTGCAGCGACTTGTTCTGGTGCGACTTCTGCGGCTGGCACTTCTGGCTTGCTTTCTTCGATCATCATTTGAACTTTCTCTGGTAAGAGTCTTTGCATTAAATGTTGGAATTTTGAAATTGGGCTGCCGACGATTGCGGTCTGGCTGTCGACCCACGATTGGATCGGCGATTGCAACAGCTCGCTACATTGATTGGAGAGTCGTGGCAAAATGGGTGTCAAATAGATGCAGAGTTGTCGGAATAAGTTTAGTACAACGGTGCATACATCTTGTAATTCTTGTTGACGTTCCGGATCCTTTTTCAAGGACCATGGAGCGTTGTTTTCGACATAGGCATTAGCCTTGTCCGCTAGCTCCATAATGGTTCGCGTCGCTCGGGCATAATCTAATTGTTCGTAAGACTGAGCTATCTTCTCACCGGCTTGAGCGAATTCCTGGAATAGGCCGCCATCATCCGGGTAGTTGCTGGATAAGCCAACCGTCTCAATAAATCGCGCGGTACGGCTTGCTAGGTTAATCACCTTGCCGATCAAGTCGGAATTCACTTTGTTGACGAACTCGGTCAAATTTAGGTCGATGTCGTCCAATCGTGGCCCTAGCTTGGAGGCATAGTAGTAACGCAAGAAAGACGGATCCAGATGCTTGAGGTAGGTCGATGCACTAATTTGGGTTCCCTTGCGCTTTGACATCTTTTCACCGTCCACGGTCAAGAAACCATGGATGTGAACAAACTTGGGAAGGGAGTAGCCTGCTGTCTTTAGAACACCGGGCCAGAATAGTGTGTGAAAGTATGTAATGTCCTTTCCGATGAAGTGATGAATCTCGGTGTCATCGCTCTTCCACCAGTCGTCTAGTGACTCACCATTTTTCTTGCACCATTGCCATGTTGAGGCGATGTATCCGATTGGTGCATCAAACCAGACGTACCAATAGTTGCCGGGGCTATCGGGAATTTCAAATCCGAAATAAGGTGCCGGACGGGATACGTCCCAGTCTCGGAGCGGCTTGCCCAAAAAATGTCCTTTGAGATAGTTCGCGACTTCGCTTTGCAGGTGCTCGCCCGATTGGGTCCAGGAGTCCAAGAACTCATGAAGTTGCTCGAGCTGTACGAACAAATGTTTCGCGGTCTTCTTGATTGGGGTTGAGCCGCTGAGGGTACTTACCGGATCGATGAGATCGGTCGGAGCATAAGTGGCGCCGCACGCTGAGCAGTTGTCGCCGTACTGGTCGACTGCTTTACAATTGGGACACGTTCCTTTTACAAATCGATCAGCCAGGAAGGTGCCAGCGACGGTGTCGAACAATTGCTCAACATCATCCTCAACAACCAAACCTGCTTGGCGAAGGGACGCCCAGATGCCATCGCAGAGAGTTTTGTTCTCTGGCGAATTGGTGCTGCCATAGTTGTCAAACGCGATGTCGAAGCCGGCAAAATCTCGCTCGTGAGCGGCTTGCATTTCGGTAATCCAGTCTTCTTCGGGCCGCCCTTCTTGGCGAGCTCGAATCATAATGGCCGTACCGTGGGTGTCGTCGGCACAAATGTAGATGCATCGGCGACCAGTCAGCTTTTGGAAGCGGACCCAAATGTCGGTTTGCAAGTATTCAACGAGGTGCCCGAGGTGGATATGCCCGTTGGCATAGGGGAGGGCAGCGGTGACAAGTATCTTTGGTTTGGACATCAAATCGAGGTGGTTGCAGTGCGAATCGGAAAGGGAAATCGTCTCAAATACGTCCCAGTTCGGTCCTCGATTGTATCCTCATAGCTAGGATTCAGAAATCGCTAACTCCTTAATGAATCGGAACTTCGGTAAAGAGGGACTTGTTTCTGAGCAGCACGTCTCCGGGGTAGCGAGTGACTACCTCATAATCTGGTAAGAGAGCCAGGAGCTGGGGCAGGTTCACCTGGCCCTCGTAGAGTTCACGGTTGCTGTATTCGGTGTAAAGGTAGCGAGTCCTAGCCAAAGCTTCTCGCCCTCCTCGAATGAAGAGGTTTTCGGCTCCTTGAACGTCCACCCACATAAAGTCGATGATATCGAGATCTAGTTCTCGGTAGACTGAGTCGAGTTTCCGAGTTCGAATGCTAATCGTCTTGTCAAATTTGCACCAAGGATGTCGTTCCAAATGTTCTTTCGGTTTCCGAATGGAGCCCGAAAGATCCCAGCCCTCGGGGCGGTAATCCTTGAATTTATTCGATTCTGGGACGCCATCGCTGACGTAGAAATCGGTTGAGCCATCTAGATCGCTCAATGCACACTCGAGCAATGTTGCTCGGGGGTCATCAATACGATTCCTAAAACGCTTGATCGCTCGCGGATCAGGTTCAAAGGCAAACAATCGAATGCCGGAACCAAAGATCTTTAAGAATCGTTCGGTCTCGCTACCGTCATTGCAGCCAACCTCGAAAACTACAGGTGAATTGGTTTGCAACAAATTGGGCAAGTCTTCTATTTGAAGCAAACCGCGACGGATCGGTGGATCGATGCCTAGCCAAACCCTAAGTACATCGCGGCTTTTCTCTAATAGTTTCATTGCACCCTTCTTCCCTGAACGGAACGATCACAGTGGTCGTAATTGCCGCTTGATCGTAACAATTTAGGGAATTCGGATAAACAGTGAAAATTGCGGACGGGATATGCTAGCGAACTTCCTGAGGGTTGGTCGCGAGAGTCTGCCATCTAGCCGTGAGCAAATGGATTTCCTCAAGCAGGGTGATTTGCTCTTTTGAAAAAGCTCCCGAAGTCACTTGTACTGAGTTAGGGGCATCAGGTTCATCCCCGAGTCCTGCGTTATGCTGAGCTTTTTCTAGGATTCTCTTTCGTAACTCTTCTGCGTTCGCGATTCCTACGAGCCATCCGCTGTGTGCCCCCATTGCATTTACCTCGCTCGTGCTCCCTCCTCCAGCAGTGCTTACGCTCAAGTTCGCGAATCCAAACCATCTCTGTAGAGGACCCTGGACAATATTCACATTCTGAACATTTTCGAACGTGATGGTGGTCTCGTGAATTGTCCAGATGCCACGACGGATTCTCATGCTGCGATCTGATAAAACATACCAAGTCGTATCGTAGGCAAGATGCAAGACGATGTAGGCGACGATATCCGGTAGTACGATCAACGCCAGCCAAAGTGGAGCGGTTATAAGCCCCCAAAATGGCAGGATGACCAGCATTACGACCCAAGCAACAATAAAGATGATATCTAAGGTGAACAGACCAATCCAAAACAGGAACTTCTTGTAAGCCAAGAAAGAGGGAGATGGTCGATGATACTCAATGTGTTCCTGGTCAAATGAGGGCAAATTGGGTGGTTGATCTGGTACGAGAAATAGCCTTGTCAATAAACCCCACACGCCGTGATAGCACCATTCGCTAGCCCGTTTTACGAGTTTCGATTCGCTCATGATGGACCTCCCGGTTGAGGCCCTTGCAGATGGTTTGCTGAAAGGTTGCTCGATTGTGGCGAGTCGGTCGGTGCAGCGGCATGTTTCACAACTGCCGCCAAATTATCGCGGATCCCTCTTAGCAGAGCAGTTACCTCGTTGGCGTCCCCCTGGTGGTCTAAAGTCTGTTGGTCGTTTGTGGCCGAGAGATCGTTGCCTCCGGACTTGGCACCCCGCATTCGTTCGTAGAGCCAGTCGCGTAATTGATCAGGGGATTCGATTCCTTCGACAACAATTTCGGGCATAGAGTTGCCCGAGGCTGTTTGAATACTCACGCTAGAAATCCCCAGCCATCGCTGGATGATATTGTGCGAGACATGGATATCTTGGATTCTGCGGTAAGCGACGATAACCTCCTTGCGAAAAAGGAGTCCAACGCTCATGCGGATCCCAGTATCCTGTAACTCATATCTCAGTGTTTTAAATCGGATCCAATTCACAGGGAACAGGAGTAGCACGAGTGGCCCACCAAACATCGAGATCAGAAAGTAATATGTGAGCAAAGACTGCGAAGGGGTGTCTATCTTTGGTTTGTCTGGCTTTAACGGTTTGTTTGTCATCGTTGATCGTTTGGCCCCTTCGAGGTGACGGTGCAATGAAAAATCTCAGTTGAAACGAGAGAGGCGGGAGTGGTGACAATTCGTCCATCTTAACTGAAAGTCAGGAGCATTTGCATTCCCGGCCGTATTGATGATGGTTACACTGTACGGACTATTCGCGGGAACGGGGGCGGTAAGCCGTCTTTTTTCCAGGAGCACATTTTTAAACTAGGTTTTTGCATATGATAATCGGCGTTCCAAGAGAAGTTAAAGATGACGAGTACCGCGTTGCCATGCTACCAGTTGGGGTAGAAGAATTGGTGTCACGAGGTCACAAAGTCATCGTACAAGCGAACGCTGGGATCGGATCCGGTTTGGCTGATCACGCTTATTTGCAAGCTGGGGCTGAGTTGGTCTCGTCGGGAGAGGATGTCTTTCGGCAAGCGGATTTAATCGTCAAAGTAAAAGAGCCCATGCAGTCCGAATGGGGGCTAATTCGTCCCGGCCAGATTCTGTTCACTTATTTTCACTTTGCGGCTGACAAGAAGCTTACCGAAGCCATGCTGCAATCGAATGCCAGTTGCTTTGCCTACGAAACCCTTCGTGATGCTCAGGGCCGTTTGCCATTGCTAACGCCGATGAGCGAGGTGGCAGGCAGAATGAGCATCCAAGAGGGGGCGAAGTACTTGGAGCGACCGCAAATGGGGCGTGGTATTTTGTTGGGTGGTGTGCCGGGTGTGGCACCCGCTCACATTACTATCCTCGGTGGAGGTGTGGTTGGTGCCAATGCAGCGAGGATCGCTGCGGGCTTTCAAGCGGACGTCGCGATATTGGATGTTAACTTGGATCGGCTTCGTTATTTGGACGACGTAATGCCTCCGAACGTCAACGCGCTGTTTAGTGACCGGCATACCATTCGTGAAGAGCTCAAACTTGCTGATTTGGTCATCGGATCGGTTTTGATTCCCGGAGCAAAGGCGCCTTATTTGGTTAAGAAAGAGGACCTCAAGCTCATGAAGCCTGGTAGCGTGATTATCGACGTAGCGATTGATCAAGGTGGGTGTGTTGAAACCAGCCGCCCGACAACGCACCAAAATCCGACCTATATGGTTGATGACATCCTTCACTATTGCGTCACCAACATGCCTGGGGCTGTAGGACGAACCAGTACTTATGCATTGTGCAATGTGACACTACCTTGGGTTTGCCAAATTGCAGACCGAGGAGCCGACTGGGCGATGACTTCGTCTAAGCCATTGCAAGCAGCTTTGAATGTGCATGCTGGCAAAGTGACCAACGAAGCTGTGGCGCAAACCTTCGGATTAGAATTCTGCAACATTGGTTAATCGTTTTAATTGATATTCGGAACAAAAAACGATTCTTAGATCGTATCGATTTTGTGGGCTAGCTTTTTTTTCTAATGTACCGAAAGACGCAGCACCGATACTCCCCGACAATTGGTCGACGGAGTTCGGCCGTGCGTCCTACCTGCCCGAAATTTGGTTGCTAGATCGCATTAGTGTTTCCACGGATGGTCTTTCCACTTGATCACAAGGTCCATCCCCATGCGTTTATTCAGCGTAGCCTTTGCACTATCGGCATTTCTTACAGCGGCGAGCGCTTTTGCTCAAACCAGTGAGCCTCTCACCAGTGGTTCTCCATCGGCACCGCAAATGGAGCCAGGCTCGGCTCGATTTCAAGAATCATTATCTCACCAAATTCGCGTCGTGAAGGCTCAAGAGCACAGAGCTCATCGGCAGTCTCTACTCCGTTATTACGATGCGGCTGGTTACGACTATGCCCATCCCGTCATGAACTCCGGCACGTTTTCCATTCCGATCGCTCCATACTCTCGGTACGTTTGGAGGCGAGGAGTGGTCGTAGCCCCTGCTGGTTTCTACTAATTGTCCGAAGCCCGATCCAGCAAGAATTTGCAAACGACATTGAATTTAGCGAAGTTGTTGGACCTGACGCTTTTGAAATCACATCGATATACTGTAAAAACCTGAGGGGCTTCGGCATTGCATTTTGCCATAGCTGGGCCCTTCCCGTTAGGACTTTGTTGCATAAAGCCGAAACGCTTGGCGTTCAATTGATGACCATTAACCGTGTGCTAGCGCACTGCGGCTGGTGAGCCATAACGCCCTAGCGTACAGTTCTAAGGCAACAAATCCGTTGGGCTCGACGTTAGGGGTAGACTATGCCTCAAAGCCGGTCCAAGGAACATTCAGCAGAAGTATCGACGATCTTATGGTAGAAATTGAGTTTAATGGAACCAAGCGGCAGGTGCCCGTGGGGACTACCATATTGGATTTACTCCAGGAATCAAAAATCGAAACTCGATTTTGCGCCGTGGAATCCAATCTCGATATCGTGCCAAAATCCAGTTATGGTACGCACCAAGTTCAAGCGGGTGACAAGATTGAAGTTGTTACCTTGGTTGGAGGTGGATAATGAGTGAGTCGACCACCTCCTCTGTTGACCAAACCGGTGAATGGAAACTCGATCAGACCCTGACTGTTGGTAGCCATACGCTACGTAGCCGTTTGATTGTAGGTACCGGCAAGTACGATACAAATCAACTGATGAAGGATTCTTTGGTAGCGAGCGGAAGCGATTGCGTTACCGTCGCGGTACGCCGCGAGAAGATGTATACACGAGAAGGGGAGAACATCCTCGACTTTATAGATTGGGAGCGATATACGTTGCTGCCCAACACGGCCGGCTGTTTTACTGCGAAAGATGCGGTACGTGTTGCTAGGTTGGGAAGGGAAATCTTGCGAGGCCTCGAGAACCCAGGTGAGAATTGGGTCAAACTCGAAGTGCTTGGTGATACCAAGACATTGCTCCCGGATCCGCTTGCCACTCTTGAAGCTTGCAGGGAGCTCGTGGCTGATGGATTTGAGGTTCTTTGCTATACAAGCGATGATCCGATCATGGCCATGCGATTAAAGGATGCTGGTGCAGCCAGCGTCATGCCTGCTGGTTCTCCGATCGGTTCTGGCCAAGGTATTCTCAATCCCAACAATCTCAGAATCATTCTCGAATACCTAAAAAGTGATGATCCTAATTACCCGGTTATCGTCGACGCGGGGGTTGGGACAGCCAGCGACGTAGCAGTTGCTTTTGAGCTAGGTGCAGATGGGGTGTTGCTAAACACTGCTATCGCCCACGCCAAAGACCCGGTTGCGATGGCACGAGCCATGCACCACGCTGCGTTAGCGGGACGACTGGCCTTTACCGCAGGTCGAATTCCGAAAAAACTTTACGCTACGGCGAGTAGTCCAGAAGAGGGCGTTATCACATCGAGACCGTGGTAATACCGAGTCTAAATCAATCGTCAGCAAAGGAAGACTAGATGTCAGAGCAATCGTACGATGTAGTTGTGATTGGTTCCGGCCCTGGAGGTGAGGGAGCCGCCATGCAATGTGCCAAGGGTGGCAAGCGAGTCGCCGTTATCGAAGCGTACGATAAAATTGGCGGAGGTTGCACGCACTGGGGTACCATTCCTAGCAAAGCTCTGCGGTTCTCTATCTATAGCGTTATGGAGGCCATGAATAATCCCATCGTTCGCGAAATGGGAATTCACCTCAACCCGACCTTTGCACAGCTCCGAGCAAGTAGCCGATCCATCATCTCGAAACAAGTTTCCATGCGGCAAACTTTCTACGAGCGAAACAACGTACCCGTTTTCCATGGCCACGCAAAGTTCATCGACGCTAACACTATCGAAGTCGACGCGGACACGCGACTGAGAGGTGATTATGTAGTGATTGCGACGGGATCCCGACCGTTCCGTCCGGCTGGTGTGGACTTTAATCACCCGCGCGTCTTCGATAGTGATACGATTTTGGACTTAGCATTTAAGCCACAGTCCATAACCATTTACGGTGCAGGTGTAATCGGCTGTGAATATGCCTCCATGTTTCGTAACCTCGGAATTAAGGTTAATCTCGTCAACACCCGAGCCAAATTGCTAGAGTTTCTGGACGATGAAATCATTGATGCATTAAGTTACCAAATGCGTGATTCTGGCGTTATTCTTCGGCACAATGAAATTTGCTCCAGAATTGAACCTAAAGATGACGGGGTCATTCTATCGCTGGAAAGTGGCAAGCAAGTAAAGACCGATGCATTGCTATGGGCCAACGGACGATCAGGTAACATCGAGGGACTCAACTTGGATGCTATCGGCGTGCAAGCAAACAGCCGAGGAGTTATCGCGGTCGACGACAATTTCCGAACCTCTTGCCCCAATATCTATGCGGTCGGTGACGTAATTGGTCACCCCTCACTCGCTAGTGCGGCTTACATGCAAGGGCGAGGTGCAGCTCAGCACATCCAAGGTACGGCGGCCGATGTTAAGTTGACGGACATACCGGCCGGCATTTATACATCGCCGGAAATCAGCTCGATAGGCAAGACGGAGCGTGAGCTTACTGAAGCGAGAGTGCCTTATGAGGTAGGTCATTCGCAATTCAAGAGTTTAGCTAGAGCTCAGATAACTGGTCGAGCGATAGGAATGCTCAAGTTGCTATTCCATCGTGAAACCTTGGAGATCTTGGGGGTGCATTGCTTTGGTGCCAACGCGTCCGAGATTGTTCACATTGGCCAAGCCATCATGAAACAACCTGCTCCTCACAATACGCTTGAGTATTTCATCAATACAACATTCAACTACCCCACGATGGCAGAAGCCTACCGAGTCGCAGCCTTAAACGGCTACAATCGATTGTTCTGATCCATATGCAAAGTAGCACAACTGTCTCGAATCAAATGACATGCCGGAGAATCTCCAGGACATTCGGAACCATTTATGAAACCCCATCGCTTTTTGTATGCCACCGTTGTCTCCATCGTGTTCGTGTGTCTGATTGTCACGTGGACCGTGAAACAGAACTCGATTGCCTCCTCGAGGTCTGAACTCTCCGATGATGAGATTCGAAAGCAATTGGTCGGCTCGTGGCGCATCGTATCTGCCTCCTTCGGAGGGGTCCCGAGCGAACTACACAAGAACTCGATCACCATCAAGCATATCACACCCGTCCACATTATTTGGATTGGTTACCAACCCGATGATCGAAACATTTTCCGCTCGGCAGGTGGGAGCTGGAAAGTCAGCGATGGCAAATATATCGAGACGATGCGATATGGACTGGATCCTAAGTTCAAAGACAACACCTTTGGAAAAGACTTCGTCTTCGAGTGCCGATTTGAAGGTGATCTATGGATTCAAACTGGCAAGCTTTCCAATGGCTCAGAAATGATTGAGACGTGGCAACGAGTCAAGCCAGACGAGGACGTTGCTACGCGCCCTGCGGATCTCAAGCCATAAACGTTCACCGCTCAGCGAGCCTACTAAAGTAGGATTCGATCCTACGACCTACGGATTAGAAATCAGGTGTCTACCAACGAATTACAAGGGTCTGAGGATGCTGTGGCACCATATTGGCACACCGACCCCCGTTTTGTAGCGTTAGCCAAGGCTTGGCCGGGACTCGATGAGGCAGCGAAAAGCCTTCTCGCACAAGTTGCGAATAAACTCCTAGTTGCCGACCTAACCCAATAGCCTAGTTACGAACTTGCCATTAGGCTTCCAAATTGATTGGCGTTGGTTTCTAAAGATACGGATGTCGAAAGATTTGATTAGTTTCACAAGACGAGAGCTTGCCTAAAGGCTGTTGGCCTCCAATTTCCAAAAAGCCGAGCCGTGGTAAACAAACTTTGGTAGAGCTGATCGTTGAACCTTTTCTATTGTTTGCCAGCAAAGCCGCCTTTGGCTTTTTGAAATTATCTCTTTTCGATGAGAAGACTTGCAACCACCGGCCGTTGATGTTCTTGGTACCGCACTTTAGGCCATCCTGAATCACGGGATTTCATTTCGAGGATCCCCAATTTCGAGGACGCCAAGTTAGTAATGAACTGACGGAATTTGGGTCTAAGTAATGATCGTCAGATGCAGAGCCTAGCCAGAGTTCCAGACAGAAAACCAAGTATTAGAGAATCTTCTTCCGCAAGAGTGCGGTTTTTTTCAAAATGCAGTTTTCTTGGTCACCTTTTATAAACTGCGGCATAAGACTAGCTTCAAAAGCCAAACATTGCATAAAGACATCACGTCATCCGAAAAAGAACGTCTAAACCTGACTTCGGAATTGACTTCGGCAAGTTATCACCCGATAATAGAGTTGTTCAAGAAACTAGCGAAGAGGCTTCGGTGTTACTTCCGCCTTGGCGGTTCACACCCTCGCCTCTGACTATATGGGAGCATCTGTTTAAGACAGATGCTCTTTTTTTATGTGGATTCCCGAAAGCCGCGAACTCGAAAACAACCCCGGTGCCGTCTTCCTTATTGCAGGATGGCAGGAGCTTTTCTACGGTTTCACTCCAGACTCTTTCCAGCCTCGCCTTCACAATGTCGCTTCGTTAGCAAACGAATTTATCGATCTCGGGGTTAAGTTCGGATCGCAACCCCGTCTTATCTCGCAAATCGAGCGAGTCCGCGAGGAATTGGCGGAAAGGTGCAAACATGAGGCTTTGCTTCTCGCGCAGATTCCAAGGTACCAGTCTCGGTTGAAGCAGCTCATTAACGCTCAAACGTCTCAAGAGATTGTGGCGATAGGGGAAATCATCATTGAGGATGCTGAGTATTACCGGAGTGCATTTGAAAAGCATGCCCAAACTTCTATTGATTGTCTTCCAAAGGGTAAAGAAGACGCCCTCGAGTGTCTTCGCAACCTTGCGACGTTCGCACTCCAGAAAGGCAAAGAAGATGATGATGTTTGGCTCCCACTTTCGAAAGACGAGAATCGCAATCCGCAAGATATCTTTAGTGACATGGTCAAATTGACTCGAGAAGGTAAAAAAAGCTACAACTGCACATTCACTGTTACCGGTACACATGATGGATTGCACTCGGTAGTAAACAAATTGAAGTACAAAGTTGTAAGGGCATCTGAATTATCCAAAGAGTACTTGGGGCAAATTGATTCGACGGGGAAGAACTGCCTTCACATACAGATTTGCGTACGGAGTCATTCAATCCGAAGTGCAGTTGCGGAAGCCCGCAGAAGGCTATCTCACTGCATAGGTTACGTAAGCCTGTATACTAACCCGCCCGCTTTGAGAATCGAATCCAAAGCCTTCGTAACTGTTGGAGGTTTAGACCAGGTCTTCGTTCAAAACGAACAAGCCTTTAGAAGACTCCACCGTCGAACTCGTGCAAAGAGTGACATAAGTGAACTAGTTAAGCATATTAGCAAACGGCGTCTCGACAAACGGCTCTTAGCTGCGATTGAGCAATTAGCGTTAGCGTCAGGAAGTAGTGACCCCAGAACTAGATTTATTACATTGTGGTCTGCCATGGAAACACTGGCCGGTGCCCATGAGGGAGAAACGACGATGGAACGAGTGTCCAACCTAGTTGTACCACTAGTGGTTTCACGACATATTCATCGGACAACTCGTTACCTATCGATTCAGATTCAGAAATTCTCAGAAGAATTTAACATTTCTAATCTAGGTCCGGGGCTATCCACGAGAAGTGGATTTGTACTTCAAGAAGATGTTCTGCGCACACTAACTTCGCCGAATTGTTCACCAGAGATGATTGGGGTACTAAATGCTATTAATCATCCGCTGTTGCGATGTCGTCTGTTTACAACCTGGAAACTGTTTCACTGTCCAAAAAGACTTCGTAACAAGCTGAAAGGTTCAGAACAGCGGATTGGCTGGCAACTTGCTAGGATCTACAGAGCAAGAAATGCCCTTGTGCATGAAGGTGAAGAAGTCAAATTCATTGTTCCACTTCTAGACAATCTACAAAACTATTTATCAATGGTGGTACAAAGAATTGTTCACGAATCTAAGTCTCATCCGAACTGGACAATACGGGGCATTCTTGAGTTTTGGAAAGGGCGCATGCAACATGCTTACCGCTGTTTGGATGAATGTCCGCAGCAACTTAACACGAGAGACTTTTTAGAAAAAGGCAGCGAATTTGCTCTCTGGAAATAACTTAAGGTTAGGAGTGTTGTTGTAATGACGGGCTTTGAGATGTGTAGCAATCACCAAAGTAGAGGACACCGCCCCAGTCCCGGTTTATAATTGAATCTGGCCGTCAGGTCGCAATCATCGCCTCAACTCCCGCAAATGCTCCACCATGCTTACACCCGTTTTAGCAACTATTGCTGTCCTGCTAGCGATAGCATCCATCACGTTCGGATTTCTTTCGGCGAGTTCAAAAAAAGCTTACGAAGGTTAACGACCTTGAATAACACGCTCCATAATTTGGATCAGAAGTTCGAGCTCGGAATGCAATTGCTCATTAGCTGATTTCTCATTTTTCATCTTGGGAAACTCTCCTCAATCAGCTTTCCACAGCCCATTCTTCGCTTAACGTCTCTGCTTGCTCGAGAACTAGCCTCACGGCTGCGTCTTGCAAATCGGGCGGATAGCCAAACTTTTTCAAGATACGCTTCACTATCACCCGAATGCGTGCTCTCGCGTTTTCCCGAAGCGTCCAGTCGATACTCACATTTCTGCGAACGGTGAGGACCAACTCCGTTGCAATCACTTTGAGCTTATCATCCCCCATAAGCTCCTCGGCGGAATTGTTCTGAATCAACGCGTCATAAAAACAAATCTCATCCTCCGTAAGATTGAGCTCTTCTCCTCGATCCGCCGCCGCCCGGACCTTGTGAGCGACGTTGATCAACTCTTCGATAATCTCTTGATTACTTATCGCTCGATTGTGGTAACTATTCATAGTCGCTTGCAACATATCCGAGAACGCACGGGCCTGGACCACATTTCGCTTGCACCGGACTTTGATTTCATCGCTGAGTAGTTTGCGAAGTAACTCAACCGCCAAATTTTTATGGGGCAGCGCACGCACCTCGTCCAAGAACTCTTCACTCAAAATCGAGACATCAGGTCGCTCCATCCCCGCTGCCGTGAAGACATCGATTACGTCTTCTTGAGCCGTGATCACAGCTTTAGAGACGAGTTGTCTAACAGCCAGATCAAGCTGCGAAGCGGTTTTGCCAGACGAACTATACTTGCGCATCATCGTGGCTACGATCTGAAAGAACGCGACTCCTTCGCGAATCTCCAAGGCGTAATCACTAACCGGACACAATGCAAAGGCTTGCGATAGCTTGCTAACATGGGTTTGCCATCGAGATTTTCCGTCTTCCTGCTCAAGAATATGTTCCTGGGCTAGCTGTGGCAAAGTGGCTTGCTCTGATGGTGTGCCGGTCATCCATTTGGTCCAATCAAGACCATGCAACATATCGCAGCATAGTTCATATTGCTTTTGCAATGCCGCGATTGCTTCAGCCAAATCAATGGTTGTCTTACCCTCACCACCACTTTCGGTGTAGGTCCTCAGCGCTTGCTGCAAAGAATCGCCAATCCCCAAATAGTCAACGATCAGTCCACCGGTCTTTTGCCCAAATACCCGGTTGACCCGTGCGATCGCTTGCATGAGCCCGTGTCCCTGCATCGGCTTGTCGATGTACATGGTATGAGCGCTGGGACAATCAAAGCCCGTCAGCCACATATCCCGGACGATGACAAGTTTGAAAGGGGTCGATGGCTTCTTGAACTGAGTTGCCAAGGTTTTGCGTCGTTCTTTGCTGCGGATATGTTGCTGCCATTCGGGGCCGTCGGCTGCGCTTCCGGTCATGATGATCTTCACGAACCCTTGCTCATCGTCTTCGCTGTGCCACTGGGGCCTCAAGCTGATGATCTCGTTGTACAGATCGACGCATATTCGACGTGACATACAGACGACCATTCCTTTGCCGTCCATCGCTTCCAGCCTCTTTTCAAAGTGATTGACCAGATCGCGAGCTAAGACCTTTAGTCGATCATCGTCTCCGACCATGGCCTCTAACGCTGCCCATTTTGTCTTGAGTCTTTCTCGAGTTGTCTCTTCCTCCGATTCGGTGACCTCTTCAAAGTCCTCGTCGATAGACTCAATGGCAGCATCGGCGAAGCTGAGCTTAACGACTCTTGCCTCATAGAAGATTGGAACCGTCGCTTTGTCCTGAACGGCTCGCTGAATGTCGTAAATGCTGATGTAGTCGCCAAATACCGCCTTGGTATTCTTGTCCGACAATTCAACCGGAGTTCCAGTAAAGCCAATAAAGGAGGCGTTGGGTAGCGCGTCCCGAATGTTCCGTGCGAAACCGTAGCTGAAACGATCCTCGCCGGTTGCTTTATCTGTTGTTCGCTTGGCTCTGAATCCGTACTGACTTCGGTGAGCTTCGTCGGCCATCACGACAACATTGGAGCGGTCGGTTAGCAATGGAAACTTCCCAGACTCCTCGGAGAACTTATGCACCGTGGTAAAGATCACGCCACCTGAACCCACTTTGAGCAGTTCACGCAAATTCTCCACGGAATCAGCTTGAATTGGCTTTTGCCTGAGGATCTCGCTACAACTCTTAAACTGTCCGAATAGTTGATCATCGAGATCGTTGCGGTCCGTTAACACGACAATCGTCGGGTTTTTCATCTCTGGTCGACTGATCACCAAACCGGCGTAGAAGAGCATCGAAAAGCTCTTGCCGCTCCCCTGCGTATGCCATACGACTCCGCAGCGTTGGTCGCCCGGTTTTCCACCAGCCATTTCTCCTGCCCAAAAACGGCCCTGTGGCTCGCCCACTTTAAGAGCGGCCCCGTCTCGGTGCGTTGCTCGCAAAGTTTCCGTAACGGCTGCGTGAACAGCATGAAATTGATGATATCCGGCTAGGACTTTAAAGACTTGATTACTATCGGAATCGTCTTCGAATAGGACAAAATCTCGCACCAAGGATAAAAAACGTTTTGGCTCAAAGACACCTCGAATGAGTGTCTCCAATGCGAGCTTTCCTTTAACCGGTTGATCACTATCAATAGTCGGCCATGGCTTGAACCACTCAATGCCTGCCGTTAGTGAACCAAGCTTGGCGTCACTGCCGTCGCTGATCACCAGCAATTCGTTGTAATCGAAGAGCGTCGGGATCTCGGTTTTATACGTCTGTAACTGCTGATAAGCATGATCGACCGTCGCGTTATCGTCTCCAAGTTTCTTTAACTCAACAATCGCTAGTGGTAGACCGTTGACGAAGACCACAATATCGGGAATCCGTTTGTGATTCCCCATGCGAATCACCATCTGATTGACGGCCAGAAAATCATTCTGGTTGGGATGATCAAAATCGAAAAGCCGAACTCGGTCCCCTTTAATGGAACCGTCTGGTCTCGCGTATTCGACCTCGACGCCATCCCGAAGCCAATTGTGAAATTGACGATTGCGTGCGATCAAGGTCGGTGCATCGAGCACCGTAACTTTGCGAAAGGCTTCTTCGAGCCCATCGGCAGGAACTTCGGGATTAAGCCTCTGAATCGCAGCTCGTAAACGCCCTTCCAAAAACACAACCGAGAACGAGGCCCGTTCTTGTGCATGCCCTTCAGGGCTTAAATCGCCACCACTGGAAATTGTGAAGCCAATATCTTGAAACCAATCTAAGGCAGCTTGTTCAAGCGTGGACTCGTTCATCTGGGGCGTTCTCGTTGTAATGGGAATCGACCAACGGTTCAAAGCTTTCCCCCTGGCACGGCTGGAAGCCAGCAGGCCAGCAGGCGTTCAGCCGACATAGCAATCGTTGCTGCGTTGGCGCGTCAGCGTTGATTTGCTCGACCGCTAAACGAACCGTTTGCTGAGGACACTCCTTGATCAGTCTCGTAACATCAGTGGCGAGGTATCGCGGGATGTAACCAAGTGGCGTTCCACTAGAAACGATCGAAACAGCATTTGAATCAGCTTGGTTAAGAGGTTGCAATCGCATCTCAAGCGAATCACCACGCCGAATGTTCTCCAGCACTGATGTTGCATTTGGAAGATGATACCGAACTCCATGAGCGAAGAAGTAGTTAACATACAATCCATGTGAATCAGGCAAAGGTTGCGGAAAGACCTCAACCGAGTCGGTTACCTTTCGCCCCTCAGTTCGTCCGAGCAATACCAACGGTTCGGGAGGATCGTCGGGATCAAAACCACTCCACTCTAGGTATCGTCTGTATTCGGGTCGCGACTTGGGAAGCAATCGATTTTCGAAAAGAGGAAACAACCTTCTAGACTCGTAGATATGATCGAGATGTTCCATCCCGTGAAAAGGCATAAATCCTTGTAGTGTCGTCGCCCCTTTTGTATAGCAGAATCGATAGACGCCATCAGTGAAGGAAAGACGACCGACCGGCCTCCAAACCGGAGCTGGGGCCTCAGCCCGCCAAGCAACGTATAAACATGGGTTCATGGGCAAAGTCTAACTTTCTAAAATTCGTCTTTGGTTGATAAGCAAAAGTCTCGTCGTGAAATCTTTGGCGATCCGAGACATGCGATCGTCGGGGATTCTTTCTACAATAGTCTCAAAGTCGGCGGCTTGGAGCAAGTGCAAGCGTTCTTGCCACGCGTGTGCCGCAGAGGGACAACGCTCGGCGAATTTTCGGTATGCTTCCAGTGTAATCAATGTTTTCTTGTCGGAATCTCTCGCGTAGAGCGAGGATCGGGCATTCCTTGCGAATTTTTCGATGTCAAAGCCAGGATCGGGTCCATTAAGACGCAGAAAACGCTTTTCGTCAGGTTCATTCCTAGCGAGGGACGCTCCATGATCGAATGAGGGCGCCAGCCTATGTTCCGAATCCCGAATCGCCCCCCCAGTTTTGGTGATGACGATCTTGATTCGCAATCAGTGCATCGAGCATCAAATAGCCTGTGTAAACATCCATCGCGGATTGCACTCCGCCTGGTAGATTGTCTGAGAACGGAGTTGCTGGAATAGCAAGCTTTTCTATCACCTCCGCGACCGCTGCAATCGTATGCTGTCGAACGCCATATTTGCTTTCCTCTTCCATGGGATAAGCCTCATTGAGTTCACCAAGCAATTGGTTCCCGAGAATTAAGGTCTTGGGAGGAGCGGCAACGTTTGGGCAGATGACGCCGAGTGCATTGCTAGAGAGTTCCACGGCTAGCTCATAATGAACATGTGGAATCTCTAGCCGCTCGCACAGCTCACAAGCTATCTTCTCAGCCCAGTCTTCACCCGTTTGTCGAATCTTGAAAAGCCAATCGACACCCGTATTCGGATGCGGGATCCAAGTCTTTTCTTTTCGACCAAGTGTCTCCAAATTGGTCGACAAGCGACTGTCTACCTCGATGACTGGATAGAAGTTCACCATAAACGTTCACGCATCTTCAGATTGACAGACTGAGGACATCTGGTCCTGGGAACTCCTCAGAGAGGAGTTTGGGAAGAAGGGTGCTGCCATGATTTGCGATAGAGTGGTTTACCCGTTAGTTCCAATCAATGATTGGATAATACTTTGGGCTAAGGCATCGTCTAAGCAGTGATCAAAGCGGCCAACGGATGGGTCGACTCCTGCATCCGCCAGGATTTGTCTAGGCACCTCGGTCACTTTTGGAACCATTAGTTTAATCCGAGTTTGGAAGGGAAACTTGCCACCCCAGATTTTTGGAACAATGTTTCGAGCCCCGTTACCGGTCGCTTGCCACAATCCCAGCAGTCCACCGATCTCATAATGATGCAAGAGTAAATAGTCCCCCGCTTTGATTTCGAGTGGCCATGGTTTGTTGGATCCGAAGAGACTCTTCTCCATGCAATCCATATAGGTCGAGCTACTGCACTCGAAGACGTAGGTATTAGGTGTCATTCTCGAGCCATGTCACGTGCGCGTAATTTGTGTTTGTAAGGCGAGTTGCAATCGAAATCATACCTGTAGGTCGGGTCTCCAGGCCCGACCCCGTATGCTTTAATCTTGTAAAGCCGGAACGGGCCTGGAGACCCGTTCTACGGTTTAACCATGATTCGTGGCTTGCCTGGAAATTGTTGTTCTTCACAAGTCACCTTGATTTTGCATCCATCCCGTTCCATAATCGTAACAGCTTATCTGCCATGTGTAGAAGGAGTAACAAAGCCGTCCCTTGGGGCGGCTTTCGCTTTTGGAGGATCTACTTGATTCGTCAACCTACGATTCCAAAATCTGCCGTGGCTTGTCCGTAGTGCAGGCGAGAGCATTGAGTAATGGTTCAACTGCGGGTTGGATTCTGAGAGTTTTGACTCGGAATCAAAAACCGGACTAGGTCAGATTTTGCCGAATTCCGACAAATCCCTATTGAACATCTCCTTACTTTGACGAATACTTGGAGTAGTTCACTACCAGTGGAAGTGAATCTATAAAGGTCTACGCTGAACCCGCCTGGCAAATCAGCGTTTTTTTATGCGCTGTCCTCAGAACCATCCAGCTCCGCTGAGGGTTTTTCTTTCTCCCGCGGCCATTTTTTACTCTTCTTGATCTTTTGAATTGTCCAAGAATCCGCCAAGTAACAGGTCACAAACTCAGCCTGCTTCTCTTTGATGATTCGGATTATGACCACAAAGTTACCGCATACGATTGCAACCCTTCTGTCGGTCGCCTCGCATCGTAGTTTGTTATCGTAACCAACACGAATATCTGCTCCGGGGTCATTCAGAGCGCATTTGACCCAATCCATTCTTTCCGCACGTTTTTGGGAAAACGTATCGTCTTTGGATTTCGGCGAGGAGGACTCAAAAAATGCATGATCGAAGTCTCGCTTGCGAAACCGGACCGAGATGTCGTCAAACGTGAGTAACGGACCTGCGCAAAAGACCGTGTGAAAATGTTCTCTGTATTCGTCTTGCGACGACAGTATCAAAAGCGGCGGATATTCAACGCGTCCCATCACCAACCCCCGGACAGATTGATTCGAAACACGTTAACTTTGTTCTCTGATCGTGGCGTAGGCGCAAGCCGTTTGTCCAAGTGGCTTTCTAGCACTTGGAGAACGCGATCCTTGGCCGCCGATCCGGTCGAAGTGTTGTTTAGTCGTCGCGACGCGCAACCAGTTAAGACGTCAACCAATTGAATCAATACCGACTGACTTGATTCTGTTGCCTGAACGGTACGCACGACTGAAGTCAAGTTGGAGGCATCCAAACAGTCTCGAAGAACATGCAGTCGATCGCACCGACGGTTCTTTTTGAAATCAAGAAAGAAGGAGTAGTCGTTGAAATCCAAAATCCAATGATGAAGCAACTGATAATAAAACTTGTAAAACCCAAGTTCTTGATCACTGGCATGGAACTTTGTTAAGTTCACTTTGTCTCGGTCGACTGCGATGCAGCGGAATCGTAGCTTGTCCCCATGTTGGAAGAAGAGATCAATCAACTCGCAATAGAAATCGACTCGAGATGGCGAAACGCGATTCCATTTAAACTCGCCACCCATTTTGTGCTTGTCGCGTAGGCGATGGATAGAGTCCTTGATGTGAACGCGTTCTTCAGCAGGCAACCAAAGACTACCAAGTATCAGAAATTGATTGGCAGATTGCTCAGACGCCAACGCATCTGGACTGCTTTCATCGCAATAGACTTCGAATTTCATGACAACGACTCCTCGACAGCCAACAGTCCAGACGGCACACTCAGCTCACCGCTCAGCAGCTTCGGGAGCATCGTATCGCGCAGCGTGGCGAGGGTTCGGGATTCTGCACGAATGGCATCGGATTGTTCATAGAGTGGTTTGCAGTAGGAATGAAAAGCTTTGAGAAGCTTAGCGTCGCACGGCGCCGCGACTTTCATCGCTCCAACAACTTCCGGACGTACTGCAGGGTAGGCTCCGCCATCGGCCATCTGGCCGAGGTAGTCTGAGACGTCTTGCTGCGTCATCGCGGCATGGATGAATGTCCAAGGGGCTTTCGTCGGGGTCAGGACCGCGAAGCCCGTTGACGCAACGCGATTTTCAGGTGGATATAGAGCGAGGAAGAAGGAGCCCCTGTCGGGGCGGACGGTGGATATTACGGTATCACCGTGTCTCAGACGGCGACGCGCTCGACTGGGTTCTTCGCCACGTGTATAGGTGACGATATTCGCGATGTTTCCCCGGCTTACTTCCGAAATTTCTACGTATTGGAGTGTTTTAAAGTCATCTTTCTTGCTGAGTGTCCATGAATTAATGTTACAGAGTTCTTCGATGGTAGAGTGACACCAGCCCACTGGTAGCAATCCATATTCGCCATGCTCAAAGTGGCTGGGAAACAATGCAGCAGTTTCTTGATCGAGTCCGGTGGGTATTCGGCCGTCGAGTTTGGCGCGGACGGGGTCGAAATCCACGAACCAGCTCTGGAACAACGCCCTCGCCATCGCCTCCAGCGTCCCGTTCATCCGCCGGTTCAACTCAATCTTGTCGTCCAATGCCCCTAGCACCCCCGCGATGGCTTTTTGCTCAGCTAGGGGTGGAAGCGGCATGCGGAAGTTCGGAATGTCCGCACACTTCAGGCTGTCGAACACAGCGCCCACGTTGATGAAGGTGCCGACTTGCTCCCACCAATCCGTGCCGCGAACCAACCAGCGCAGGAAAGGCGGAAACAGCTTCTTACCGTCCGCACGAAGCAAAACAAGGTTCTGCCCGAGCGCGCACTCAAGACCCGCCGGAACGTAGGCCGTCTCTCCAGGATTGCAGCGGCGAGAGAATCACGTCGTGTTCCTGCGGCTTCGCTTTTCGAGTCCATTCGAGGAAATGCTCTGCCGAGATGCGGCGCACAGCGTTAAGCACGATTCGCCCTTCCTTGAGCTGCGGAATGGCAACGTATGGATAGCCGCTGTCAGCAGCGGGAGGCGTGCGATGGTCGCAGTCAATTAGCGTCACCCCAGCTTCACGAAGCGATGTGCGATTCCATTCACTCGCCATAACCCATCCCCCTCAGGTTTGCTTTGATGACCTGCTCCTGTTTCGCGGTTAAGAAGGGATTAAAACGCGGAGACGCTGAGAGCGCAGAGGTTACTCTCGGTCCAAAACTCTGCGTCCTCCGCGCCTCTGCGTTTCCTTTTCTTCCGTCTCTCGAATCGTGATTACCCAAGAATCTTCGTATTGCGGGACAGCTAATCAATGAGTTGTATTTCGTCCAGGCTTTGATCATTTCAAGCCGCTGCGTTGACAGACTAAAGAGATTAA
>Ga0315899_10002278_pt1 | contig 21293 bp, 13 predicted proteins | sample LakEriMetagenome_2_FD_203518 | JGI IMG/M metagenome (GOLD analysis project Ga0315899, IMG submission 203518) | Freshwater fungal communities from buoy surface, Lake Erie, Ohio, United States - Buoy 4 MA112 | ecosystem: Environmental > Aquatic > Freshwater > Lake | place: USA: Lake Erie, Ohio... | reverse complement strand
CCCGTGACCAAGATGCCCGTGACCAAGATGCCCGTGACCGAGATGCCCGCGACCGAGATGCCCTCGGCAATGATGGCCGGTAAAAGATGCCAGCCAATGCATCCACGCTGGCCCCAACGCGAGGAATACCCCGAGTGTGCAGGCAAGCAGGCGCGACCGGAGCAACCCTCGAGGGGCCTCGGGCAGGCGACCGAATTTAGGCCGGTAAAAAGCAGGCATGGAAAAGAAGGTCTGGAACGGGCGATTCGAAGGATTCGTCACGTCCAGCGGTCTGACGAGTGGAATCTTAGTTACGAGTTTGATATGTGTCAAATCAGGACCTGGTTAGACCGGTCGGCAAAAGGCAGAGAATTGACCCCAAATGCCGAATCAGGCCCGAACATTCGGGCTTTCCAGCTTGACCCTGAAGCGCAAAGGAACAAAGATGGAATACGTGACGTAATGCTAAATGGCCACAGCGTTTACGGCTTGGCCAGCCGTTGGTCCCTCCCCCCTCCGTTCCCATGCACGGCCGTCTGCTCCGAGCGATCTGCGATACCCGCGCGATAGCGGTCGGGCTGATCGTTTTACAATTCGGACTCAGCTCGGGAGGACACTTGCTGCATGCTTGGATGCATGCTTGGCAGGATGGGCCGCAAGGCTGCCGGAGTTGTACTCTTCACGCAGCGTCCGATTCACCGATATCCCTTTCCGCCGAGGGTGGAAAAGAGGCCGGATGTGAGGTCAATCACTCCAATCACTGCTGCGGGTCAAGGCAAGTGCTGGCCAGCAGCAGCCCGCCCGTGGTTGACGTTCCACAGGGCAATCTGCGCGGCGAAGAGCCTTTAACCGTCTCCGTTGCCAGCCGATTTGAGATGCTCGACAGGAGTATCCAGTCTCGCGCGGACTCGCAGCGTTGCTGGTCAGAGGATTGCGCGTTTTATCGCGGTCTCCATCAGGCTTCAGCGCTCGCCGTGCAACCGGCGATGATTTCACTGGACCAGCTTCTGGAGCGGATGACGCTCCCCATGGATGCCGCTGCAGCGAAGAGGATCGCATTTTCTTTGCGGGCCCGCGGCCCGCCTTCTGTCTGATCGTGCTTGCCTGACCGCGAACCATTGTCGCCTGGTGGGTGCACATGGATTTTGCCGGTCTCTCTCTTGAGGCAACTCTTTGTTCACGATCGCTGAGACCCGCCCGACAGCACTCTCCACCAAGCTCCGTTTTTCGGGCTCTGTATGCTGGCGGGTCGCTGATTAGCCCGTTTGCATTAGCCGCTCTCTTTCCGTCTTTCGCGCGAGTCCGCTCATGGCTGGTCTGTCCAAACGTCTGAAATTACTGGGAAAAAGCCTCTTGGCTGCTGGCAGTCACGATTTCTGTCCCGGCTTGAACCGTTACGTTTATTGGTTGAAGCAACCGATCGGCTGGTTTGTCCTGGCGGCGATGGCATCGCTGTTGGTGGCCGTGGTGCTTGGGCCACAGGGCTGGGTTCTGTTTGCGGGAATTGTTGCGGTCACGCTGTTGGGAGTGCTCTGGCCGGCATTGGCAATGCGGGGGCTCTCGGCCGAGTTGACATTTGATCGGCGACGGGCGACCGAACAGCAACCGGTTCGGGTCAAGTTGACGGTCTCAAATCGTTGGCCTTTGCCGATTTGGGGATTGGCGCTCGACCGGGGCTTTGCCGCCAGCAGTGACCGAACGGGTCGTCCGGTGATTGCCTTGGGATGCGTTCGTCCCTGGAGCACGGCGGAGTTTGAGTGGGAGCATGTCCCCGAGGCCCGCGGCATCTTGCCGATTGCTCGACCGATCCTGAGCAATGGGTTTCCCTTCGGTCTCTGGCAGTCGGAACGCGAGGTGTCAGTGCCCGTCAAGCTTCTGGTCTGGCCGCGCACCTTTACGCTGGACGGGATTCCCGAAGTTTCGGGGAATCGATTTGCCGTCACTGGGATGCTGCAGCAGAAAGCGGGTCATGATGGCGAGTTCATCGGAACTCGCCCCTATCGCCAAGGCGACTCGTTGCGATTTATCCATTGGGCTCAGACAGCCCGGCAAAATGAACTAATCGTCTGTGAACGTCAAACCCATTGCCGGCGAAATGTTCGGATCGAACTCGATCCAGCATTGCCCGGGGGACAAAGCGAGGTCACTTGGGAGGAGCAGCGGGAATGGCTGTTTCGGGTCGCAGCCAGTCTCTGCCGGGCCTTCCACGCGCATCGTTTTCAAATCGAATGTCGCCTCGGCGAGGAGTTAGTCCAATTGCCGGAGAATGCGCTCGACATCAAACCGATTCTCGACCGGATGGCTTGCTGGACTCGGAACGGCCAAACGGCCGCTCCATCAACGCCCGATGAAATTGGCTCAACGAAAACTGCCCCGGTTACTGGCGGTTCCAAGTCGGCGAGCGGGACGCTGCAGCTTTTGGTGACGACCCCGGAACAGCTGCTGGAGCGAGTAGCCTGCAGCGAGCAACATCTGGTCCTGGTCCAATCCGGGACGAATCGAGTTGGGAACACCTGGAGTCCCGGGGTGGGTCGAGAGCGCGTATTGCTCCGCGTGGGTGTCGATCAACTGGCCCAACATGTATCACCTCAATGGTTGCCGCTGGGGGAAAGCTGCCATGCGGCGTGACAATGACCAATTCGCGTTGACCCTGTTCCTTGCCGGTCTGGCGGCCGTGGGCACCACTGCCCTGCGGCACAACGCACAACTTTATCCGTTGTTGGTCTGGCTCGACTGGCTGTTGCTGGCGGGCCTGCTGGTCGGCCTGCACTGGTGGGATGGTCGGCAATGGGAGCGGGGATCGCTCACCGCTTCCGGCAAGCCACGACTGCTTTTGGGATTGCTTCCCAAAACAGCCTGGGCGATTGCGGGCTTGTCCTGCCTCCCGGTTGGAGAGCAGATCGTTCAGCGATTTTTCGGCATGGGGGACCCTTGGGAAGTTGTGGCGCTTTGTTGTCTTCAAGTCGCTTCCTTGGGAATCGGGCTGCTGGCCCGCACACGGACCGCGGCCGGGACCTCAGTTCTGCTCAGCAGCTTCCAATTGCTTTTCGTCAGCTTCGCTTACCCGGTGCCGCTGGTCATGGCTCTGATGGCACTGTACACGTTGACGGTGCTCTGGTGGCTGATGGGGAATTACTGGGGGAGGCTGCAAACTCAACTGGCATCGCGGACCATCTCGCAAATGCCGGCTCGAGCCCGGATTCTGCTGCCATTGGCGGGCGGTTTGAGTCTCGTGCTGCTGGTGGTCGGATTGGTTGCGCCGCAGCAGGCTCTGGTGGTGCTCAACGGATTCATGCCGACTACGGGCGGCGAGCGCTGGGGGGACGAGTTTGCTCGAGGAGGCGTCGGCAACGGGGAGATCCTGACCGGGGCGAAGGACAGTGCCGATACAGTCGGTCCGGTGGATACTGATGTTTACCTTTCCTCACAGCAGCCCAGCCTCTACGACATGATCAGCGAGGTCTATGGAAAGCCCTCCACCAGCAATGAGAAGCGAATTGATGTCTCGGGAGAGGAGCTGCCCGAGCACGGCCACGAACGGATGATTGAGCGGGCGGCGAGTCGCGAGTTCAAGACCCAGCGGCAAGGGCGGTCCAAAAAAGTCGCGCTGGAGGAACGGAGTTCGACCGCATTGATGTTTGTCCGCGGCGAGGTCCCGCTGCATTTGCGGATGGAGACCTTTCTCGAATTTGATGGACTGAACTGGAAGGGACCGCTTTCGGACCCCACGAGCAAGACGACTGGAACCGGGTCGGGTTCCCCAGGCGACTCTCCCCTCCAACTGCAGTTTCGCGATGGAGCGACCTGGGTCGGAATACGGAATGATTTTTCTCGCCCCTGGTTTTCGGGTTTGCGACGCCACGAGATGCAGGTCATCAACCTGGAGTCGGTTCGGGTTCCCGCGCCGGCAGCCCTTACCAGCTGGCACATTCCCCTGATCGATCGGCTCGATTTTTTCGGGATGACGGAAGATGACATCCTCTTCATGCCCGGTCGTGAACGGATTCCGATCCTGACGACAATCAGCCTGATCAGTTGCCAAGTCAATGCCTGGCAACTGCTGCAGGAGAATCTCTCATCGTCATCGGCCTCCGCCAAGCCGGCATTGGGACTTCCCTCCGCTCGCCAATCTGGTTGGCGCGACTTGGCCGAGGAGTGGACCCGCGATTGCCGGAGCGATGGTGAGCGGGCGTTGCAGATTGAGGCCCGGTTGCGAGAGGCATTTGAGTTTGTCGACCACATTGTCCTGCCTGAAAACTGCGAGAGCGCTGTCGATCAATTTCTCAGCACCGGGGCTGGGCCAGATTATCTGTTCGCCACCACTGCGGCGATGCTGCTCCGAGAGCTGGGAATTCCCTCGCGACTGGTCACTGGCCTGTACGCTGACCAACGAAACTACGACGCCAAGAGTCAGCAAACCATTTTCTGGAATGACGACGTGCACACGTGGGTTGAGTTCTCCCTCGACGGCTCGAGCTGGTTGCCGCTGGAGCCCACACCAAGCTATCGCTTGCCACCGCGCGAGTTGACGCTGTGGCAATGGGCAGTACTTGGCCTGAGCGGCGGTCTGAACTGGAGTCTGCGGAACTGGTACCTGATTCTGGGCCTGATGACGGCCAGCTGTTTGGCTTGGCGCTATCGGGGCCTGCTGCTGGACTGGTCGGGTCGGATCAGTTGGCTGGGGGCCCGCTGGCTGCCAGTCTCCTGGCAGGTTTGGTGGTGCAGCCGCTGGCTCGATTGGCGACTCTGGATTTCTGGACACCGGCGGCCGGCGACGCGTTCGCAGCGGCAATGGCTTGGTGCCTTGGGGGTTGGACTGCAGCAGGAGACGCGGCTCGCTTGCGAGCAACTGTTCCGCACGCTGGATGCGATCCGTTATGACGAGAGTTGGCAACCTGAGGGGGCCGATCGGATGGCGATCGCGGCTGCCTGTCAGGAGATTTTCCGGAAAGCTGGACCGGGGCTGGCGAATTAACGCCCCTCGTCATGAGCCCGGCGACAGCGGGCCCGTGCCGGCATGGAACTTCGGTGGGTGATTGATTCCTGAATAGAGAGCTTTATGAATTCCTTGACTTCCGTGCCCGCTGCGGCAACATCGTTGTCCCTCCCGGAATTGCTGGCCAAAGTCGACCAGCTGCGGGGAAATCTAAATGCCGTGTTGCTCGGCAAGGAACCGGTGATCGAGTTTGTCGTCGCCTGCCTGCTGGCGCGCGGCCACCTGCTCTTTGACGATCTCCCCGGACTGGGCAAAACGACTTTGGCCAAAGCGATTGCCGCATCGCTCGGTGGACGATTTGGACGGGTCCAGTGCACTCCCGACCTGCTTCCCAGCGACATCACGGGCTTCAACATCTTTAACCAGAAGACGCGCGAATTCGAGTTCGTGCCGGGGCCGGTCTTTGCGGACATTCTGCTGGCTGATGAAATCAACCGAACGACTCCCCGGACTCAGAGTGCCCTGTTTGAAGCGATGGCGGAGCGACAGGTGACGATTGATTCCCATTCGCGCCGCTTGAGCGATTCCTTTTTTGTGATTGCGACGCAAAACCCGGTCGAGAGTCATGGAGCCTATCCGCTGCCTGAGGCGCAGCTCGATCGGTTTACGATGAAGCTGCAGATTGGCTATCCCGATCGCAACAGCGAGGTCGACATCCTCGGCGCGAACATTGGTGGCCGGGGGGCCGAATCAGTCGAGACCCAAGCCGTGTTGGGACCGGGCGAACTGGGACAGATCCAGCGGCAAATCGCGGCTATCAATGTGACCCGCAAAGTGCGCGAATACATGGTTGACGTTGCGCGGGCGATTCGAGCCCACCGCGAAGTGACGCTCGGAGTCAGCCCGCGCGGCTTGATTATCTGGCAAAACGTGGCTCAAGCCTGGGCCTGCTTGCAGGGGCGCGACTTTGTGACGCCCGACGACGTGCGGGTAGTGGCCGAGCCAACCGTGGGCGTGCGCATCTTTGGCGAATTTGAATCCGCTGCCAAGGTAATTCAAGCAGCATTTGACCAAGTCGCCATTCCCACCTAGGAGCTGAAGTGATGCTTTGCGGAATCGGAAAAGAGCAGATCGCCTTCACAGCCACAGGTGGGTGCGGAAGCCGTTCAGTGCAGGCTTGGCGGTTGCTCCTGCCTCTTTTTTTCCTCGGACTGCTGGCGGGTTGTGCCAAACCAATCGCAAGCAGCGACAACTCCGGCCGCTCCGACCAGAGGCATCCTGCCGCCGATCATGACCATGAAAATGAGCATGAGCACAGTCATGAGCATGAGCACAGTCATGAGCATGAGCACAGTCATGAGCATGAGCACAGTCTTGAGCATGAGCATAGTCATGAGCATGAGCACAGTCATGATCATGCCCATCATCATGATCCGGAACACAAGCCGGCTGACTTTCCTCAGGCGGTCGAGCGATTGCGCGCCTTTCACGCCCAGCATGCTGCCGGCCAGCAGCCCAGTGCTGGGCAAAGACAAATCATTTCGGACATCCTCGGCTGGCTACCCGAGCTGGCGGCTCAGTCTGAACTGAGAGAAGCCGATTGGAATGAAGTCGATCGGGGTGCGACGGCGATTGCCAACTGGCTGGACCGAGAGAGTTTTACGTCCTCTGCCTGGGAGGAATACGCTCGCGAGTTGGCGGGATTGGAACGGGGCGTCAGCGCGTATCGGGGAGCCGAGGCAGAGTTTAAGCGTCGGTTGGGAGGCAGCGAAGAGAGCCAGAAAAGCTCGGCTCCGGAAGGGGGCGAATGAGATGGATTGGCAGGTCTATGCCGGTGCGATGCTTTTGCGCTTTTGCCAAGTGGCAATGCAAGCGGCACCCACGTTTGTGATCGGTTTGGCGGTTGCAGCCGTGATGCGGCGGATGATGGGCCCCGAACTTGTCCGCGAGTGGTTCGGAGGCAAGGGTTGGGCCGCTATCTTTCGGGCCTGGCTTGCGGGCATGTTGCTGCCAGTTTGCGCTTTCGGCACGATCCCGATCATGCGCGAAATGAAACGGTGCGGGATCAGCGGCGGAGGGATTCTCGCTTTTGGCTTAACGGCCCCGCTATTCAATCCCGCGTCAGTGTTGTACGGGCTGACCCTTTCCAGTCCGCTTGTCATTTTGTCCTTTACCATGGCCTCTCTGGTCATCGTGACCGTGATTGGCTTGAGTTGGGATCGACTATTCGGAGATTCGGCTGAGCCCGCTCCGGCGGATCCGATGCCCACGCCAGGACTTCGTCGTTTGGTTGCCGTTCTGTTTGAGATGTTTCGGGAGGCGACAGGACCGAGTCTGGTCTATTTCCTGATTGGAGCCGCCGGCGTTGTCGGCTTGAGCCTACTTCTCCCGAATGCGAGTTTGCAGACCTCAGCCGAAGCGAGTGACTGGTGGGCCCCGCTCTTCATGGTGTTAGTCGCGGTGCCCGTCTTCCAGACGCCACTGGGGGCCATCGTCCAGGTCGCCTCAATGTTTGAACATGGCAACTCGGTTGGCGCGGCGTTTGGACTGCTCGTGGTTGGCACCGGATTGAATCTCGGCACGTTGGCCTGGATTGGCCGGCAGTTCGGTTGGAGCAAAATGTTCGGTTGGTTAGCCCTGTTTCTCGTTTGCGTCACGGGCTTGGCCTATGCGATGGACCGACCGCTGATGCCGCGGGGAATTGACATCGTGGGGCATACGCACGCTTTTGACTCGTTCTGTTTTCCTTTTACTGATCAGGAGTCGGCAAGGCTGCCCCGAATTGCGGCCCAATTGGAACGCGACCTGTTGCCTCATGAGCTTGTCGGATTAATCGGGATGGGCGCCTTGCTCCTTGGAGGGCTGGGCTTGAGGTTTTTCGATCGCCGCCAGCTTTGGGAGCGTTGGTCCTGTGCGGAGAGCGCTGGCCAGCCTCGCTACGATCGGAATGTGCCGCCACGAGTCTTGGCCGGAGTGACCGTAGCGGGGTTGGTTGGCCTGAGCGCTGTCGGTTGCTATCTGTACTATCCGTCTCCTCAGGAGACCCTGCGGGAGCTACGCGAGGTCAACATCCGAATCGGCTCCGCAGCCCTCTCGGGTGATTGGGATACCGTCGCCTTCTGGGTCCCGAATGGAGAGGATTGGGCTCACAAGCTGACCGTGGGAGGGTACCTTCGCGGACAACCGCCGTCGCGATTCCAAGCGGTGCAAAAAGAGGTTTTTCTGGACAAGCTGGAAAGGCTGGAACATGCCGTCGAGGACCGCGACGCGGAGTTGGCCAAACGGCTTGGGCTCGACTTGCAAAATGCCCTGCGGCGTTTGCGAAACGCCTACGTCGGGGAATGAAACCGCCGGCAAAGGGGCCGGTTTTTTCGATCAGCCGGATTGTTTGGTAGGCCGAATTGTTGGGGACGGGCGTATAATTAGGGTGGGACCACGGGTCGCAAACACCCAAGCTGTCTTTTTGACCATCGCCGACACGATGGGTGCTCGAAAACTGGGGAATTGTCATGCATCGCAAAACTGGTTTCACGCTGATCGAACTCCTGGTAGTGATTGCGATTATCGGCATTCTGGTCGGAATGTTGATGCCCGCCGTTCAAGCCGTACGGGCTGCGGCTCGACGGACCGATTGCCTCAACCGCCTGCGACAGGTCGGCTTGGCTGTCACCTCGTTCCATGATGCCAACCGGGCATTTCCCCCGGCCCGCTTTGCTCCGCTGCCCGGTTCAGTGGAAGAGCAAAACATGGAGCCGGTCAGCTACGCTTCCTGGTTCGTGCGGATTATGCCGCATGTGGAACAGCGAAACATCTACGATCTCTGGGACCTGCGGCGGACTTTCGAGGAACAGGTGCCTGATGCGACCAGCCGACCTTTGGATATTTTCCTCTGCCCCGAGCGAAGAAGTGCCGATTCGGCGGTGAGCGATCCCGTGACCATTGCCACCCGGTTACCGTGCGGCTGCAATGGCCCGGGCAAGACAATCCCCGGCGGCGCGCTCGGCGACTTTGCCGGGAATCTCGGCGACCTCTCGCCCGGAGCTACCGGATCGATCAATGATTTCTATCAGGCTGGGAAAGGGACAGGTGTATTGATCACCAGCCGGGTCGAAGTTGACCAGGGAAACTTTCCCACCCGCTGGATCGATCGGATCACGATGGCGTCGATCACCGACGGAGCAAGCAATACCGTATTGGCTGGTGAAGCTCACAAGCCAGTAGATCAACTCCGCCAGCCGCCAATGGATTCGCCGATTTACTCTGGGCTGGAAATCGCCTCGATCTGCCGCATTGGAGGGCCCGGCGTGCCGTTGGTTCGCAACAAGTACGATAGCAGCGCTTCGGTCGTTTTTCAGTGGGGCAGCTGGCATGGCCAAGTCTGTAACTTTGTCATGGCTGACGGCAGTACCCACTCCATGAATCACTTTGTCGACACCACGACTTTGGGAAGGCTCTGCAATCGCAAGGATGGTGAAGTTCTCGACAGTTCGAATGCGTTTTAGGCCGGCTCAAGACTGTCGATCTGTCGGAACGATCGGCGGATAGACAACAAACCTTCGGAACCACTCCGCTGGATACTGGTGATGATCGCTCTTCGGAAATTGACGTTCGGATTCCTGGCCCTCGGTCTGTTGTTACTGAGTGGGTGTAGTGATGGGATACCCAAACGGTACCCAGTCAGCGGAACGGTCAAATTTGCGGATGGCTCTCCTGTCAAAACAGGCACACTCGAACTCGGTGGAAATGGCAGTCGCTGGACCGCCAGCGGGGAGATTCAACGCGACGGGAGCTTCGTGTTGACGACCGTCAATAAAGGCGACGGGGCCGTTCCAGGCGAGTACCGCGCCGTGATTCGGCAAATGATTCTGGCTTATCTGCCGGCTGAGGGCGGCCACGATCATGGCAAGCTGATCCCGGACCGTTATCGCGACTACAAAACTTCTGACTTGAAGGTCACCGTTCAGGCCGGTGAGAATCCTCCGCTGGAAATCATCATCAAGTAGCCGCTGGCCAAGCTAGGCAGCGTTGGCCGGGTTGGCAGCGTTGGCCGGGTTGGCAGCGTTGGCAGCGTTGGCCGGGTTGGCAGGGTCGGGTAGGGTTGAGCAGAGCCCTTGGCTTCTGTCCAGGGGGAACTGGAGTGCTGAACAGGCTCGCTGTCCGATCGAGGAGATTCGGTGAAGCGGCGTTGAGTCCCGCGACCGCATCACTCATTCAGCAGGTGCCGAATGAAAAACTCCCAGGTCTTGCGTCGCCCATAGGGACTGCCCCCGACTCCATGTCCCGCCCCGGGGATGTAGAGCAATTCAAAATCCTTGTCTGCCTTAATCAGGGCGTCGGCGACCTGAAGTGTCGACGCCGGGTCGACGTTACTGTCCAGCTCGCCCACAATCAGCAACAGTGCTCCGCGCAGGCGATGAGCTTGAGTGACGTTGCTTTGCTCAGCGTAGTGTTCCTCCAGAGGCCAGCCCATCCAGAGTTCATTCCACCAGACTTTGTCCATCCGGTTGTCGTGACAGCCGCAATCAGCCACCGCTGCGTGATAGAAGTCTCCATGAAACAGCAGGGCTCCGAGGGCATTCTGCCCGCCTGCTGAGCCACCAGTGATTCCCACGCGGCTCAGGTCGAGTTCAGGGTGCTTCCGCGCCGCCGCTTCCAGCCAGAGGCGTCGGTCCGGAAAGCCGGCGTCTGCGAGGTTCTTCCAGCAAACATCGTGAAAGGCCTTGCTTCGCTGACTGGTTCCCATGCCGTCGATCCGGACTACGATGAAGCCGAGTTCCGCCAATTGCGCGTCGCCCAGCAGCAGTGAAAACGATTTGGGCACGTGGGCTCCCTGCGGCCCGGCGTAAATCTCTTCGATCACCGGATACTTCTTTCCGACTTCGAAATGGCTGGGGCGGACAATGATACCGTAAATGTCGGTGATTCCGTCCCGCCCCTTGGCGACGAACCGCTCTGGAACCTGCCAGCCCGCCGATCTGAGTTCACCCCAATCTGCCGTTTCCAAATCGAGCAGGAGCCGGCCGGTGAGGGCATCCCGAACTTGATGCACCGGAGGCAAGTCAACGCGACTGTAGCGATCAAGGATAAATCGCCCGTCAGGAGAGAAGGTCCATTCGTGGTCACCGTCACCGGCCGTAATGGACACGACTTCACCGCCATCCAGTGCGGCTCTCAAAAGGTGGCGATGGTAAGGGTCTTCGCCTGAATGAAAGCCACCTGCTTCCAGCCAAACCTGTCGGGCCTCCGCATCCAGCCGGACAATACTGCGGACGACCCATTCTCCCTTGGTTACCGGATGCTTTACCTCACCCGTGCGGGAATCATGGAGGTAGAGATGGCACCAGCCGTTCCGCTCACTCATCCAGAGCAGTTCATTCGTCTCCGGCAACTCCCTGCGCTGCTGTTTGTGTGCGTAATCAACAAAGGTCGGGCTCGACTCTTCCCAAAGTATCGAAGTGGATCCTGTGGAAGGCTCAACGCTCAACCAGCGCAGCACCTGATGTCCTCGCTGGTTGTAAAGCATGGTGAAGCGGCTGCTGTCGGACTCCCAACGAAACTCGTTCAGGCTCCATGGATTCGCGTACAGCTCCGTGGACAGTGGAACGGGCTCGCCGCCCTCGGGGCTGATTCGAAACAGTCGAGGCCAGGCGCGATCGAGACGGTCGCCGGGCTTGTCGTAGCGGATGGTCTGCTGCTTGGGTTGGACCTGATCATCCGGGCGGGAATCGATTAGGGTGATCATGCGGCGGTCCCCGGGCTCGAGTTGGGTGCAGAGCAGGTATTGCCCGTCCGGCGACCAGAGAAAGGGGCCTTGATAAGGCCGCTCGTCGGTACCGTCCTTGCCAAGTTCGATCCTTCGGTCCCCCTGCTTGGCCATCAGCAACAGTTTTCCGTCCACGACCTCGGTCCGCCAAGGCGTATCGACAGGAGCGGGGGCTGGCCGACGGTTACCGCGACCTTGGCGAGACTGCTCGCTTTCCGGCCTGAACTGCATTTCAGATTCCAGCCGGGCTTCACCGCCGCCCTCGACTGCCCGAAAGGCTGCCCGGACTTCGGACTCGCCTCGAGTCACGAGCCAGGCGTGTCCGGCGAAGGTGTGTTGCTCCCGTTCGCTTCCTGGTTCCACCGTTCCGTAAGCGGTTCGATTGCCGTCGGCCTGAACCCACCACAACCGCAAGGGCTCGTCGGTCTGGTTCACAAAGCGAATGAACGTCTCTGGTCCCTGTCCACGAGACCGCAGCACACGCGACTGTGGAAGCAACACTTGGCCAGCCGGACGCTCGGCTGGTTCGAGCTTGGCCTCATCATTCCGGAAACGCCACCATTTATCCGCCCAGCGAAAGACGATTGCGATACCATCAGACTCGACGCTCAACCCCTCCAATCGCAGTTGGGCCGGCTCGACTGAAGAGCCGGTTTCTGCAGCCAAGGCCGCCGCCAAGGCGTCTGGCTGATAGAGTGGCTTGCGTGTGCCGGCCACACTGTCGACCCAAAAGTACTCCAGCCGGCCGGGAGCAACCGCAACTCCGTACCATGCGCGACCGTTATCGAGCCAGTGCCAATCGAGTCGCTCCCTCTGGACCTTGCCCTGATAACGACCAGCCAAGTCGCGAGCACCTTGAACTCGCGCGCTGGGCGGGCTGCCCGAGTTGTGCCCGGCCGCGGTGAGAGGGAGGGGGTCATCTGCAGCGGTCCCCTGGTTGCACTTGGTCCAAGCCGCACCGGTCATGTTCAAAAAACAGCAGCAACTCAACCCGAGCGTTACCAGTATACGAACCATGTAGCTACCTGTCGGAATTTCAAATGAGGCGAAACGGAGGACCGGGAGAGCAAATGCCGGTCACTCAGCAAGATGAAAGACTACCACTCCCGGCCTCGGCCGGGGCGGGGTTGAGATTCCGTTTTTTGAGGAGCCAGGCGGAGCCCATTTTCCCAATGGAGAAGGGCAAGGCTCGGTCTTGCTGCCTAGCCTTCATCGGCAGCCACAGCGGGAGCGACTTGGCTCCGCCTCTTGGCCGACCTCCCCCAAGGCAACTTGAACCAGCTGCCAATTCCGTGATGGATCAGATCATCCCAGAGCGAATAAGCGACAGGGGTAACCAGCAGGGTGAGCAGCAACGACAGGGCTTGGCCGCCAATAATCACTTTGGCCATGCTGGCCCGGGATCCGGCACCTGGTCCCTGCCCCAAGGCAATCGGCACCATGGCCGCGATCAGCATCAGGGTCGTCATCAGGATGGGACGCAACCGTGTTTGATTGGCCTCGAGGATGGCGGATTCCGTATCCTTCCCCTGAGCCTTGAGTGTGTTGGTGTAATCGATCTGCAGAATGCCATTTTTCTTGACGATCCCGAACAGCATGAAGAGCCCGAAGACGGCATAGATATCAAGGTTGGTTCGCAACAGGTAGAGCGATAGAAAGGCGAAGGGCAGCGTCAGGGGCAAGGCAATCAAAATCGTGATGGGATGCACCAGACTCTCGAACTGGGCCGCGAGGACCATATACATGAAAAGAAAGCTGAGCAGAAATGCGATCAGGAAGTTGGAATTCGTCTCGGCGAGCAACTTGGCCCGGCCGATAAACTCGTGTCGGTAACCGGTTTCGGGATTGAGATTGGCAACAATCTGATTGATCTCCGCTACTGCCTCGCCCAGCGCTATTCCCCTGAGATTGGCGAGGATCACGATTTGCCGCTGACGGCCATAGCGCTCGATGGTGGTCGGTCCCTGCGCGGGCTCGACGGTCGCCACATTGGACAAGGGCACCAATCCGGCGCGTGGTGAGGGCACGGTCATGTTGACGATCGCCTCCGGATCGTCGCGGAAGGAGCGATCTGCCCGGAGCCAGACGTCGTACTGCTCGTCAAACTCCTTGTACTTGCTGATCGGCTCGCCTCCCACGAGGATACTCAGCGTGGAGGCGATCGTCTGGACCGGAATACCGAGATCGGAAGCCCGCTCGCGATCGATTTGCACCCGCAGTTCGGGCTTGCGCAGCGAGAGGCTGGTATCGACATCGACAAAGTGGCCACTGGCCCGCATCTGGGCCGCAATCTGCTCGGCGTAAACCTGCAGTTGATTGAGGTCGGGACCAACAAAGCTCATATCGACATCGACTTGACGAAAGCCAGCCGCTTGAAAGGCCTGCACATCCTGAACGGCCACGCGCAAGTCCGGATACTGCTGCATCAGGGCCCGAGCTTCGTCCATCACGTCGAATTGACTGTACTCGCGTTTCCCAAGATCAATCAACCGACAATAGATGCTGACTTCGGTGACGTCGCCCTGCCCTTTGGCAACTCTGCCCGTGGTGTCACCAACTATCGTGAAGACATTCACGACGCCACGCAGCTTTTTCAGGCGCCCCTCGATTTCCCGCAGCAACCCATCAGCCCGCTGGAGCGTGTATCCTTCGGGCAAGGTCATTGCGACTTCAAACTCGCTTTGATCGTCACGGGGAACAAAGTCCTTGCCGATCAGGCCAAAGACATACGGTGTGGTCGCAAAGACCCCAACCGCCGCAAGCACAATCAGCCAGCGATGGTGCAGGGAAAAGCGAAGAATGCCGAGGTAACCCGCGTCCAGCAGGCGATTGAAGAAGCCGCTGCGACTGGACTTGTGGCTGGAACCAAGCTTGAGGAAGCGGGAGCAGAGCATCGGCGTCAACGTCAACGAGATCAGCATGCTCATCAGCACGGCGAAGCCCACGGTAAAGCCGAAACTGTTGAAGAAGCGGCCGACGCGCCCTTCCATGAAGGCCACTGGGACGAAAATCACCAACAGCGAGAGTGTTGTGGCCATCACCGCCGAGGCGATTTCGCCCGTCGCATTTTTCGCTGCGTCCCGCGCTGTCGAGCCAAATTCCTCCATGTGGCGGAAAATATTCTCGTGAACCACTACGGCATCATCGATCACGATTCCAATCGCAAGAATCAGCCCGAGCATGGTGATATTGTTGAGTGTGAAGCCCATCACGTCCATGAAGGCAAAGGTGGGAACCATGGACATTGGAATCGCCAGCGTGGCGATCACGGTCGTTCGCCAGTCGCGGATGAAAAACAAAATAGTGAGGCTCACCAGAGCCGCGGCCAGCAACAGGTGAAACTTGACTTCCTCGATCGAGGCTTCGATAAAGCGGGACTGATCCCGAATGATGACCGTGGAGATATCGGCGGGGAGCGTGGGGCGGATTTTTTCCAGGCGATCCTTGACGGCATGCACGACTTCCACCGTATTCAGGCCAGACTGCTTCTGCACAATCAGGCTGACCGCGTTATCGCCATCCAGGCGACTGAATCCGCGCGGCTCCTCAAATGACTCCTCGACCCGACCGATATCGCAGATCCGTACCGGATAGCCCCCGCGATCGGCAACAATCAACTGGGAAAAATCCTCGCTCGACTCGATTCGGCCCATCGTGCGGAGCACCAGTTCTTCGGGACCTTGGTCGACCCTTCCACCGGGCAATTCCAGATTCTGCCGAAGCAGCGCCTGGCGAATATCTTCCGCGGATAACTGATAAGCGAACAGCTGGTCGGTGTTCAGGAGAATATTGACCGCCCGGTTGCGGCCGCCCACCAGCGTCACGGCACCGACTCCCGAGACCGTCTCCAGCTGTTCCTTGATCTGCTTGCGGGCAATCTCAGTGACTTCCTGAAAATTCCGCCGTCCGGAGACAGCCAGCGTCATGACTGGGGCCGCACCGATATCGAACTTGTCGATCAATGGCGGATCCGTCCCGACCGGAAATCGGCCGACGATCGTCGAGACCTTGTCACGGACTTCCTGAGCAGCCACGTCTCCGTTCTTGGACAGTAGAAAATTCACGACGACCTGTGAGTAACCCTCCTTGGTTGTCGAACGAAGCTCGTCGATCCCCGAAATCGTATTCACCGCCTCTTCCACCAGCTTGGTGACGCCGGATTCCATCTCCTCGACGCTGGCCCCTTTGAGAGTGGTCGTGATGACCACTACAGGCAGATCCACGTTGGGAAACAAGTCGACTCCGAGGCGGAAATAGGAGGCCAGGCCCATCACTACTGGCGCACTCACCAGCATGATGGTGAAGACCGGACGGCGGATGCAGAATTCCCAGATGTTCATGAATTCGCGATGTGTGAGGTGAGGAAGACTGGGCGGGGCGGAGGGTGCAGAAGCTGCGCGGGTCGCTCGAAGCGATTCGCTCGAAGACTCATTTCGGCGGTTCGAGGCTGTCGGTTCGGCCATCCGTAGTGACATTCTTTCCGGGAGCGGCAGGCCGCACGCTGACCGAGGTCCCGTTGGCCAACCGCGTCTGGCCGCTGGTCACGATCTCATCACCAGCCTGAAGATCGCCCAACACTTCAAACCAGTCGGGGCCCCGCGCCCCAAGCTTGACCAGAACTTCCTCAGCCTTACCGGCCCGGATACGAAAAACCTTGGTCACCCCGGCAAAGCGGACCAAAGACTCGAGCGGGAGGACCAGCGCGGGAGCCGAAGGTGCGGTAACTACCTCCGCTTTGGCAAAGCCACCGGGCTTCAGCCGATGGTCGCGATTGAACAGCATGACTTCGATTTCGAATGCGCGTTTTTGGACATCGACAGTCGGATTGATCCGCGCGACCGAGCCGGAAAACTTCTCGCCTGGCCAGGCTTCCACGGTCAGGCGCGCTTCCTGGCCAACCTTGATTTGGGAAACATACCGCTCGGGGACGGTTGCCTTGAATTTGAGCAGATCATCAATTACCAGCCGGTAGATGGGAGTCGTTGGAAACGCGCGAACCATCTCGCCAACCGAAACCATGCGTTCGGCGACGACATAACTCAATTCACCGGCAGTCAGCACTGGCCCGCTGGCCGAGAGCTTCAGCGGCTCAATTCGCGGGGCGGCAACGCGAGTGTCACTCAACTTCTGCCGCGCGGCCTCCACTGCCGCGAGGCGTTGCCGCACAGTCGCCGCGGTGGCTTGGACCTGAAGTCGAGCCTGAATCAAGGCAGCTTCGGCTACCTTGAGATCCGTCTCTGCGCGCTGAAACGACTCGGCCGATGAGGCCCGCTCGGCAAACAGTTTCTGCTGCCGCTCGTATTGCTGCTGGGCATTTTCCTGCAGCAACCGGGCGCTGACGATGGTCGGATTGGTCTCGGGATCAAAATCGGGGCCGGGCAGTTCGCTCAAGCCGAGGCGCGCCAATTCCTGTTCCAAGGTCCGCTCGGCTTGCTCCACCGCGAGGCGATAGTCAATATCCTCCAGCTCGGCGAGCACCGCCTCGGAGGAAACGCGGTCCCCAACGTCAAAGAACAACTGGGAGACTCGGCCCTCGATCTTGGGCGAGATGGTGATCTGCTCAAAGCCCTGAAGGGTGCCCACGACCGGAATCGTCCGCTCGATGGCGCGCGTCGCAACCGTGATGGTCGTCACAGCAACAGGCTGGGCAGCCTCCGCGGCCGGGGTCTTGACTGGCTGGGACTCCCCGCCGGGCTGACTTTTTGACTCACAGCCCGGGGATGCACACAGCAGCAGGATGGCAAGCATCCAAGGTTGAAAACAAAACTTCACGGCGAAGCTCCAAGGTGAACAGGATCTCAGGGAACAGGAGGGCGTTACGCCGCGACCATCGATACGTGAAAAGGCCGGTTCAATCAGCGCACGGACCAGCATCTGCCGCGCGACCCGCCGGGAGTGGATGGATGAGAATCCCATGCAGAACAATTTCCAGAATCCGCTCGCATTGACTGGCGAGCGAAGCCTGACGATTGGTGAAGCGATTGGTAAACATCGTTCCGTAAAGCAGGTCGGAGAGGACTTCAAGCACCGCATCGACAGGCAAGTTGCGGATCACACGATCGCGGACGAGGCTTGCAATCAGCTCGCGCCAAGGCGCGAGATTAGCCTCCTGATGGACGAAATACGTCGGCCGCTGGCGATCCCGAAACTGGGCCCGCTCTTGAATAAAAAGCTCAACCATTTCCGGATGATGTTCAAACCAAGTCAGATAAGCGGTCACTCCCGCGGCGATCCGGTCCAGCGGCGAATGTTTTTCCGCCGCCGCCAAATTCACTGCAGCCGTCAATCGCTGCATTCCCTGGTCTACGGTCGCCAGAAACAACTCTTCCTTGCTGGGGAAATAACGATAGACGGTTCCCTTGCCAACGCCGGCAGCGACGGCGATCTGCTGGACATCGGTCGACGTGAAACCGACTTGAGCAAAGACCGTGGTTGCCGCATCGAGAATTTCCGTGCGGCGACGCTCCTGTCGAGCCATATCGGGCGGGCGTCCCGCAGCCCGGTACGGGCGAGGCTGAGAGGAAACGCTCGCTCCCGCCCTCCCCACGCCTTGCTCGACCAGCCGATTCTCCGGCTGTGGCTCCTTTTCAGCCATTTGCACCCTCCGACAAGATAATCCGACGGACCAGTCCGTCCGCTAATTAACTATGTGTCAAAAGGTAAATCTGGTCAAGGAAGCGGCTGGACTCTGTGCCCCACGGTGCGGTCACAGTCCAGTACCAGACAGTCCAGTACCAGACAGTCCAGTACCAGACAGTCCAGCACCAGACAGTGCGGTACCAGGGCAGTACCGGGGCAGTACCAGGGGCAGTACCGGGGCGGCTCGCCTAACAGAGTGCCGAGCGGGGTAACTGTCGAGGCTCAGTCCAACTGGGGCTCTCCGCTCGAGCTTTCTCACGAGCCTTGAGCCGCGGGCTGGGTCGCTGGAGCCGTGTTTGGTTCTTCAACTGCGGGCTCGACGATTGGCGTCGTCCAGTCCCATCCGCCCCCCAAGGCGCGGTAGAGGTCGACCACGGAGCGGGCTGAATTTCCCCGGGCGATGGCCAGCAATTCCTGCTGGCCGAGCAGGAGCTGCTGCACCGTAAACAGGCGATTGAAGTCGATTTCACCTTCGAGGTACTTCACTTGGGCAACCCGCTGGGCTTCCTCTGCCTGCCGGACGCTCTCCTCGCGCGCCTTGATTTGGTCGAGGTAGTGCAGGTAAGCGACTATCGCGTTCTCGGCCTCTTCGTTCGCCCGCAGGACGGTTTGCTGATAAGCCGCAACCAACTGCTGGAACCGCGCGTCCTCGGCCGCCACATTGCTCATCAAGCGTCCATAGTTCAAGACTGACCAACGGAATCCGGGACCGATCGCTCCGCTGAAGGCACTCCCGTTAAACAGATCGCCAAACCGCTGCGCTTCCCAACCCATCGAGCCGGCAATCGAAAGATGCGGATAGAGGTCTGACTCTGCGACTCCGATTTGAGCCGACTGGGCCGCGAGCAGGCGTTCGGCGCGGCGGACGTCCGGGCGGCGGCGAAGCAGGTCGGCTGGGACCCCGACGGCGACGGCTTCGGGAGCGAGTGGGATTCCACCGGATGGTTGCAGGACTTCCGCCAGTGCCTGAGGAGGCATCCCCAGCAACACGCAGAGTCGGTTCTCGACTTGGCGGCGTTGAATCTCAATGGCCTCAATCACGCCGCGCGTGTTGTAGAGGTTCGCCTTCGCCTGCGGCGTATCAAGTTCGCTGTTGGCAGCCCGGGCATCGAGCCGAGCTTGTGCAACCCGGGCGCTTTCCTCCTGAAGTATCAGATTGCTGCGAGCGACCTCCAGCCGCTGCTCGACGGTCCGCAGCTCGACATAAGTGCTGGCAACCTCCGCGACCAGCAAGACGACTGCTTCATTGAAATTCTCGAAAGAGCTGTCCAGGCGGGCATCCGCTGACTCGATTGCCCGGCGATAGCGCCCCCAGAAGTCGAGCTCCCAGGCGAGGGCGCCGCCGATGCGCCAATTGCTGAACTCAGTCCGGGCGAGATTGGCAAACGGCGAAGAGGGATCAATCGGAGGAAAAAGCGCCGTTTCCGTGCTCCGCCGGGTGCGCAGGTAATCGCCTTGCAGTTCCTGGAGTTGAGGATACAGGCTCCCGGCAATGACATCGCGACGCGCCCGAGCCTCTTCAATCCGCCACCCGGATTCGCGAAGCGTCAAATTCTGGCCGTATGCCAAGTCCACCAGCTGACTGAGCGCTGGATCGGCAAACGCTTCCCACCAGCGACCCGCCGGCTCCTGGCCCCGTTCAACCCGAACGTTTTCAGAGTCGATCCAATCGTCGGCGACTGCAGCCTTCGGTGCCTCGTAGTTCGGGCCGACCCGCCAGCCATTCCCGGCGATTTCCTGAAGACTGCGTCCAGCGCAGCCGCCGATCCATGGCAAGCATGCCACTGCCAAAAAAATCAGCTTGGGCCGGGGGCGGATATGCATGAATCGAGCGTGAGTGACGCCGGTGGAACTTCCCCAGCGCAAGCGGGACAGCAGTCAGCGGAGAAATCCGAACGAAAAAATTGCCGGACCAACTGGTCCGCTATTTCGTTATCGGCTCAGCAAAACCGTTAGATTCAGTGCAATCGGTGCTTGCAATGCGAAGCTAGCAGCCGTGAGGAACAGGATGAGTTTCTCCAGCCGCGCGAGTAAGCGAGAGCAACTCATCCCCGCGGAAGCACAACGGCCCGCTGGAGGAGGAATCCTAGCGGCGCTGGAATGCGATCCCGGCAATGGCCACCTGCGGATCAGCTCCACCTTCGTCAGTAAACAACAAGTTGAGTTGGCCATCCGTTACCGAGGCGGCATAAGCCCGAGTAATAAACTGGTTGGCCAGCGTCGAAACCAGCGGCTTGGCTGAGCCTTCGAGAGTCAGTCGCATTTGGTCGTGCGCCTGAATGGTATCGCCATAGGTCACCAAGACGAGATAGTTGCCATTGGGTACGTTCAAGGCGAGTCCAGAGTTGGAAGTCAAGGCAATATCGCGCAGTGCCGGCGTACCGATGGCTCGATCAACGATTTGCAGATTTGCCCGGCCAGTGTACCAGCCAATACCTTTGGCTGCGTTAAAAGGCAGGTCCCCGACACCGGCAGCACCGCCCTTGATCGGTGAGAGTTCCGTCCCAAAGTCAATCTCTTTGGGATGGGCCCAGGTATCGTCATCCGAAATCACTACATCCGCCAAGTTGTCAACGAGGTTGGCTTGCTGGGGGTTGCTCAATTGCAGCCCAAACCATTCATCCAACTCAACCAAGCGGTCTGCCCGGACTTCTACAGGCACCGTTTTGGACGTCTCTCCCGGAGCGAAATCGAGTCGCCCCGAGACCGATGTGAAATCGCGCCCGGCGATGGCTGGATTGCTGTAGCCGCTACTGGTGGTGGAGTAATCAACACTGACAGCCTGTGGTGCGGCAGCGGAGAGCGTGACGGTGAAATTCACGGTCACCGTTCCAGTGTTGCCCTCAGCGACGGTCGCGGGGCCGGTGACGGCAATCTCGGGGAAAAACTCGTTGTCGAGATTAACGAGGTTCACATCAGGTGGGTTGAATCCATTGAAGGCTGTATCGGCCGAGGTCACTGCTCCGAGCTGAATCA
>Ga0315899_10002274_pt1 | contig 21315 bp, 18 predicted proteins | sample LakEriMetagenome_2_FD_203518 | JGI IMG/M metagenome (GOLD analysis project Ga0315899, IMG submission 203518) | Freshwater fungal communities from buoy surface, Lake Erie, Ohio, United States - Buoy 4 MA112 | ecosystem: Environmental > Aquatic > Freshwater > Lake | place: USA: Lake Erie, Ohio... | reverse complement strand
TAAGCAAGGAACAAAAGTTATTCGAAGCGAGGTCAACGGAAACGAACGAGTTCGTCCTTACCAATCTTGGGCGGTGGATCGTTGAACAATGTGCATCACGACCGGAGCTTCGGTCTGATGCGATCTCGATTGCACAATCGCTCGTTGATCAAATGGGCTTGGCAAACACGAATGCTCTCGATGACAAGTCGACTAAATCGATTGAATTTGCACAATGGGTACTCGGCGCAAAAATTCACGAGGCTGTTCGCTATCAGCATGCGAGATTGATGTATCACGTCGTTCGACGAGAACCAATTCTGTCCTATTATCTTGCGGAAAGTTATCTTCAAGCAGGCGATGCTGAAACAGCGGAGACAATTGCCAAAAACGCGCTCGCAGGAATACCCTCGGCAGCGGATGGTTCAGAGTGGAAAGAGCCCACCGACGAAAAAAGTGATGCATTGCGAACCAGACTCGAAGGAGTGATAGGATACCGCAACCAATCTTCAAAAGAAAAGAAACGGATCATAGCTGAGAGGCTTGCCGATCGTGGTATGTTCGAATGGGCCGAAGCTGAGTACAAGCTCGCAGCGGATGATGATCTGACCTTGGAGTCCACTCTAACTCGATTGCTTCTTCTCGCTGAGTTACAGCACTCGCAGGACCGTTTCGCTGATGCCCGAGATACGTTGGCAAAATTCCATAGTCGCTACGAAAAGGAGCGAATGTTCCGCGAGCAAATGAAAGATCGGCCGCTGGATACATCAAAAGTCTTATCGCAATACTACCTATATGCAGGTGACGCAGCGCAATATTCGGGGCAAGCAGACGAAGCAGTTGATAACTATTACCGATCCATTGAGATCTTTCCAGAAAACGTCGATGCCTTGATCGGCTTGTACAAAGTCAAAGTCGATCAAGAACAAGCGAAACGACGGAAAATGAAGCATCTTCAGATTACTGATTTGCTTCGAATACAAGCGAAAGAATTGGAAGAAGCCAGTCGTCATGCAAATAGTACGCAATACGCTGCAATCGTTAACGACTTAGTCGTTTCGCTAAACTCTTTTGCTTGGATCGTCGCAAATACAGAAGGCAATATCGAGGAGGCTATCGTTTTCAGTCGTCAAGCAATTGCTCTCCACCCGAATGATGCCGCCTTGCTGGATACTTTAGCTCACTGCTACTTTGCCGACGGACGATGGGCGGATGCCGTAGAACAACAAAGAAAGGCCGTGGCACTAAAACCGAATTCACCCACCATGCAAAAGGCTTTGAGACGCTTCGAAGAAAAGCTCAGCCAACACTCTGTCACCAAGCCATAAACAAGAGCGAGGATACCATCAGTAATCAAACCAGTCCCGATCAAAAAGTAATACCGATACCCGATCCGTCGATTGGCATTCTGGAAACCCTTGGGTGGACGGCAGCTATCGTAGCGCTCGATGCAATGGCCAAGTCTAGCACCATCGAGGTTATCCAAGCAGAATGGAATGATATGCTCGGATCTATCATCAAGATTCGAGGGTCGGTTAGCGATGTCCAGAACGCGCTCGAGGTAGGTGGAAAGGCAGCTAGGTCTTTTTTTCCTAATTCCCCCTCAGGCAGTACCACCGTTTTGACGATCCCCAATCCACATGCTGATGCACGCAACGTAATCATCAGCCCAAATGAATACAACGCCTTAATTGAACAGCCCGTTGTCAAATATCCACACCAACATTCTACAGAAACAGGTTCAACAGCTATGTCATCAGCTTCTAACTCATACGCTCTCGGTTTTATCGAAACACAAGGATTTACGGCAGTCTTCGAAGCAATCGATACTGCGTGTAAGTCTGCTTCGGTCGAGGTTGTTGGTAAAGAAAAACTAGGGGGCGGGTATGTGACCGTTGTAATTCGAGGGGATGTCGCCGCAGTGAACGCTGCAATTGATGCTGCAAAGCCCCGAATCGAAGGACTCGGAAAACTCATCGCGTGCCACGTCATCGCGAGACCCAGCGCTGCGGCTCTGTCGTTGCTTCCTAAGTAACTGATAATGCTCCGGTGCAATATTTGGCAACAAAACAAGTTTCTATTTACGAAAAAAAGCTGTAGAGCAATCTCATGACTTTACGTCCGATGATCACTCTACAGCTTTCGGGTTTATCGAGCATCTAATTCAAGAAGAGCAGCGTGTTTCGAGGTTACCAACCTAGAATTTTCTACTTCTTAAGTTCTTTGAGCATCTCTTTGATTTCTTTGATCTCGTTTCGAATCTCTTCAAGTTCTTTCTTTAGATCGAACGAATCCGCTGATGCACCGAAGATGCTCATCTCTCCTGGATTACCCATGGCTTCGAAAACCCATCCAGATTGTGGAGCACGAAGCAATTGGATGTTCTCAACGATCTTGTCCATCTCTTTGATTTCTGATGGCTTGACCTTGATCTCCATCGACTCGTCATCGCGTTTGATTTGCAATGTGATTTCTTTGCCTTCTTTCCCAGCGACTTGGATCGTCTTGGTTAGCTGATCAACGGTCTTGAGGTCCTCACCATTGATTTCTAAAACCACATCCCCTTCCTTAATGCCGGCTTCACTAGCTGGCGTGTCGGGAAAAACGGCTTCAATTCTAACGCCAGGCTCTGGCTCTTCACCTTCGGTCGTCGTAACCGTGGTCTGTACTCCGATTCGGTATTTTTGATCGCCAACGACTCGCATAACTCGAGTCATCATTTCGCCCGTATCCAACGTAGCAGGTAACTCACTCATCTGGATGGTCATGCGATTCGCATGCTCCTTGAAAGCTTCAGCTTGATTCTTGATATTCTCGATAGCCTCGGCATGATCTTGCAATTTGGCTTGAGCGTTGAGCTTGACCGAGTTTTTTTCCAACTGAGCCAAGACTTTCAATTTTACTTCCTTTGTAACTCCAGCCTTCTCTAGGGCCTCAATTACCTTCTTCTCTATATCCTTGGCATCATCACCCGTTGCGGTGACTACTATTGCCGACGACTTCTTGGTTTGCTTTTCCTCTTTAGCCTCCTCTTGTGCTCGAAGTGACGGAGTCAAAAGGGCCATCGTGGCCATGCACCAAACTGGGGCTTTAAACATGTACTTCTTCATAATCATATTCCTGACGGGATGGTAAAAACGAATCTAGTAAAAAGTAGTTTCTGGTTGGTCTATTGACCGTAAGGTCGCAGTCCAACTTCTTGTATTGGTACGACGACCTTGCGACCGTCTTGCAATTGGCCGGTTAAGTAATTGTGTTGAAGATCAACGTCATATCCGTTGCGGCGTAGTTGCTCTTTCGCTTTTTCAATCTCGTAGGCTCGCTTCGCATAAACCAAGGCAGGGTCTACCTGATTGACGTCGTACACAGGAATTTCGTAACCGTTATTGGGCATTCGTAAATCAGCCACGGGAAGCGATTTTTCATACTCTTCCTGAGTTAATCCATTCAGTCTGTCGGATTCGGAATGTGTCGTTTTATCACCAACTAACAAACCGCCCGAATTCGATCCCCAAGGAACTGAGCCCATATCGCCTCGCATCACAAATCGACCTATCGCTATGCCGACCGACAACATTAAACATGCTGCCAAAACTGGACCTGTATACCAATGCTTCTTAATCCGGCCGTTGTACGCTTCTGAACTACCAGTTAACGAAGCAAGAGGAACTGAACTCGGCTCGTCGCGAGGCACCGTCGATGCTTCACTTCTCATCAAGCGGATCTCGTTGCGAAATGTTTGTTCTTCTAAAAGAGCTAAGGCTAATTCTCGCCATTGTTCAGGTTGATCATCAATCTGACTCAATACTCGGCGTCGCTCTGCAGCGGAGAATTCTCCATCAACTAAAGCTTGTAATCGAATGGGATCTATCATTTTGGTTCTATTCCAAAGCAGTTTGTTTGGTCCTAAACAGTCGACGTCCTGTGATTAATGAAAGTCCGTGAGTTTGGCCCTCAAGGCTCTTCTAGCTTTGAGTAGCCGATACTCGACTGTCTTTATGGAAATACCGAGATGTTCCGAAATGTCCTGATACCCCCAGCCTTCCGTGTATTTGAGTAACAGCAACTGACGGTCCTGCGGGCGAAGCTGTAGCATCGCTCGCTGAACCGCTTTATCATTCTCTTCCTTCATGAGCCATTCACCCGGAGCAGGAGCAACCAGTTCCTCTGGACCTGGCCCCTTAGCAACGACTCCCTCTATCAACCTGCGGCGACGCCCGGTAACACGGTGATGGTTGATCACTTTACGAAGTGCAATCCGATACAACCACGGCGCGACTTTTTCAGGGTCAACAGGCCGACTACGCTGAGAGATGGCCGCCAAGGCTACCTCTTGCAAAACGTCCTCGGCCGCCTGCTTGTCTGACAAACGCGAGCTTATCACCGTTTCCAGCCACCTTCGGTGACTATCAAGGGCCTTTGCCCAATCGATCGTCATCACGCTCTCTTCCATCGGATATCCCAAAGCCAATTCGCTCATGATGCTACTAAAGTCGCGAGCAAACCGCGTTCCCCTGAGGGCAGCCTAAGAAAATTAAGAAAACCCCCCTCTGGCGAGGGGCGGTCAGTCTTTTTTTCTTGAAAAAAGCCTTTCAAAAGTCAGAGGATTCGGTTTGGCTGCAAAAAAAACGGACCGCTGAAATCTCCTTTGACAGGAGTTGAGCCATCCGATTCATGGCAAAAAACTCGCTTGCATGATGCCCTATTTGGATAAGACAAATGTCGCGAGCTTCAGACTCTAAACACTGGTGGTAGGTTGCTTCACCAGTGAGAAAACAGTCGCATCCCTTTTTTGCTGCAAGATCCAGGCAACTGCCGCCGCTACCGCAAACGATTCCTACTCGACTGATCTGTCGATCGATGGAGTGAGTCTGTCGGAACGATATCTTGCCCAACTTATCTTGCAGAATCCCTTGCAACCGTTCGGCATCAACCGGAGTGGAAAAAACTCCATAACGTCCTGTACCGAGGTGGCTTGGGTTGGGCGGTGCGGCCGGAACCAAGGGCTCAATGCTCGCAAGCTGCAATAGTTCTGCTAGCTGTCGGTTGATACCACCCTCCGCATTATCCCACGCTGTATGAGCACAATACACCGCGATACGGTTTTCTGCCGCTTTGAGCAAAATCGATCCGGTAGGAGTACCGGTCGTTACTCTGTTCAACGGTTTGAATGGAATCGGATGGTGGGGGATGACTAGATCGACCTTTTCTTCGATAGCTTCTTCCAGCACTTGTTGCGTTAAGGTCAAGCAGGTCATCGCCGCGCGGATCGTTCGATTCGAATCACCCAGCAATAGTCCCACATTGTCCCAGCTCTCGGCCAAGGATAGCGGTGCCATCGTATTCAGTGCGGCCATCAATGTGGAGAGATTGATCATCACACGGACTCCCGTTGAAGCATCGTATCGAGCAGCTTTGTTAAATTGGTTGCAGGGGCAATCTTGTAAGGACCGTTCTTGATATAGCCACGAACAAACTCGTCCGCGCTCATACTTTTCTTTCCTGCGACCTGAATCATTGAAATCGAAAACAATCCGTCAGAGCAGACTAGGCTCAGAATAGGTAAAACGTCGCGATCGCTGAGAAATCCATCAGGTATATCTTCTTTGAAAAGCACCGCACCAACAGGTAATGAGCCAATATCACAGGTTAATGACAGCCCCTTATGAACAATGACTCGAAAACGATTTCCTGCTGGTGACTCCAACTCGCAAAAACAACCGGGCCATGGCTGTAATCCTCGGAGCTGGCGATCCAACAGCCGAACCGGATATTCACAATGGATCTGCCCATCAGCCTTGCTCAATCGTGGCGCTTTCGTCGTAAGGGACTTGTCCTGCAAAACACCCGTTGAGCCATTCGATTGTTGTAGAAGCACTAGACTTCGTCGTACGGTACCAACGCCGAGCTGACTTAGTCGGTGCTCAAGCTCCCCCGCATTTTCTAGAGGGTCGATGGCTGTGGAATCAAATTGTATTACGGGGCCTGCATCGAGACCTGGTGTCATGTGAATGACGGATACGCCAGCGGTTTCGTCTCCGCTTAATATGGACCATTGAACCGGGGCGGCTCCTCGGTGACGCGGTAAAAGGGAACCATGTAGGTTGATCCCTCCCCAACGAGCTGTTTCGAGAGCTTGGTTAGACAAGATTTGACCGTAGTCGCAAACAACCAATAGGTCAGGGGACATGCTCTTTACGAGCCCAATGGAATCTTGTGAATTGATGGATTCGGGGGAAAGATGTCTTAATCCATGTTCAATCGCCCACAAACGTACTGGGCTGGGAGGAGGCCCTTTTTTAGATGCAGACTGCACCTCGGGCCGTGTTATGACACATGCAATTTCGTGGCCGTCACTGCGTAATGCTTCAAACGAAGGCACAGCAAAAGGCCCGGTACCCATCAACACCAATCGCATCCGTTACCGTCCCATGTCAAAAGGTAAAAAACCTGCTTCAAGCAATGAGAAGAACCTAAATCTTTGATCCAGCACCCTTTGTGAATGCCATAAACGCCGATTCCAAGTTGATCTCTTCCTCAGAGAATTTTTTCAAGGCGATTCCTTGCGAAATCATTGTGGTAGCAATCGAGGAATAGTCTTCGACTCCAATGTTTAGCGTCACCCGAAGCATGTTGTTTTCCTCTGTAATCGAACTCACCAAGTCGATGTCTTCGAGAAGCTTCGCTGCTGCGTTTAGTTGTGATTTTGTAGCAGGCTCGATCAACAGCACCGTGCTAGGCCGGACCTTCTTAATGATCGACTGAACATCGTCGTTTGCAATCAATACACCAGAATCGATAATGCCAACTTTATTGCAAACATCCGCAAGTTCAGGGAGGATGTGACTGCTCACGATAATGGTCTTTCCCATCGCCCCGAGCCGACGCATCAAAGCTCTCATCTCAATTCGAGCCCTGGGATCCAAACCACTCAGTGGCTCATCAAGAAGCAAGACTGCTGGATCATGCAATAGCACTCGGGCTAGCCCCAGTCTTTGTGTTTGACCTCGAGACAATGTGTTTGCATAAGCATCTCGCTTGAATTCAAGGTCAACGATCTCAAGCATTTCGTCACAGCGTTTGCGACGTGCGTGAGAATCAATTCGATAGGCTGCAGCGAAAAATTCAAGATACTCAACAACCGTCATGTCATCATAGACACCGAAAAAATCCGGCATGTAACCAACCAAGCGTCGGATCTCTTTAGGGTGGGTATATATGGAGTGCCCGCAAACATATGCCTCACCGAAGGTAGGCGTTAACAACGTTGCGATAATGCGCATCGTTGTCGTTTTCCCTGCTCCGTTGGGCCCAATAAACCCGAACAAATCCCCCTCACCAAGATCGAGATCGATGTCGCGGATGGCGTACATGTCGTCATACTTTTTCGTCAGCTGAGACGTTTTGATCACGATTGCTCTCTTAGTATAAATTCAAGGGGACGGCGTTGCGGAAGGGGGCGACGAGGCCGAGGTGCTTAAGGAACTGCTTCCTTTAATTACAGGCAGAATTACTCGGGCGAAACTAACCGCAGTTCCGATTTCAATTTCCGAGCGGTTTCCGTTGCGACTTGCCGTCCAATCTACCTGTCTATTTTCTAGTTCACCGAAAAGAATGGCCCGGTCTGTCTTTAACAAGTCGCTTTGGTCTAACCACGATAGATATCTGTTTTCTTGACCAATCGTGTAAGCTCCCGCTCCCGCTGCTTTGTGAAAGAGTATTATCTCGAAGATCCTTTTCACGTCTGCTAAATCGCTGCTGCTCCATGGTGTTCCCTGATCTTTCCCATCAACACTAATTCTTCTCTGCAATCGACGGGCAATATCTTTAGGCACGTTACTTACGGTGAGGGTAATGGAACCACCAGCAGCAAACCGAGTAGGCAACGTGTAAAACCGACCTCGATAAAACAGCATGCTACCCAAAAGATCATTGGGCAAGGGATTAACGACCGTGCCCGTAAGAAGGTCCATCGCTCCGGAAATCGTTTTTAAGTCGGATGGCGGAGCGTTTTCCATTTTGGCGGACCACGCACTCAACAGAGCCTTGGTGCCAGCCTCCGGAATGGCCAAACCTCTTATCTCGACATTCGAAGATGAGTTTCTTTCAATTCGGTATCCGGGCAGCATTCGATCCGTGCTAATCGTTGATTGAAAGCCCCCTATGGATTTGCCTGGCATACCGAACCATTCGATCCTGTTGTCATGCAAAACCCATGCATCACTGCCAGATTCAGATCGCTTCTTAGAAGTGTTGAAAAGACTCTTTTCAGATGGTTGCCAACTGATGTCATATAGGCCTCGTTTTCCGCCGTACATGTGTGCAAAAACTCTTCCTTGAAATCTTTGGTTGACCATATCCCAGTCTACAACTTCGGTTTGGTTCACTGTCGAGCTCGTGGGCTTCCAGCTCTTTTGAAGAAATACCAATAGCCCACAACATCCGAGAGCTGACAGCAAAATCGTAAACCATGTGGCGCGTGGAGATTTCCATCGCTTGGCAATCAAGAAGTAATCCAGCGGACCAACTACGATCAACAAAGCAAAAACGATCGCGGTCATCTGCGTCAAGTTACCGATGATCAGCTTAGGAAATCTATCGAGAGAGCCGTGCAGTTGCACGCTGATGTCTTCCGCAATGTTTTTGCCCGCAGTTGGTTTTGATGTCCATTGCTCGCTAATCAAAAGCTTGAGTAGCAAAGGTTTGCCCGCCCAGTTCTGGATGGATTGGCTCTCAAGCTCCCCAGCGAAAAATTTCACCTTTCCTAAACCCGAAGTCCATTTCGCAATCAAAGGGAATCGGTTTCTGGTGGACGACTGTCCCTCTAAATCAGCCGTCACATCGGACAGTTGCAACAACGCGCAGCCCAGGCTTTCAAGACGCGATTCCGAGTTGAGGAAGGATTCCAGTGGACCAGGGGCGCTCTTCGAGTCGGTTCCCTTCAGACTGCCAGGGACCAGTGCTGAAAAATGGGGGTTAGCAAACCACTTGTCTGCATTCAAACCCAAAGTCAACAAACAGCGGCCGCTTTCGTTCTGTATCCATTCTCGGATCGCACGGGATTGGTCGACGGATATTCTGTCGAGTAGATCGGTGTTGTTTGATGAAAGAACCAACAGATCGACTCCATCCCACGCTTTTGACCAGACGGGCAAATCTTCCGCCCTGAATAACTCGGTCGTGCTGTAGTCCGCAAGCCCGGCCTTTAGCGATTTTGAAGAAATGACATCCAGCCCCATCCCTTCGCTACCAACCCCCACCATCCAGGGTTGCTCGGAAGGAAGAGGGGTGCCCCGTTCGGAATCACTTAGTTGCCTAGTCTCTAGCAACTCACCGGTTTGTTTGTCTATCAATCGAATGACAATAGGTCGGTTAGGACGACCATGTTTGGCATAAACAACAACCTCAGCCGGTCGTCCTGCCTCTAGGTCGATTGCCCACTCCGAATCCGAATAAGTGATCGATACGCCGTCCCCATCGACTGTCTGTATTTCGGCAATTACGGAAACGTTTCGATTCGCTTTAGTTGTGATCCGGTGCTGAGTTGTGAAGCCAACTCGCCAATAGCCGTTCAAACCGGAACTAATGCTCTGCACGAAATCAGTAGAAGATTCGAACTCGGCTGGGGATTGCCATTCGCTTCCAACAAACTCTCTAGCTAAACTCGTTTTTGTTGCGATCCAAAAGTTTAGACCGACAATAAAAAAAACAAACACCATCGCAAAAGAGGCGATGGTGTTTACAAGAGTTCGAACACCTTTATTTACCAAATCAAAAACCAATCTAGTCGAGTCTCTTAACCTGGAGATTCTTGAACGCTACACGACTACCTGGATCGTGAGCTTGCAACGCAAAAGTTCCTTCGTCCAAAACTCGGGTAAAGTCCTTGCCTGCTTGTTGACCCGCTGGTTCGTCGTATTCGACGATAACTTTTCCGTCAACTTTGAGAGTAACCTTCTTGCCCTGAACGATGATCTCTTGAGTGTACCATACGCCATCTTTTCCGGCAGGTTCGAGAACGTCTTTCACTCCATACAAACTGCTCGTTTTTCGTGGGTCGCTAACATAGCTATTGTTGACTTGGCACTCAAAACCGTACTTGGGCCAACCCGACTCTTGAAATTTGGTGTGAAAGTAAATCCCAGCATTGGAATTCTTCTCGGTCTTCACTTCCGCTTTGAAATGAAAATTCTTGTAAGGCTTTCCATCGCCAACAAAGAACAAGTGGCTTCGGTCACCTTTGCAAACGATCGTGCCGTCTACAACTTCCCAGCTGGATTCGTTTTCATTGATTTTCCAACCAGCCAATGTTTTGCCATCAAACATTTGGACAAAACCATCCTTGCTTGCATCGACAAACGGTGCTGAGGTCAAAATGATCTTCTCAGGCTTACCCTCGGCGTCACCACCAGGCAACTTACCAGCCTTGATTCTATCTCCGAAAGTCTCTTTGCCACCTTCGGGGGTCATGGCTTCTACCTTCTCGAGAATCGCCATGATTTCTTTCTCGGCCTTTTCTTTCTCGGCCTTGAGCATTGGCTCAAAGACCTTCTTAACGAGACCTGCCTTGAGGGAAGCCTCACCGTACGGATTTCGTATCTTCTTATTCTCGCCCTGTACGTGGCAAAGGTTGCACTTAGCCTTGTCGTTTACGAGTGCTTTGAACTCCTCGTTCTTGCTCTCTTCGACGTACTTCTTTTTGAAGACGTCATTGAACGGCTTGATTGCAAAAGCTTGCGGTGCGGAAAACGCGGCACAAACCGTCATGACAATGGGGGTTAGTACGAAAGTGACAATTACTTTTCGCATTCTAAAAAAATTCTCCAGTTGGGGAACGGACCGGTCGCGACGAAGCAATTTTCCAAGGACGAGACTTCGTCAGTCGACTTGCATTAAAATAGAGGCTGGTCCGGGTGTCAAACAGTAAAGGGGATTATAGCACCAATCTAGCGCTCTTTGAGGATTTTAACCGACCGTGCTGCGCGGTCCAGGAATTCCAGTTTCGGTTCGCCTGGCTCGAGGTAAATTGGATTACCAATCGTAATGGAACTGAGCAACGGAACGGGGACAACTTCACCTCTCGGGAGAATTCGGTTTAAATTGTCCATGTAAACAGGGATCAATTCTAAATCAGGCCGCTTCTTGGCCAGGTAGTATAAGCCGCTCTTGAATTCCCCCATCTCGCCGGTCTGGGCTCGACTGCCCTCAGGGAAAACGATCAGAGAATACAAATCGCCGATCTCTCGAAGCATGACCTCGACCGGACTTTGGTGAACTTTGATCTGTTTCCGGTCAATTAAAATCGCATTGAAAGACTGTGCGAGAAACCGTCTAAACTTGGACGAACCCCAATAATCCTGTGCCGCTACCGGCCTCGTTAATTGCCTAAGATCCTTGGGAAGACATGACCACAAAACAACAGCATCGAGGTGGCTGGTGTGGTTGGCGAAGTAAACTCGTTGCCGAGTCGATGGTTCTGCACCTCGCCATCGCACGGTAAAGCCACTGACAAACTTCGCAGCTAACGCAATGGTGTGACCTGTTAGCTTACAAAGCGTCGACGGACGCTCGCTTCCCGTCGTGTTGGACGGGATTTTAGCTGATGAAAAAAGATTATCGTTAGGAATGGCAGCCAAAGAAATTCGCCAAAAGGTGTGCTTTTCTATATCCTCTTGGCCTGCAGTCGGGCCCGTCGAGAGAACGTGAAAGAAGGTCCCCGCCGGCCCGGATTCGACCAAGCTCCCTAGTATTCGCTTTTTCTGAACAACAAGCAAGTGTTAATTCTTGGTTAGGTTGGCCGACGCCGGATTTAGCCTTATCGAGGGTCACTTGGCAGATACATCAAAGCACTGCAAGTAATCTTGGTCCCGAATGTAAAGCCGGCCATCCTGAATCACTGGGTGTGGCCAGCTTTCCCCCTCGTGCGTTGGAAGCTTGAACTGACTCAGGAGTTCATACTTGGCGGGATCGGCGGCAATCAATGCCATCGTTCCGTCTTGGTATCGGAAATAGAGTTTGCCGTCAGCCGCGATGATGGCCGCGGAACCGCTACCAGCACCTCTTGCCTTGCCCCAAACATTTTCCCCAGTCTTCCATTTCACACACGCCGGGAAACCTTGGTTGTGACCATGGCCCAAGTAAACGTAGTCGCCGATCATGATCATGCCACCATGATGATTTTGAAGTTCGCTGTTCTTTTTGTAATAGACTTCACGTACTCCTAGCTGTTTGCCTTGCTTTTGTATCTCCAACAATGCAGTCCCACCATCATCGTAGCCCGATGAGCAGAAAACAAAATTCTCATGCACAATAGGGGTTGGGATATTGGCTGTTCCATTAGCCACTCGATCGTAACTCCATAACAAGCGGCCATCGTTGGCTGCATAGCTTACGACCCCATGGCCAATTAATTGGATGTATTGGCGGACACCGCGGGCCTCGGAAACGACCACCGAAGAATAACCGGCTCCATCGTTGCCACGCAGTTGACCATCTGGTGCTTGTCCAGTCCACATGACCTTGCCATTGTTCTTGTTCAAGGCAACGACCATGGCCTTTTTGGCGCCGGGAGTGCAGATGAGCTTGTTCCCGTCAATCAATGGGGATTCGCTGTACCCCCAAACCGATTCCATTTTCCCTCCAAAGTCCTTTTGGAAATTGGTGGACCAGACGACTTTACCGGATTCCCCGTTGCAGCAGGCTAGCACTCCATCAAAGGACAAGGCATAAACCAGACCTGTTTCAGGATCGACTGTTGGAGTTCCGTTGGGTGAGCCTGCTGGGTCCGCAAACGGAGTTGCCCAAATCAACTCTCCATCGTCCAGTTTGCGGCAAACCAATCGCACCTTGCCATCTAACTCTCCGATGGAGTACAGGCGATCCTTAAATATGGAAACGCTGGCCATCCCGCTACCCATCCCACGCACTTCGTAGATCTTGGGAGGCCCTGATTCTTCCCATGAAGAGGCTAGCCCCTTTTCTTTGGAAACTCCAGTCCGATCCGGTCCTCGCCACTGATGCCAGTCACCATCCCCCGGCGACTTTGCAAGGCTCAAACCGCTTGTGATGGTCGCACCTAGGAGCAATCCTCCCATCCAACATGCGACCGATTTAGCAATCACCGAATTCGAACACTTCATTTTTAGATCCTTAGTTGAAATGGGAGGCGTTGCATCTCCGACGCAATTTAAAAAAGTTTGAGACCATGTGGGCCGTTATTTCCATTGACCGTAATGCAAGTCAATGGAACCGTAGCAATGATTACCAACAGATCCTACAGCGTATCTTCGCCGCCGGATAGCTGATGCTCAACTTCGTCGGCTTGCCAAGCAATGGAGGATATCAATTTCGCAAGCTCTGCCGTGTTGGTAAGGGATGCCAGCACGTTGGACTTGAGCACTAGCACCTCGCCGCTGTCCAATCTCTTCATGGCAAATGCACCGTGGACAACCGAGTCATTGTTTCGGAGTACTGTTAAAGCGGACGCTGGATTGATGGCTCCACAAGGGGACCAAATGCCAACGACAGGGTTGCCGTGGTCATCTGTTCGATCCAACTCCACATAAACCCGTTGGCGGCGCGAGGATGAAAGCGACACGGAAATGACGAGCTGATTGCTTTCGGGCTGCTGGATGCTCCACCCAAGGCTCTCGCCAAGTGACTTTAGGGTAGACTGCAAATCGGTTTTCGCCGGGATGCGAGCCCCGGTGAAGTCAAGCTTTGCTGAACTACTGGGTGCGCCGGTGCCTAGGTTCCCGCCTGATCCGACAGAGGCATTGGGGGCGAAAGCGTTGCCTCCGGCGTTTTGCTGCAATCCCGCGTTTGCTTGGTTGAGCAATTGAGGGATCGCCATTCCTAAACCAAGCCCGAGCGGACTGTTCATGCCGGCCTCGCCCGCTGCTCTCAGTGCATTAGCAGTGCTGTATGCTGTATAGGAGTTTAGGTCCCCGAGCACGGCCATGCTGGTTCGCGCGTCGATAGCTTTTTGAACTTCTTCGGGTGCGGAGATGCTGCTTATGAAGAATTCGGTCAGCTCGAGACCGTGTTTGCTAAACTGATCACCAAGCTTTATGCGAGCAGCAGCGCTGATGTCATCCATGCGAGAAGGCAAATCTAATAGACCGATGCCGGACGTTGCGATTAAGTCCGTGAGGCCCGCCAGAATGACATCTCTCAAGTAGTTAAGTACTTCTTCCGTTGTGAACTTGCCTTGTGTGCCCACGATGGAGTTCAGCAATAGAGCTCCATCTGTGATTCGGTAAGCAAATTTACCATAACCCTTTAAGCGAACTACACCGAAATGGGGATCTCGAACTGTAATAGGAGTGCGTGTCCCCCACCGCTGATCGATAAAGGTTTGTTTCCCAATAAAATAGACGCAGGCTTGGAAGGGAGATCGCTCGAAGGGGATCGTAAGCAGTTTGCCAATTATGGGAAGGTTGGCCGTGGTCAACGTGTGACGCCCCGGTCCAAACGAGTCCATGGCACGACCATCGCGAAAGAAAATGGCCTCTTGATTTTGCTGTACGATTAACTGGGCACCAAATTGAATCGCCGCTGTACCGGACTCGGGGACTCTCGCGATGAGTGATTGATTAGACTGGTCAATGTAATCGATTACTTCGAGACGAAACACGTACAATTCCTTATTAAGTGGTCCAGTAGTTCAATCGTTGTTATTCTGCACGCATTCTATCAGTTCTTGAACGAAGTGCGTATGGGATAGTTCGCCTCTATTCTCTTAGTTTGACATCGCGTAAGTGAGGATATTGATGGCTAACGCATACGCCTTAACAGAAAATCTCTGGAAGAACTCTTCGTCGTCCCCCTCGCGTTCCCATCCGTCGGCGATGTCCGTATTATGGGTTGCCACCGCCACCAGACGACCTCGTTCGTCATTGAGCCCTCGAAAATTGACTTTCGAAACATCTGGTATTCCGCCATTGGGCTGTTTATGAATCCATGGTGGATCGTACGTTTCGCCGCCACGACGATAAAGCTGCAAAGCGGGAATCTGTGGGCATTCGTTGAGGGGATAGACATTGTTCATGATGGGGTGATCGGCTGTGATATTGAACCACTTCCAGCTAGGAGCAACCTGCCTCAAGTTGTCTTCTAGGTTGTTCCATTCTGCCTCTCCCCAAAAATCATCAATCCAAAGGAAGCCACCATTAGATAAATACTGACGGAGGGCTTTTTGCTCTGCTTCGCTGAGGACTTGCCAGCCGGGATCACTCATGAAAACAAATGGAAAGTCTTGTAGTTGTGGGTCGGTCAATCTCAAAAGCAATGAGCCTTGGTTCGCGCGAATCGTGGTCAGCTGATTGAGTCGCCATGTGAGGTTTTTGGCTCCGTCTGGATGGTCGGTTGCCCATCGCGGACGCCACTCCCCATCCCCAGGATAAAACGCTTCCCCTGGTCCTCCCTGGCTGTCGTAAACGACTCGAACAAACGTAAAGCGGTCCGGTGAAAAGGATGTTTGGTCGAGATCCGATTTTGGCTCTGCGACTTGTATGGAGTCCATTCTGGCAGGGCCGCCTCGAAATCGACGAGGAGGTTGAGCGAAGACAAGGCTCATTATGGCTAGTAGCCACACGCCAATTCGAGCTGATTCCCCGCTTACGACGTTAAGCATAAATCACTTAGTTCCCAAGGATCCAATCTCTGCGACTAGGATCAGCTGTACAAGTGCTTGATGCATAACTGTGTCCAGGTTTCGTATCGCCCAAGTTCTGCACGGATATCCTCAATAGGCTTGAATCCCGCGAACTCTAGATCGATTTCTGCGGAGCTTACTTTGCAGGAATGCAGTTGCATGATGTGTACCACTCCCAAATGGACGCGGCCAACCTCACTGGTGTCATCGTAAATGAGCCCGACAATTTTTTGTTGTCCACCGCAATCTATTTTGACTTCTTCGGACAATTCTCGCTGCATTCCCGTGTTATACCAATCGTCTCCCTCCGTGTCCTCTACCGAGATATGCCCGCCAATACCTATGGACTTCAACGCGTGTAATCGAGCCTCTCCCTGACCTTTTCCTCGGGTGTATTGGAAGATCTTTGTGGTGTGAGCATCGCTATACTCCAATATGACGTAGGGAATTAGCTGCTTGTAAGAGGGATCGTCCTCAACGATGCTTCGTGCCCTAAAGGACTGGTTGGCGCGGTCCATCAGAGCTGGCAAGTAACGGTCGACGTTAGGCTGAAAGCCGCTAAAAAAACCAATTTGATCCAAAAGTTTGGCTGAAACTACGAGAACTTCTTCGTCTTTGGCCATGAAAGATTAGGTGGGTCGAGAAGGAATGAGGGATTTGTGGGGTGATTTTTGGTGCTCGTTGCGAAAGCCTGCAAAAGCCGGGTTTCCATTCTTGGAGATTTTGCGATACGATACAACGAGTATAAAGGACTAACTATTCGCTTTTCCCAATATTTTGCTCAGAGGAGGCTTTCGGTGAGGAACTCAAGAAAGCGAGTCAACCGATCTCGATATCACGCTGTTCGTCGCCTCGCGCTTGCTGTTGCACTTGGATTGACATCCTCGTTGGCGTACGCGGTCGATACCGTGCCTGCAACGAAAATGTTTCCCGCAACTACCCAGGCCTTGGTTCGTCTTCCCGACACGGCACGATTTGTCGATGCATGGGCAAAGACGCAGTTTGGTAAGCTGGCAACCGATGCCAAGCTTCAGAACTTCTGGAATACACAGCGAGATGACATTCGAAGCCGATTGAGTGAAGCTGGTTGGCAATTGAGCGTAGATGTTGAAGACATCGAGGCGATTGCAGATGGCCAAACCGCTATCGGATGGATCGCTCGCGATGGTGAGAAACCGTTCTCCGTCGCAGCAGTGGTCGATATCGGAACAAGAGAGCTTCAAGCGGAAGAATTTTTAAAGCGAGTTGCAAAGGAGCTCCAGGCTCGAGAGGCTTCCGAGAGCAAAGTCAAAATTCTTGACGTAGAAGTGACTCGCTATCAGTGGCAGTCTCCCACCAATCCAAAGAATCTTTTGCAGTCCTACTACGTCATCAATAAAGGTCAGCTGATCGCGACCGATGACGAGCGTACAATGCAGGAATTGCTCGACGCACAGTCGGGAGCCAAGACGGATAGCTTGGTCGATTCGAAAACCTTTCAAGAAGCAACGGCCAAGTTGCCTGAGATGAAAGAGATCGATATCGAGTACTTTGTGAATCCTCTTGGAATGGTAAAGCTCCTCCGTGAAGTCGGTGGCCGCCCCAAAAAGAATCAGCCCGATATCCTCAAGCTTTTGACAGACCAAGGCTTCGGGGCGGTGCGATGTATCACGGGCAATTTGAATTTTGCATCCGAACAGCACGATATGGTCCACAACGGATTTATCAAGCTGGAGCAACCTATCGAAGAACCAGTGAAAATATTGACCTTTCCGAACGTTAAGACGTTCGATGTGCCCTCGTGGTTGAGCACAGGTAGCGCCGCGGTCACTGCGTTTTCTTGGGATCTCCAGGAAGCCTTTCCTCGGTTTAAGTACCTTGTGGATAGCTACGTAAACTCACCCGGTACATTTGACTCTATGATCGATGGTATTAAAACCGACATCCAAGGGCCTCAGATCGATATTGTTAAAGAAGTTCTGCCGCTTCTTACCAGTCAGTTCTTTATTGTTACTGAAGTAACGGAACCGATCACGCCAGTTAGCAAACGATCTTTGGTCGCGGTGAAATTGAACGATCCAGAAGGCAAGTTCGCTGAGATCGTGGACAGGTATGGTAGCAATGAGCCTCAGGGACAACCATTGGATGTGCCTGACACGAAATACCGTATCTGGTCATTTTTAAATGAGACTGATGATGTCGAGGTAGAACTCGATTTTGCCGCAGGTACCAAAAAATCGAATACAGCCAAAGAAGAAGCCAAGGAGCAAGGCAAAGAAGAAGCAGAAATGGAAGAAGACGATGCAGAGGAGCCGTTGCTAGACCAATGGGCGATCAGTGTTGTTGATGGTTACTTCTTATTCGCCTCCGATGCAGAGCTTCTCATGGAGACCATCGAAAGGGTCAAAGCAAATGACCAGTCACTGTTTAAAGAGCCAGATGTCGCACGCGCCAATGGCGTCATTCAAGAGCTTCTCGGTGAAGATTCCCACAGCCTAATGCAAATCGATCGAACCGATAAGTCTTTCGAAATGCAATATGAACTATTCCGTGAAGGTCAGTTGTCTGCTTCTCGTAGCGTGGCTGCCGCTGTTCTCGATCGGATTCTCGATCCGAAGAAGAAGAACAAGGACAAGCAACAAAAGATAAACGGAAACGCACTTCCACCGTTTTCCGAGATTCGGTCCTACTTCATGCCCGCAGGGACTGTTTCTACTACAAGTAGCGACGGATGGTTGATCCAAAGCTTTATCCTGGCTGCCGAGAAAAAGGACTAGTCGACAGCTTTTGACCGCTTGGACGTGTTCTGCCTGAGCGATTCGGTCCCCAAATGACCGTCTCGCTCCCAAATTGGTTCGAGTTGCTAGGCAAGCCAGATTCTCCAGTTCTCCTGGCTTCCGCAGACCAACTTTTCGTCGAAAGAAAATAACAAGTATTCCACAATTTATGCTAGCGTAACCCCAAAAGAGGGGGTGACTGTCAGCTTCGGTCAGTCTAGATTAACGCCGGTCGCGAATCACGTAATTGTGCCCTGTATGCGCAATTAAGTGCCATTAGCCGTGATTCGGTTCTCTAGCTCCAACCCTAGAAAGTGCGACATTTGCGATGTGCTTGCTGGCCATTCAATATTGCGTAGTTTCTGAGAGTCCCATTCTTGTAGCATCCAATAGAGAGGAGTTTTTCGATCGACGAAGTTCCGGGCCCAGCATCCAAGCTGGTAAGCCTCGGATCCTTTGCCCCACCGATCAAAGAAGCGGTGGAACATGGCTAGGAGTTAATCAGCACGGTGTGTTAGTCGGTCTTTGCAATCGACGTGTTCTGGAGCCTTTGGGCAGCAATCGCTCGCGCGGTTTGTTGTGCAAAGAGTCTTTAAAAGGAACGACCGCTCGTGAGTGTCTCGATAAAGCGTTAGAAGAATTGCAACGGCATCAATTCGAAGCCTGCAATCTTGTTATAGCTGATCGGGAGTTCGGTTTCGTGATACATCATGAGACAGAAAATGAAGTGATTAACATGCGCCCTGGACTCAATATTATCGGAGGTCGTAACCTTAATGACCCACGAGATGAGCGAGTTCAATTAGCGAGTCGTTTGCTCACCCTTCAGACGCTCGATTCACCGGTTAAGTTCCTTGCCGTCGCGAGTCGAGTTTTTTCGCGTGCACCTAATCCCACCAATCGTGCCAATATGGTATTGAGAGGAGCGGATTATGGTACCGTTTCGAGCACCTTAATCGCATTGGGAGCTAAACCTCGAGATGCGATTTACCAGTATTCCGATGGTCCTTCGGACGAAGCTAGATACGAGGATTATTCACCCATGTTGCGCGATGTGCTAAGTCGCGGTGCACGGGATGCGCGGTCCAAAATTGTTGCTTAGTTCGATACAACATTCGTAATTGCCATTTTAACATGAGCGAGATCTGCGTTGCAGAGACTCGCTCTTTTCATTTTACTCCAATGCCATGAACCAAACTGCCTTAGCTATTTTTGCTCACCCCGACGATATCGAATTTGTAGCTGCTGGCACTCTGCTCAAGCTCAAAGCCAACGGCTGGTCTATCCACTATATGAATGTTGCAAACGGATGTTGCGGCTCGACCGAGTGGAACGCCGAGGAAACTGCGCGTATTCGACTCGCAGAAGCTCGCAAAGCGGCCGATCTGCTTGGCGCAACTTTTCATCCTCCCATCTGTGACGATCTTGATGTTTTTTATAGCCGCGAGAACTTAAAGAAAGTTGCTGCGGTTGTCAGGCTCGCCAATCCCTCTTTGATCCTTACCCATGCAAGATTTGATTACATGGAGGATCATATGGAAACATGTCGATTGGCGGTTACCGCGGCCTTTTCCCGATCCGTTCCCAATTTTGAAACGGATCCATCGATGCCAATCGTTGGGCAAGATGTTGCAATCTATCACGCGCAGCCTCATGGGAATCGCAGTCCCGATGGGCAGATTGCAATTCCTGAATATTATGTCGAAATTGATGATTTTATCCCACAAAAAATGGCGATGCTTTCATGCCATCAATCACAACAGAACTGGTTGCAAAACACTCAGAAAATGAATTCCTATGTCCAGACCATGCTGGACCTCGGAGCCGAAGTAGCCAGAATCGGAAAACTTAATTGCCAGTTTGCAGAGGGCTGGAGCAAACATCTGCATTTAGGGTTTGGCCCTGCCGATTTCGACCCGTTGCGAGACGCATTGTCGCTCTAAACTAGAACTCTTTCTCAAGTGACCCGAGCAGGAAACAACGTTACAATTCGCGGTATCTGTGCTTTCGGTTCGGCTTTAAAAAAGGGCCTTGCCGACAGCATCGCCAATAATCCGGGACGACTGAGAAGCCTCTCTGAAATGTACGACGATCCAACCAAGTCAAAAGAATCATTAGCCCTCGAGGATTTGCGAGAGCAATACAACGAACTGGCAGAGCTAGCTGGGTCGCTCGCGCACGAAATCAAAAATCCTCTTTCGGTTATCCACATGAATGCAGACCTCCTTTGCGAAGAATTAGAGGAAACCGCATTCCCAGGGCAACGTCGCGCGATTGCAAAAGTCGATATGATTCGACAACAGTGCAATCGATTGGAAGGGCTGCTCCGAGACTTTCTCAGATTTGCGAGAATGCGAGATTTGGAGATGACAGTCGGCTCCCTGAACGAACAGATCGAACGGGTCATCAATCTTTTTCGAGCCCAAGCTGATAAGTCTGGAATCAGATTGCAAATCTATCTCGATCCCAATCTTCCTAACATCAAACTGCATAGCGATTCCTTGCAAGCTGCTTTGGTAAACTTGGTTAAGAACGCATTAGAAGCGATGCCAGACGGAGGTGAGTTACTCGTTCGCACTTTCTCAATCCCAGGGGGTGTCGCTTTAGAAATGATCGATACTGGATGCGGTATGGACGAGGTCACTGCTATGCGAATGTTTGAGCCGTTCTATTCGACGAAACATGGCGGCTCGGGGCTCGGTTTGCCAACAGCGCGAAAAATCGTTGAGGCTCACGGTGGACGAATCGGCGTTCAGAGTGAAGTTGGCCGAGGCACTCAATTTGTACTCGATTTTCCAACCCCCATTCGACTCGCTAGTTAGGATGCTCGCTGATGTTCTTTCCAATTAGTGACGACGACGGTGAGGTATCCACTGTTTCATACGTTACCCATACCTTGCTGGTTGCAAATCTAATTGTGTTTGG
>Ga0315899_10002272_pt1 | contig 21319 bp, 16 predicted proteins | sample LakEriMetagenome_2_FD_203518 | JGI IMG/M metagenome (GOLD analysis project Ga0315899, IMG submission 203518) | Freshwater fungal communities from buoy surface, Lake Erie, Ohio, United States - Buoy 4 MA112 | ecosystem: Environmental > Aquatic > Freshwater > Lake | place: USA: Lake Erie, Ohio... | reverse complement strand
ATCACAAGTTCGATCCGATCACAGCCCAAGACTACTACCGATTCGCTTCCACCTTCACGGCTGCAATCCGCTCTGAGAAGACCTTTGACCTTTCCCCAGAAGAAAATGCAAAACGGCGATCGCAGTATGATGAAACACTCGCCCAAGCAAAAGCAGACCGCGACACCTTCGAACAATCAGGCCTCACCCTAGAACTGATCGACTTCCTGAAACGTTCCGCAAACGACGAAACCTCCGCTCTGACCGGACCTTGGAACGTACTCTCAGGAAACCTCGCAACCGAAAACTCAAGCACCTACACTGCGCAACCCGATGGATCTTTCCTCGCCTCTGGAGATACTCCAGTAAAAGAAACGCTTACCTTCGAATCCAAAATCACTGGCCCTTCCCCTCGAGCCCTACGCATCGAAGCCTTAGCAGATCCATCGTTGCCTCGAAGCGGGCCCGGACGGGCGGACAACGGTAACTTCGCTCTCGGAAACCTTACCGCAGAAATCCTCTCCGAAGGCAAACCACCACGCAAACTCGAACTCTCGAAACCCGCTGCCACCCATCAGCAAAATGGAGATAGCCTTTCGATCGCTGCTTCCCTCGATTCCGACCTCGTCTCAGGCTGGGCTGTCGATGGGCAAATCGGCAAAAGCCAAGCTGCAGTCGTTTTCCTACCCGAGCCATCTAACGATCCAGCCACCTCCCTCCAACCCGGCGACACCTTGCGGTTAACTCTCCGCTTCCATCACCCGAATTCAAAACATATCATCGGCCGCATTCGCTTCTCGACCTCCTCGCAAACGCAACCTCCCGTCGAAGTCGGTGGCAAGGAACCCCCGAGCGAAGTGTTAGCTGCCATCGCTGAACTTTCGAAGAGGATCAAAACCAAGACCGAAGGGACGACGACCGATTCGCAACTCGAAGCCACCCTTAAAGAATCCCCGCAATGGCAACCGCTGCTGAGTTGGTACAAGTCCATCTCGAACCGATGGAACGAACTCGACAAGTCCGTCGCAGAGATTGTGCGTAAAGGCCCGCCGGTTCAACTCGCGACCGTCTTGGTCACCACAGAAGGCGAACCGCATCTTCCACACCATGCCGACGATCGGGGCTACCCACACTTCTATCCGCAAACCCATATCCTGCGCCGCGGTGATGTGGCACAGAAGGTTTCCGTAGCCTCGCCCGGTGTCCCAGAAGTATTCCTCGGTCGCACCCGCAATGAACAATCCCTGCATTGGGATCAATCGCGATCGAACCCCAAGTCAAGCTACCAGCGAGCAGCCCTAGCACTCTGGCTCACCGATGTGGACTCCGGCGCAGGGGCACTGGCCGCTCGCGTAATGGCAAACCGCATCTGGCTGCATCACTTCGGACGCGGACTAGTCTCTACCCCAAATGATTTCGGTACCACTGGCGAGAAACCAACCCATCCCGAACTCCTCGAATGGCTCGCAAGCCAACTTGTGGAAAACAACTGGAGCATCAAATCGCTTCATCGCACCATCCTTACAAGCCAGACCTACATGCAAGGGAATCGCGTTCACGCCGACCCACGGACGAAAGTCGATCCCGACAACAAACTCCTCTGGCATCGAAGCCCTAGACGAATCGAAGCCGAAGCGGTTCGCGATGCCTTGCTCAGCACCTCCGGCTTGCTGGACAAAACCATGTACGGACCAGGATCACTCGACTACAACATGAAACGTCGAAGCATCTACTTCTTCATCAAGCGCAGTCAACTCATCCCCATGATGATGCTATTCGATTGGCCAGAACATCTCGTCAGCATCGGGCAGCGACAAGCTACCACCGTGGCACCTCAAGCCCTTGCGTTGATGAACAATCCAATCGCTCGGCAAGCCGCCGAAGCGCTCGCTTCGCAAACGTACGCAAACGCAGATCGCGTCCAAGAGATTTTTCTTCGAGTACTCTCCCGCGAACCAACCGATCGGGAACGCGCTCTTGCGGAATCGCTCTTTCAAAATGCACTTCGCGACCGCGCAAACCAATCCGCAACAGCAAACGCAGATCCAATGACAAAACAAATGGCAGATCAAATGGCCTTCGCAGATGTATGCCAAGTCCTGTTCTGCTTCAACGAATTTCTCTATGTAGACTAAAACAAAGTTTCCAGCGCAGCCAGCCACACAGCCAGCGATCAGCTTGACGTTAGATTCGCCGATCGATTCGCCCCTCGATTCACTTCAAAGAACACCTAAGCGATATCTCGAAACCCATGAATGCCACTACTCAAAACCAGATGGTTACAAACAGCCCCGCTCTAAACAGCCCCCTTCCAAGCAGCCAGCTCCTATCCGCCCAAACACGACGAGCTTGGCTGCAGCGCGCCGGTTGCGGTTTCGGTTGGCTTGGACTCCAAGCCTTACTGCAACAGCATGGCGGTCTGCAGATGGCTCGCGGCGATGGACTTGGGGACCGAGCCAAAAGTCCGCTTGCACCTCGCGAACCCCATTTCCCAGCGAAAGCAAAACGAGTTGTCTGGATCTTCGTCAACGGAGGCCCAAGCCAAGTCGATACTTGGGATTACAAACCATCGTTGATCAAAGCGGACGGGAAATCGATCAAGGAATTTGACGCTACATTTTCAAATACTACCGGTTTCTTTCAGCATGCCGTTGGGAACTTGATGAAATCCCCTTTCGAGTTCACGCCTCGGGGGCAATGCGGAAAAATGGTCTCCTCGATTTTCCCAAACCTTGGGAACCACGTCGATAAAATGGCCTTCGTTCACTCCGGCTACACGGAATCGAATAACCATTCTCCTGCCCTCTTCGCCATCAACACGGGAATGGCTCGCATGGGCTTTCCATGTGTAGGTTCATGGGTTACCTACGGACTTGGATCCGAAAGCAGCGACTTGCCCGCCTTCCTCGTGATGAGCGATCCGAAAGGTCGCGGGTTACCCAAAGGACACGCCGCAAACTGGTCTGCTGGATTCTTGCCCGGCGTTTACCAAGGAACGTATCTCAAACCTACCGGGGATGCGATCGAGAACCTGCAACTGCCACCAAGCCTATCTTTATCAACGCAACGTCAGCAACTCGATTCACTTTCAGAATTTAATCGACTCCATCTCGAATCCCATGCGTCCGATTCCGAGCTCGCTGCCCGACTCGAGAGCTTTGAACTGGCTTACCGAATGCAAAGCCGAGCTCCTGAGACGATCGACATATCCGACGAACCCGAACACATCCATAAACTTTACGGGGTAGGAGATCCAAAGTGCGACCACGTCGCTCGACAGTGTTTGATGGCACGAAGATTCCTAGAACGGGGCGTTCGCTTCATCCAAATCTACTCTGGTGGAATGGAGAACGAGAGATCCTGGGACGGTCACGTGGATATCGCGGGTAATCACCAACAATTCGCCGATGAAACCGACAAACCGGTTGCAGGGTTGCTAGAAGACCTACACCAACGCGGAATGCTCGATGATACGCTTGTGATCTGGTGCGGTGAATTCGGACGCTTACCAATCGCTCAACTCGGCGGCAAACCCGGTCGCGACCACAACCCACATTGCTTCACAGCTTGGCTTGCTGGCGGGGGCGCGCGGGGTGGAACCACCTACGGCGAATCTGACGAAATCGGCTACAAAGCCGCTGTCGATCGCGTCCACTTGAACGATCTGCACGCAACAATCTTGCACCTGCTTGGCATCGACCACAAGAAACTGACTTACCCGTACAACGGCCGAAATTTCAGACTGACAGATGTGGCTGGAGAAGTCTTGCACCGCGTGATCGCAAGCTGAGAATGGTGACCGTGGGTTTAAGTGACCGCGGGTTTAGGTGACCGCGGGTTTAAGAGACCGTCGCAAGTTTTAAAATGCAAACCACAGGGACAAAACGAAAACACCGAAGGAACAACCTTCGGTGTTTTTGTTTTGATGCTTGCTACAAGTCGCTGATGGAGCGATTCAGCAGCATTAAACAGCTTTGATTAGTCAGCCGCAATTACTCAGCGGCGGAATTCAATGCTGCTTCTAGCTTAGCGCGGGGAGGGATTCCCTGGAATCGCTCAATGATCTCACCACCCTTGAACAATAGCAAGGTTGGAATGGCATTGATACCGTACTTGGTCGAAAGCTCTGGGTTGTCATCTACGTTGACTTTCCCAATCTTGACGTTCCCTGCGTACTGAACCGCCAGTTCGTCGATCAGTGGAGCGATTTGGCGACATGGGCCGCACCAAGTTGCCCAGAAGTCCACGAGGACTGGCTCCTTGGATTCCAAAACGTCGCTGTCAAAACTGGTATCCGAAAATTCTGCTGCATGTCCCATGTCGCAATTTCTCCTTCAGGGAATAACATCCAAGCCGATGGCTATCTTGTAAAGTTGGCATGCCCTTGGCACGCCAACACTGTACAGCACATGGTGTGCCAAGCCAAGGATACAAGACCGCGAAAATCCGCGAAGGTTCAGTCTAAGCTTGGGAATTCGATGTGAAAACCGCCCCTATTCGGATCGGATTTCTTGCGATCAACCGGAAACTTGGTTTCCACTTCCCCTACACCCCCATGCCGCAGGAAACTTCTTCGGCAAGCGTCCCCCAGGGATACCCTGCCGGGACCGGAGCACGAACGAGAATCCGTTCTGCCGTTTTGGGGTGTGCGAACGACAGTGTCGCAGCGTGAAGTGCCATCGGGGATTCTCGAAAATGCTCTGGCCTGTGCCCCCAACTTACGTCGCTTCCATACAAGCTATCGCCGAGAATCGGATACCCTCGGCTGGCGAACTGCAGCCGAATCTGATGCATGCGGCCTGTCCCAAGCTGAACTTCGACGAGCGACTCGCTCTGTCCACTCGAGCCACTTCGCGTTCCGAGAACCCTATACGATAGGGAGGCGGTGCGACTTCCCTCTTCGCTCGAATCGACAATCTCAGCCCGAGGTTCATTCTCGACCTTTCGCATTGAATCGACAAAGGTATCGGATGGCTTTGGCGTCCCGTGAACCCATGCGAGATAGACTTTTTCGATGGTCCGTGCTGCGAACTGATCGCAGAGTCTGCGCAGCGCCCTTTGATTGCGTGCAATCACCACCGCACCACTTGTCATGCGATCGAGCCGATGTGGGATTCCAATAAATGGCTTCGGTGCCCCTTCTCGAGCATGCTGAACGAGGAGTTGTGCTTGTAAGCTCGGGATCCCCTCCGGGGCTTGTGTGAGCAAATGCACTGGCTTGTTGACGACCAAGAACCAAGCGTCTTCATGCAAAACGGTGATGAGCACAGGAGTGTCATCGCTACGGTCTGGTTCGTCGTGGGGCATGAATCAATTCGTCTGGTGCGAGCTCGTCGTGCTTGGTGCTGGATTGCTAGAACGAGCAATGCCGATCACAATGTGTTTGACGACTTATGACGTTTGCGTCTTATGGACGCTGATGATCAGTGGCATCGTTCAAACCTACGTTGGACGGCGCGTGCAGGTACAACCAATCCAAAAAAAAACGAGAAACACCGGCCACGAAACAAACGCATCCAAGCTTTTGTTCCATTAGTGCTTCTCGCACCTGTCATGTTCGCGGAAACTATCCGACGGGTCAATAGGGCACAGCTAGCTCGATGCATGGAAGTTTTAAAAAAAGTTTGAGCGCAACACGATGCAAACCAACGCTAAAGAGATGCAATCCAACCCTACTGAATCGATTCACTTCGTTACGGGACGCCTTGCAGAAAGCTCCGTGCGAGAGATTGTTCATCAACTCGCTGAACAACATGCCTTCCACTACAGCATCGACGTTCTTCCTATCACCGTAGCCGCATTGATGACTCCCAAGTGGTTGATGCGCCATTTGAAAATCCCATCGGAAGCCACCAAAGTCTTACTCCCTGGATATCTACTTCCTCATATCGATGAGATACGCAAAGCGATTGCTATCCCGGTTGAATGTGGACCAAAAGATGTCCGTGATTTGCCCACTCTCTTCGGTAAAAAACGATTCCGATCGGCCGACTACGGCGAGTATCAAATTGAGATCATCGCGGAGATCAACTACGCTCCCAGGCTCTCGCTCGAGCAACTCATCACGGAAGCGAAAAGACTCACTGCTATGGGTGCGAACCGTATCGACCTTGGCTGCGAACCGGGCATGCGATGGAATGAAGCCACGGAGAGTGTCAGGGCACTGATCGACCAAGGGATTTCCGTATCGATCGATACATTTGATCCATGGGAAGTCGAACAGGCAGTCAAGGGAGGTGCGTCGTTAGTCTTGTCGGTGAACTCTGCGAACTGCGAGCGAGCCGTCGACTGGGGTGTAGAAGTAGTCGTCGTTCCCGATACACCAGAGGATTACCGTGGGTCGATGGTTCGAACCGCAGAGTTCCTCCTAAATCGCGGAGTTGCAATTCGGCTTGACCCTATTCTCGAACCGATCGGTTGTGGATTTGCAGCATCGTTAAAGCGATACATGGAGACCCGTGAGCTGTTTCCCGAAGCAGCCATGATGATGGGGATCGGAAACGTCACCGAACTTACCGATGGCGACTCAGCGGCAATCAACACCGTTCTGCTCGGGATCTGCGCCGAACTTCAAATCAACAGCGTCTTGACCACACAGGTCATCACTTGGGCTCAATCCTCGGTCAAGGAATGCGATTTGGCCCGCCGTCTCGTCGAATACTCCGTTCGGCATCGATTACCACCAAAGCACCTCGAAGAACGATTGATTATGCTTCGTGATCCCTCGAACGTCTCCCCTACCCCCGAATCGCTCGAGCTCTTGGCCGCTCAGATCAAAGACAATAACTATCGCATCAGCCACGATGGGGAAAAGATTCATCTAATGAGCGCCGGGGTGCATATCCAAGGCACCGATCCATTTCTTATGATGGACGAGTTGCTTCGGATGCCCGAATCGAGCAACGTCGATGTTTCACATTCGTTCTATCTCGGATTCGAACTAGCCAAAGCCTTAACCGCTTTGACTTTGAACAAACGCTACGATCAAGACGAAGCCTTGCGGTGGGGAATGCATACGCGTCCAGAAAAACACCATCGACTAGAACGATCTCGCAAGCCTCGAAACAACCCTTGAGAACATGCCGTGATCCACCGATTATTTGTAGCTGCTCAGGATTGATAGCGGTTGTGCGTGAAGCGCAGGCGCATGGCTCACCGAAGAAACAACGATGCAAAAAGTCCCGAACCCGTTTGTGTCATGCTTCGAGCGGAGCACCTTTTGTCGCAACTCCCCTTCTCATCCCATCGGGAGGAGAAGCGCCCCGGGGGATTGAGGTGGGCGAACAATCGCAGTTTACGTTTTGCGTGCTTCATACCGCACGAACACTTTCCTCCCGAACGTGGTGATGATTGAACAACAGTAAGCAACTTCGAGCGTACGAAACCGCTCTTGCGATTGCCTTCTCAGTATCACCGGACGGCTCGCGCCGTTCCGCTTTAATTTCGAACCGCGCCGTCCAGCTTTAATTTCGAACCGCGCCGTCCAGCTTTTATTTTTGACCGCGACTTACCACTTCCATTCGAGAGCAAGCTTCTAAGTACCCGTCGTCGGGTGAACCCACTGCGCTGGCTGGTCTTTGTAGTACTCCCGCTTCCAAATCGGAACTTCATTCTTGATGCGATCGACAAGGCTCTCGCAAGCCTCGAAAGACTCCTTGCGATGCGGAGAACTTACGGCAACGACGATACTCGGCTCGGCGATATCGACTCTACCAAGTCGATGGACCGCAGCGCAACGATTTACTGGCCACTGCCTTCTTACTTCTTGAACAAGTAGCTTCATCTGCGCAAGGGCCATCTCGCGATGGGACTCGTACTCAAGATACTCCGTCTCCACCCCTTTTGTGAACTGACGAGTCGTCCCAACAAACACGCAAATCGCCCCGCTGCGAGACTCCTGGCACTGTGCAATGATCCGATCTACTTCGATCGGCCCATCGACAATCTCAATCAGGTCGCTCTGTTCGAGATTGTTGTCACTCTTCTTGCTCAAGTCACTCATGTCGCTTATGTCGACTCCTGCTTTAACTCGGCAACATACCCGGAGTACTTGGCTAGCTCCTCCGTGCTGACCTTCGGATACTCCAAATCCAGCGAATCGAGATGCCCTGAAATCAAATCCGCGACCGCTGCTCTCGCATACCACTTATCGTCAGCAGGGATCACATACCACGGCGAAGCCTTCGTCGAAGTCGCTTCCATCGCATCTTCAAAAGCCTCTTGATACTCCTTCCACAACTTGCGTTCGGCCAAGTCACCTGCATTGAACTTCCAGTGCTTTTCGGGTGTCTCAAGTCGTTCCAGCAATCGCTTGCGCTGCTCATCGCGCGAGATGTGCAAGTAGAACTTCAAGACGGAAGTGCCACTCTCTGTAAGGGTCTTCTCGAACATCCGAATTTCTTCGTATCGCCTCTTCCACAAGTCCGAGAGCTTCTTGTAAGGCATCAGATTCTGCGCATCGAGAAACTTCGGATGCACCCGCACCACCAAGACTTCTTCATAGTAGGAACGATTGAAGATCGAAATCATCCCCTTGGGAGGTAGAAATCGCATCGGACGCCAAAGAAAGTGGTGATCAAGTTCCTCGCTATTCGGGGCTCGGAAGCCGCAGACGCGGCACCCTTGCGGATTTATGCCACGAAACACATGCCGGATAATCCCATCCTTACCCGACGTATCCATCCCTTGAAGAATGATCAACAGCGAGCGCGAATTCGACGCAAACAATCGATCTTGGGTTTGTTGCAAGCTCAAGATGTCTTGCTCCAAAGACTCGACACCCTGGGCTTTCCCACCGAACTCATCTCCTGCTTTCGTCGATATCTTCGATAGCTTTACTGACTCCCCTTCTTTCACGCGGAATTTTTTGTGATCAAATCGATGTGTACCCATTTCAAGCTTGCCTTTCGAAAAGTATGTGATCGCCTTGGGCGATTAATTGTTGCCGAGCTGCCAGTCGAGACCGATGTCATGAACAATCGCCGAATGTGTCAAAGCCCCGACGCTGATCCTCTCGACACCCGTTCGAGCGATCGCCCCAATCGTTGATAGTCGAACTCCACCGGAGGCTTCAAGTTCAACCTCTGGTGCTAACCGATTTCGAATCGCCACACACTCTTCTAGCTGTGCGCATGTCATGTTATCGAGCAACACAATGTTCGGTTTGGCTTTCAGCGCAGATTCGAGTTGGCTCAACCGATCGATCTCAACTTCGATCATCGGCGGGTACTCGAATCGCACCGCCCCTGAAGCGACGAACTCCTTTGCCAACGCGACGGCTTGGCCTGGATCCAGTAGCTCACCATCCTTCGCCGCCCGACTCGCCAAATGATTGTCTTTGATCAAAACACCATCGTAGAGTCCAAGCCGGTGATTATGCCCACCACCACAGCGCACAGCGTACTTTTCCAAGCGTCGCCATCCCGGCGTGGTCTTCCGCGTGTCGTAGACTCTGGCTTTCGTTCCTTCTACCGCTCGCACAAACTGATCGGTCAAGGATGCGATGCCACACATCCGACATACCACATTGAGAATCGTCCGTTCGCATGTTAGCAAATCTCTCGCTTCCCCATGCAAGACCGAGAGGACTTGACCGGGCCCGATCACTTCTCCGTCACCGACCCGTTGGTCCCACTGAATCCCAGCATCTAATTCCGTAATCATTTCATCGATCAAATCGATCCCGGCCGCAACCCCGGCAGAGCGTGAGATAAGGGCCGCCGATCCGCGAACCCCAATGGGCACAATCGCCATCGTAGTCAGATCCACACTGCGATCTAAATCCTCCCGGATGGCCAATCTCAAAATATCGGAGAGGTCTTCAAGCAACGGCGCGTCGATCGTCTGCGGTCGATAATCCATCGGCATACTCAAACGTTTTTAAAGGCTTAAAAGATAAATTCTCCGCCATCTGCGAAGATCCCGGTTCGACCCCACAGTGTACCCTCGAACCGATTTCCGAGCAGGTTTCCAACCCTAAATTTCCCCCTCTCCCACCATTTTCACCCCACCGCAACCGGTTCTTGACTGATCCGATCCACCTTTTTTTGGTAGTCTATTACCCAAATCGATTACCGAAATCACCTACTTCAATCGACTACCCCAATCGCCCACCGACCTGCCGTCGCAATTCAACGCAGGCAGGTGACTTGAAAGGTTACTATCCTGATGATGTGCTCAGAGCGTTTCCTAAAAGCCGCTTTTGGGACTTTGTTGGGAAACGACCAGCGGTGATGCTCGGTTACCGTTAAGTTGATTGGAAAACATCGAAGTCTAGGGGGTTTGGCCTAGGCGATTTACCATTTTGACAATTTACCAATTTAGGTCATTTACCAATTCAGGTCACTTAATCGTGGAGATTCAATTTATGCGATCTAGCCTCCGACTCCGTTCCCTCGTTCGCCGCACAAGCCCGCTGCTGCTTGCAGCAATTGTTGCGGGATTCGTTACACCCAACCTCTCGTTGGCCCAAGACACACCGTCGAAGCCAGCAGCCGAAGCCAAGGGCGAAGCGCTGAAGCTGGCAGGTGGCAAAGTCGTCGTTGAAAAACCAGCCTCCTGGAAAAACGTCCCACCCAAGTCGAACATTATCGAATACGAATTCCGCGCACCTGCCGAAGGTGAAGACACTTCACGCGTGACAATCATGAGTGCTTCGGGTGGAATCGAAGCCAACATCACACGTTGGATCGGCCAATTCGATGGACTGAAAAAGTCCGATGCGAAGATCGAGAAGAAGGAAATCGGCAAGACGATCGCACACATCGTCGAACTTGAAGGGACTTACAAGGAATCGATGGGTGGTGGACCTTTCGCTCCCGGCCCGATGAAGAAGATTGAAAATCACGCCATGCTCGGCGTGATCCTCGAACTCGACACCGGTGATACCGTCTTTATCAAAATGACCGGCCCCAAGAAAATTGTCGCCGGGGAACGAGAAGGCTTCATCAAGATGATCGACAACCTCAAGAACAACTAAACCCGTCAGCGATCCGAATGTGATTAAGCGACATCAACCTCGCCCGTTAAACGGCGAGGTTTTCTTTTTGCCCCTTTCCTAACATCTCCTCGTTAGTAAAGGTAAGGGCTACATAAAATCGGTATAGCAGCGGCACCATGAGCAAGACCAACAACGTCGAGGCGATTAGTCCAAAAGCCAAACTTGTAGCCATCGGAATCAACGCTTGAGCCTGGAATGATTTCTCCAACAACATCGGCAGCAGCCCAGCCACGGTCGTTACACTCGTCAAGAACACGGCTCTCAATCGACGGGAACCTGCCGTCACAATCGCCTCCACCGGCGGCATTCCTTGACGGACGCATTGATTGATAAAGTCCACCAAGACGATGGAATCGTTTACCACAACGCCCGCGAGTGTCACCATGCCAAACATGCTGAAGAGCGTCAGAGGCAAGCCCATCAATGCGTGTCCAAAAATCGCACCGACCATACCGAATGGGACAATCGCCAAAACAATCCAAGGTTGCAGATAAGAACGGAACTCAAAAACCAGGAGCAAGTACATTGCGGCCATCGCTACAGAGAACCCAATCGCCAAACTCATGAACGACTCGCGAGTCTCTTCCTGTTGCCCCTCCCATCGGAATCGTAGGGCTGGATACTTCGTGCGAAACTCTTCTTCAAGTGACTTGCGCAAATCAGCAGCAATCGTCGATGCGTTCGCTTTTGTTGTATCAAGCTCAGATGAAACGGTAATCGACCGCATCTGATCGAGACGGTTGATCTCCGAGTACCCCTGAGTCACTTTGATTTCCGCCAATTCAGCAATCGGACGATCGATCCCATCGGGACTGCGAACTCGTAAATCTTGGAAGTCCGCCAACGATCGGCGTTCATCCAAGGGGTGCCGAACCATCAACTTGACTTCGTGCCTCCCCCGCTGCAACCTCATCACCTCTGAACCATAATAAGCGCTTCGAATCGCTTCGCTGAGTTCGTCTTGCTTTACCCCCAACGACTTGGCTTGGTCGCGGATCGTGAACTGAAACTCCGTCTTGCCAGGGTTCGAATCGTCGCGGATATCGTAGACCCCGTCGTAAGTGGATAACTTGGCTTTTGCTTCCTCTACGGCTGCTTCAAGCTCCCGAACATTTTCTCTTGGAGCCAAAATCTTGAACTCCAAAGGCTTTCCTCCCGGACCGATGTTCGCAGATTGAAAATTGACTCGCTCCGCTCCTGGAAACACACCAGCTTCATCCCGCCACCAACGAATAAGCTGCTCACTGGTAACATTTCTCAAGGTTGCATCATGAATCTCAGCCTTTACTTGCGCAACGTGCGAACCCGAAACACGATCACCCGCCCCCTGATTCCCAGATTCCGCCGAACCAATTTGAAGGAACGTTAATCGAACCGGACCTCGCGGGGAACTAGAATCTACCGGTGCTGGAGTCTTCGACGTCCCCGCCTGTCGCTCTTCATCATCAATGCGCTCCGAGATTCGCCGTAACGCTTGCTCCATTCGGCGTGCAGCACTTGTAGTTATGTCTGCCGGCGTTCCATCCGGGTAGATCACCTGCCCGACGATCGTCTTACCATCAAGACTCGGAAAGAATTCGAAAGGCACTGCGCCAGATCGCACCAGCCCCACCGCAAAACATACGACGGAAAACCCCAATGCCACGGGCAATAATGGATACTTTAAGAACGACCTGAGCAACCGTCCATAAAACTGCTCTCCAAACCAATCAAGAATACGGTTATTGAATGTCGAGATCGGATCAAGCAGTTTTTCAAGTTGCGAAATGGGCAGCATCAGGTAATAGCGGAGTTTCTCAACGAAAGACTTCGGCTTGTGCTCCTCATGCGAAAGGTGACCGGGCAATGCGACCGAAGCCTCGATTAGCGAGATGGTTATCATCAAGATAATGGCAACCGGCATGATGGCAATGAACTTACCCATGACTCCCGAAACGTAAAACAACGGTAGAAACGCTATCACCGTAGTGGCAACGCTGGAAAAAACGCTCGGTAAAACTTCCGACGCCCCATCGATCGCTGCTTGTAAATTCGATTTTCCCATCGCCCGGTGCGCAAAGATATTTTCACCGATCACAATCCCATCATCGACCACAATCCCCACCGCCATCAAAAACGCAAACATCGACAACATGTTCAGCGTCTCACCCATTACATAGAGCCCGATTCCAGCCCCAAGCACACTGATGGGAATACCCATCGCTACCCAAAAAGCCAATCTCAGATTGAGGAATAAAGCTAACAACAAGAAGACGATCAAACCTCCTTGAAGCCCATTCTCTCGAAGCATGCGAATCCGATCGCGAACATCGACACTCTCATCACCCCACGCAACCAATGAATACCCATCCGGTACCGGAAACTCAGCAACCGCCTTCTGAACTTCATCAGAAATATTGAGCAAATCTTCACTGCTTGTGCGCTCGATGGTGATCACCAACGCCGGTCGACCATTGATCTCATTCAATGCTGCTACATCGTCAAACTCGTCGCGAACAACTCCAATATCCCCCACACTGAGAATCACTCCGTTGGTCTGCGTGATCAAAGGTAACTTGGCAATGTCCTCACCAATTTCCCGCTTATTCTTACCACGCAACAAGATCTCCTGACCGTCACTTCGGATTTGACCAGACGGCAACTCCATGTTCTCCTTGCGAAGAATACTCGCCACTTGCGATAACGTCAGACCATATTGACGCAGCGTGTCTTCGCTTATCTCAACATCTATTTGGAAGGGTTTAACATTTACAACCTGTGCTTGTGAGACGTTCGGAAGTTCGATCAATCGATCGCGCACGGACTCGGCAAAATTGCGCAAACGCTGCTCGGTTTGGGCATCCCCATCCTTTGGACCAAGCACCGCTACGCTAATCGCTGGCGTTCGAAACGTAACTTGCTCAACCGTCGGCTTCTCACTGCGTTCTGGAAAAAAGACCGAGATCCGATCCACTGCGGATCGAACTTCAGAAAGAACCTTTTGAACATCCTTAACATTCGGTTCTAGCTGTACGAGGGTAAAACCGGATCCCTCTCGGCAAATGCTCGTAAGCTTCTTGATCCCCGATAGCGATTGAACTGACTCCTCGATCTTCTGACATATCCCACTCTCCACCTCGTCAGGGGTCGCGCCAGGATATGGAACGGAGACCAAAATCACTTCCAACTGAAACTCTGGAAATGTCTCTCGCCGCATTCCAAAAAAGCTTGCTAATCCACCGATCAAAATCGCCACAATGAGGAAGTTTGTCCCCGCCATGTGCTTGACCGCCCAACGCACTATTCCATTCATGGCTGACTCCCCAAAACTTGCTTCGGAGCTTTCGCTTGATCCGTTCCATCCCCGATCAGATTCGCTAAGGGGGTTGTTACTAAACTAACCCCCGGGGCAATTCCCTCAATCGCCTCGGCCACCCAGAACTCTTTGTTATCCAAATCGGGAACCCTAACTAAACTGATGGTCTTAATTCCTGAAACAACTTTCACTCGCCCAACCGTCCAATCCACAATCTTGGGTAACGCTTGCGCCGCCTCCGTACTCATCGACTCACTGATTTTCTTCGTGCTCAATAAGCTCTCGTCCGCCTCAAACGCCCAAACTTGCCCCCCTGGTCGTACTGCTAGCTTTGGAAGCAACACTAACGCTCGCTTGGGCTGCGTTTGAATCTTCACATCGACGAACATGCCTCTTACTAGTGCCGGCAAGCCACCGTTACCCTCTTCACTAATAGGCTGCCCATTGCGCTTCACATCACGAGGATTGTCGACCATCACCCTCACCGGCACTGTTCTACTCTGAGCATCTAAACCGATGCCCTCATAACGACTCAAATGCCCTCGCCACTGATAAGTCAAATCCTCTCGCCCCGCTACCTCATACGAAATCTCAACAGGAGTAGGGGGCAATTCATAACTCGACGACCGCATGACTTGCGACGATGGTTCGCCTGCTGGTGAAGCGTTAAGCTGATCGAGTACAAGCAACAACTGGTCGGTCCGAAGATTGCAACTGACTTCCACCCGCTCGGTATCCTCGACGACAAACAACTTGTCCCCTCGTTGCACATAAGAATCTTCCTGCACCGATTCACTGACGATCACTCCTGCTATCGGAGACTTGATCTCGGATCGATCCAAATTCGTCTGCGCTTGAGTCAATTGAGTATCAGCAAGCCGCTCTGCTAACTCGATCCGTCTGCGCCGTGTCTCCAAAAGTTGCAGCTGGTTCTGAAGTGTGACAACTTGATTTGTTGCAGCAAGCCGCTGCCTCCTGGCTTGATCCTGCTCGGTGTCACTCGCAAACCCCGCTGGAAGAGATTCAAGCCGCTTGATTTCTTTCTCTTGCAATCCAAGCTCCTCTTCGGCCAGAACCAAAGAACGCTTGATGTTCGAAAGCTCTTGATCAAGCTCTCTCTGTTGCGCGTACTCCGATTCTTTGAGTGCAGTTAATCGCTCGACCTCCAATTCGTAATCCTTTGGATTGAGTCGAAACAACACGTCCCCTGCATGCACGTATTTGCCAATCTGACATTGATCGCTCTTATAGACAACCCGTCCAGAGACCTCCGCCGCAATAGTTAGTTGACGATACGGAACAACCGTCCCAGACAAACTGATATCGAGCGACTCTAACCCCCTAAACGACTCGGCTTGCTCCGTGCTGACAATCGGCAATCGATTCAGATAAATCCGAGGATCCGATGGGTCCTCGGATACCTGTTTGGGTACCTGTGTACCCAGCTTCTGGTAAACCGCCACCCCGGCGAATGCTATTACCACCGGAAGAAACAGGCCAATAATCCACCCCAACAGGGGATTGGTTTTTTGAGATGTCATGAATTTGAGTCGCTCTTGGAAAGTCACTGACTGGAGCGTTCCATAGTAGTAAGCTTGTTGAATTTTCCCAGGTGTTATGAGCCACTAAATGCAAAGACGCACGGGTATTGATCCCGCGCGTCTTGTTTTCTCAATTTATTTAGAGTTAATTAGCTAAGAGCAAAGCCTTAGACTTCGTATCCTGCGCGATATGCCGGCTTGATCATGGAATCGAATTCGCTCGTTCCCTTGACCTTGAGATTCGCCGAATCCCATTCAAGTTTCGCACTGGAAACTTGCTCACCGGATTCCTTGGTCTTGCCCGCTGCCCAAACAGCAAGGTTACCAAGAAGAATCACTTCGGTCATCTTGCCAGCGTAGTTGGCGAAGTTCGACCAAGTTGGCTTGCCGGTCTTGATGGCGATCGCAAATTCCTTGAAGTGACCTGGGCTTCGCTCGAAGTCGACTTCTTTGTCTTCGACGCCGGTAAAGAAGCATTCTGCGCCGTAGTCGTTCGGCGAATACATCTTGCCCTTATCGCCAAGGATCAACAGACCACTGTCGCTTCGCTTGCGTCCATCAAGCAACTCAGGATCAACCTTGTTACCTCCGTCATACCAAGTCATCTTGATAGGAGGTCGCTTGTCGGTTGCAGCGAATTCGAAAATAATTTTCGAAGAACCTGGGAAGGTCTCTCCGTTGTGGCCAGTCGTGGTCGCTTGAACACTGACAGGATTGTTAAGTTCGCAGCCAGCGAAAGCGACGTTCAAGGTATGGCAAGCCATATCGCCCAGAGCGCCGGTGCCAAATGCCCAGAAACCACGCCACTTGAAGGGGTGGTAAGCAGCATTGTACGGACGCATTTCGACAGGGCCGATGAATTCATCCCAGTGAAGATTCGCTGGAACTGGTTGCTCTTCAGGACGTGGAATTCCTTGAGGCCATACAGGACGATTCGTCCAAATGTGAATCTCTTTCACGTTACCCAAAATGCCGCTCTTAAGCTTGGCAGCCGCAGAACGCAAACCCGAGCTCTCCGAACCTTGATTACCCATCTGAGTTGCAGCCTTCGAGCTTGCTGCAAGTTCAGCAATACGTCGCGCTTCCCAAATCGTTCGTGTCAACGGCTTCTGCGTGTAGCAAGCCTTACCCATTTTCAGAGCCATCGCAGTGGCAACAGCGTGGGTATGATCCGGGGTGCTGACGGTGACCGCATCGATGTCTTTGCCGACTTTGTCAAGCATCTTGCGGAAGTCATGGAACGTTTGTGCATCTTCAAAGTCTTCGTCCTTCTTGCGTTCGCCGAGAGTGTTCTCATCGACATCGCAAATCGCGACGATCTTTCCATTGTTTGCGGCATCTTTTGAATCGCTCGAACCCTTACCGCCAACGCCGATACATGCGAAACGGATTTCTTCTAAGGCTGAACGGCTCTGTTTTGGTGCAATCCCCCCAGCAACCCAATATCCTGCCGATACGGCGGTGGTGGTCTGGAGAAAACGGCGACGATTGTTATTGGTCATGGCAACTCGTGCAGTGGATGTGAGGAAATAAAAAAATGTCGGATGGCAATTCAGATCGCCACCCCAACCGTACAGATTACCCGAAGGGTGCACGGAATACAAATTTTATAGGAAATCCCGATTGTCCGGTTGATACCGATTTGAAGCTTTACGTTGGGTTTCCCTCAATTTTCCCAAAAAACCCAAGGACCATGGCTGATTTTCTTCCCCCCATCCACCCGACACTTCCCAAAGCGCACCCTTTTGGAGTGCTCGAGGTGGAGTGCTCGAGAACCGGTCGGACTGCGGCAAAATTGCCAGCCATGCCGCCGGCTCAGCCAACTCGGTGAAAACACCCACGAATAGCATCGAAAACAAATAAGGTATCCAACTATGTTTCTGCGACCGAGCAATCTGTATCGCGCTTTCTTTTGCGCAATGGGACTTGTGATGATTATCGTCGGTCTCGAATGCCTAGCCATCGATAGCGCCATGCTCTCCCCCGGGATCCTCGAAGACGCCCGCGCCATGGGAGCCGAAAACAACACTTGGTTCAACTCCCAACCAGCTCTGCCCCAAGGTCGTATCTTCCGTCCGAAAGATTGGTTCCCCTGGTCGATGCTCGCAGCCGGTAGCATCGTTGCAATTTACTCTCAAGCCGTACGCGCGGTCTCATAGATGCATGGGGGTTAAGGCAGCCGCACATGCCTACCCGACTATTGGCGGGTACCAATAAATGACGGGGAGCGATCAAGGCAATACATTCGCCACGCTAGGAGGGTTCGATTCGGTTCGCCCATTGGATATACTTCGCTATCCCGATCATGCTCATCTCTGCAATGATCGAAGTAATCCGCATCACTATGGTTGCCAAAAGGGCGATTGGCTGAGGAACGATCGTCGCGAGGATCCATGTAGAAGCGACCTCTCTTGCGACTGCTCCCCCTGGCAACATCGATACGAAACCGGCTAATGCCCCGAGGCTAACACTCGCGACGCACACCGTCCAACCATGAAGACTCCAAACCCTATCTGAGAGCAACGCGGGAATCAGCCCACCACTTCCAACCTCTCGCAAGCTCGCCTCGTATGCGCCCCCCAGTGCGAGCAATACGACCCACAACGCTGTGCCTTGTAGTAACCAACCAACAAGCCCCGCGCACACAGTCCTGAGCATCATCCTTCCGTCGATCGCTTCGGCAATCCTCGGAGGCATCTTACCGATCCGACTCTTGGCAACACGATGCACTACCCAACGAAACGTATGAGGCATCAAGGCCAACATGGCGAATGGGATACAAGCCCACGCAGCGAACTTGATCCAAGCAGGTACGTTGACGACAACGATCAGACACGCCCCAAGAATCGCACCGGTTGCAATACCGGTCAACGTTTCAATGAACACACTGACAACCGCAGGTCGGGCCGCTACCCCATGCCGATGCAACTCCCCGACTCGCAGTACCACCGCCATCGCCTTGCCCGGAACATACTTGCCGAAATGCCCTAGAAAATAAGCGTAGAACGAATTGGGCCAGGATACATTTTGACCAAAGTCCCCCAGGATGCGTTGCCAAGCGAAACAAGCTGGTAGTAATGCCAACATTCCGCATGGAATACTCCATGCAAAAACCCACCAATCCACAGCACTCCAGTCCAACTCAAGCCCCGAGCCTACAACCTGCCCCCAAGCGTTCCGAAGAGTTAAAAACAAAAAGTAACCCACGATTCCCAAGATCGCTAACCGCAACACGAAAGCCCTAAAGTGCTTGCTGCGCCATCCCTTGTTTGCGATCTCAGTACCGTTACCGGTACTATTACCATTACCAGTACCCGTTCCTTGCGGTTGATGCACTAATCCATACCTCGTGTTAAAATCCCAAACATCTTACTGACCGTTCCCTAAGTAATTCCTGAGTATTTCCTGAACATAGCGGCACCCGGCCTGCTTGGAGCTTACGCAATTGGCACGCTACATATCCTTCGCCGTTCTCCTCGCAATTCTTGTTCTCATTGGAGTCCTATTCTACAAGGTGATGATCGGGTTTTTTATCCCTGTTTTCATCGCTGTGGTATTAGTTGTCGTATTCCAACCACTACATCGCTGGGTTCTCAAGAAAGTCAAAGGCAAACCCCACCTTGCCGCAACCCTTACCACCGCATTGATTGCCGGTAGCGTCTTGGTCCCAACCGGCATCATCCTCGGACTCGCAGCCGTTCAAGGTATTCGCTTGCTCGATGACCTCAACGAATCGAACATCCGTGTCGGCCTTAGTCGCTTTCGATCAAACCCCTACGTGAACCTTGAATCACCCGCAGCCAACCAATTGCGCAGCATCGATGCAAAAGTTCGCGAGATCCAAGAAGTCGTCTCCAGCGCTACGAATTACGCCGAAGTCACCGACACACGCGGACGACTCGCTGGTGATATCGCGGAAATCCGAACGCGACTGACCGAAATCCCAAACTCCATCCTCGAGTTCTACCAAGGCAAAGCCCACTTTGCTGCCGCCGATTTAGAACAAAAGCAGTTTGTCGACCGACTCTTCGCGAAAGCCTTCTCCGAAACCATCGACCTGTGCTCAAGCATCCTCTCCTCGAACCGCACACCGAACGCTCTACCCTTGGGAAATAATGAATCGCAGCAAACCCAGGCCGAAGCCCAACAATCGCAACAAGAGTCACAACAACAAATACAACACCTTTGGGAAGAAGCTGGCACACTCAAAGCCCGAATCGTACGATCCAATGAAGTTCCAGATCAACTGAACAATCGTATCACGGAAGCTCGCCCGGCAATGATCGACCAACTCGTCGAATCACAACTGCTGACCGCGAAACTCAACCAAGCCCTCGACCGACTTGAGCCTTCTGACTTGGGGAACTTGGCAAATCTCCAAGACTCGATCTGGAAACTACAAAGTGATTGGGACAGCGCCCGCGAAAGCTTCCTCGGTGGACGTTTTACCTCGGTCCTCAAGGACATCGCGAACCCCTCGCCTGAACAAGTCAAAGGAACAATCGATAACGCATTCGCTTACATCCAACCAAAACTACTTAGTTTCGGAGGCGGCTCTGTTGCTTTCGTCGTCAAATTACTCGTCGGAATTACCGTGCTGCTCGTCGCTCTGTATTTCTTCCTTGTCGATGGCCCGGGCATGATCCGAACCCTGATGGAACTGAGCCCCTTGGATGATCGATACGAAGCTGAATTGCTCTCTGAATTCGATCAAACATCCCGCGCAATAGTACTTGCAACTATCCTCTCGGCGGTCGCCCAAGGGCTCTCGGCAGGTCTGGCTTATTTCTTTCTCGGTGCACCATCTGCCTTTCTGCTAACAGCTCTTACGATGGTCTGCGCACTGATCCCTTTCATCGGTACTGCAATCGTCTGGGTTCCAGCGGCTCTCTATATGGCGGTCTACCAAGACCGAGTTCCGCAAGCAATTGCATTGGCCATCTACGCATTACTTATCGTCGGTACCATCGACAACTTTATTAAGATGCTGATCCTTCATGGCCAACGCCAACTACACCCACTCCTGGCCCTTCTAAGTGTGCTCGGTGGGATCCAAGCTCTCGGCCCAATCGGGATACTCATCGGCCCTCTGGCCGTAACACTACTTCAAACCACCTTGAGCATCTTCCGACGCGAAGTGATCGAATTGAACAGCGCCCCTGTGGAACCAAACACTGCACAATCAACTAACACTGCACAATCAACTAACACTGCACAATCAACTAACACTGCACAATCAACTAACACTGCACAATCAACTAACACTGCACAATCAACTACCACTGCACAATCAACTAACACTGCCGCACCGAATCAACCGAACGAAACACTCAACAGCAACCCGAACTCAACGCCGCAATAACATGCCATGCAATTTGGTCTTAAATCCTAGTCGATGAAGAATTCGACTATGTATCGCATCCTGCGGATCGATGACTACTTGGACCACTTGCTTTCTTTCGAGCTGAAGTTGCCGCAAACTCTCACTGATCAAGTAAACCCATT
>Ga0315899_10002271_pt1 | contig 21323 bp, 24 predicted proteins | sample LakEriMetagenome_2_FD_203518 | JGI IMG/M metagenome (GOLD analysis project Ga0315899, IMG submission 203518) | Freshwater fungal communities from buoy surface, Lake Erie, Ohio, United States - Buoy 4 MA112 | ecosystem: Environmental > Aquatic > Freshwater > Lake | place: USA: Lake Erie, Ohio... | reverse complement strand
CGTCCGGGGAAACCGTAGGATTCCCGGATTTCCCGGATTTCCTGGAAATAATACTGGCATATTATATATGCCAACTCGTTGTAAAAAAGGATTTAATCGATATCCTCCTAAAACTGGAGATTGTATATTAAAAAGTGAAATACAGAAAAAAAAGCTATCAATGAAAAACAAACGTTCAATGAAAAACAAACGTTCTAATGAAAATAAAACTTCTAACTCTAGAAAACCCCGTTGTAAAAACGGAACTCGCCGTCATCCTCCCAAAACTGGTTTGTGCGTTGAAAAACATTTAATTGGTAAAAAAGAAAGGGTTCCTACTCTTGTATTGCCTTCTTCCTCTGAAAAAAAATCTAAACTTACAAAACCGTCATCATCAAAATCACCTTCGAATAATAGTATTGAAAATAGATGTGATAATGTAATCTCTAAATGGCTGGAAGACCATTGGATTGATCCAGCAGATTTGGAATATAACCAAAGAGAAGAATTAAACAAACATATAGAAGAAATAAAACAAATTTGTAAAAACGATAAAACGTTAAGTGATGATGATATATATGGTATAATATCAAAAAAAATAGGCTGGATGTACTAGTAAAAAACACAAACTTTGGTGTAAACTTACTAAAATTATTGATTTAGCATATCATTGACCATTTAACGATTTATCAACGGATTTGTCGGTAAATAAAATTTGATTTTAAAGACATATATACATTTATTACCATATATGGTTTCAAATATATTATAAAAAGTAAAATATTTGAATTTTGTAAAAACCTGAAAAAAGTTGAATAATCAATTCTATAGAAGCATCTACATGGGTCGTCGTCGGTTTCTATAAAATTGATTTTGTTTATTTACCAATAATATAAAACATATATTAACTAATAACTATGGATTTAATAACCGCATCTCCATCCACCCCTTCCTCTCCACCCTCCCCACCCCCTCCAAAGAAAATTTTGATTAAGAGTAAAAAAGTAATCAAAGTTTGTGTAAAACCGGAGAAGCCTGTTACCAGCGTAACACCCCCCGCCGACCCCGAATCCGCTTATATACAATCATTTACAGAAAAAGAACGTAAAGCCTATCTTATTGCAAAATCACATTTATTGTCGTCTTTCAGTCTAAAAAAGTCGAACGGTTTTATACAATTTGTCAGCAAACAAGATATTCACGAAAAAAAGTAAAATATGGTTATTACTCTTCTTTGTGTTTGTTTCTTCAAGCATCAAATATTTTACATTATATAAAATATTTGAACCTATATATGATACAATTAATGGTAACGTTTTTCGTGTTTTTTTACAAAATTCAAATATTTTATTTTTTATAATATATTTGAAACCATATATGGTGTAGTATATCATATAACTTATACAAATTATAAAAATAATTAACCTTGGAATCTTGATGACCATTGAAAGCGGTAAGGGGCTAATTACTCTTCTTTCGGTTTATTTTTCGATTTTTTATAATCGTCATAATTTACGTTTTTAAATACATATTCCGTATCCGTTACTAATACCACATTCTTTTTCTTCTTTTGTATAATCGAATAATTATTAAATTTCCCCAGATGAATAAATTTATTTATTCGCTTTTCGTGTTTCTCCGGTGTTTTTGCTGTAGTTGTTACCGAAAGCGCGGTCTTTGACTTTAAAAACGGCAACTTGTCCTCGTCTATATTTGTATTTTTAGCCAATTTAGAAAACAGTTTTTTTGTTTTTTCGTTTTCTTCGTTGTCTTCCGCGTTCATTAACTTAATTAATGGCGACGTGTTTTCTTTAAACGCCATTTCATCCACAAAAAAGTCCAAACAGTAGTAATTCATCACATATTTCATCGCCACCGCGTTTAATAATCGAATTGGAACAACGGAATGGTCACTATAGTATGAAAATCCACCCTTATACGCATCATAAAACATTAATATGTTTCCACGCGGTGTATATTGGATAAGAACCCGACTCTTCCATTTCTTTTCAATATCATTCTCTTCTTTCATTAATTCCGTCAGTTCTTTACGAGTATAAAAAATGGGGTCTATATTTTGATTATTCTTCTTGTATTCTTCGACATTTTCACAATCAGCAAATTTGAAAAACGCCGGTCTTATTTTATTTTCAAACCCCTCTATTTCAATTATATTGTCGCTTTTTAAATGAAGCCAGAATCCCGCCAATCGAGCCAAATAAACGATAAACAGAAATGCTGTTCTTATAATGGTAAAATACCAATAATATATGTCATTTGCCGTCTTTGATTTCATTAACGAAGATTGGGTTTGAAAGCGCGTTAATTGAAACACTTGTCCGTTCATTTTTTAGGTAGAAGTTGATATATATTGTATTAAATCTTTATATGTTTGCAAATGTGTAGTTGTTTATATAGTGATTCATAAAAAAACATTATATAATGAATAATTTACCTCTACCGCTATTTCCACCAATAAATTTTGAAGAACGCCGAATAATTAGTAAGAAATTAATAAATGGCAAACCCATAGAAGATATTGATCTTGAATATGTAAAAACACCTGTAAATGCTTCATTAGTGGGGCATATCAATGGGAAAAAGGTATACAGTAAATCTAATTTTTCATTATCTAATTGCCAACGCAGACAATCACAACCTGAAAGAAGAAAAACGGAAAGAAAAAGAAGAAAAACCGAAAGAAGAAAAAAGCAAAAAAAAAACAGCAAAAAAACACAGTAAATAATTAAACGTAAAATACACTTACAGGGTGGATTTCCACCATATTAGCAATTGTGATATATCATTATCTAAAAATGGGACTTTAACACGTTCATATGTTTTCGGGCAATTAAGTGGATGTAGACATATTAAATACAATCCCGTTACTTTTTTATCATATTTATCTTCCAATATTCGCTTATACATGTTTAATTGAATACTATAATGCCAAAAATTGGTATCAGGAATATGTGAAATACATGGTGTTGTTGCCCGTTTATTACCAAACGCCTCGTACTCCAATCCCTTCGTCCGTTTCCAGTCATATATTTGTATTGTTCCGTCGGGATTTTCAAAGACCATGTCGATAGAACCGGAAATACGATATTCTTCGTGATATACTGTCCATTCTGTGCGGAAAGGTATTAATTCGGGGTAGTCTTCCACGAATTTCTTGAAATACTCATACTCAATACTGTCATTCTCACGTGGGTTCAAGTTAAAATAACATTCTATATCATAATGTAGTTTCGTACCGGCAGCGGCGGCGGAGTTACGGTTTATTTCCCAGTCTGCTAAAATTTGCTCTCTCGTCATTCCATAGTATTTATAAGTTGGGTCGGTTCTTCTTTTTGAAGAAAGTATATTTAAAATAATAGACTCGTTGTCGAAATGTGGAAAATGTTTATGGACAAATGTAGTAACGGATGTATATCCCTTTTCACCGAGTACGGTATACTCGTGGTTTTCTTCTTTAAATGAAATATTGTCGTCTCTTGGATGTGGGTTTTTCATTTTAAGATATGTCTGTTCTGTTTTTTCATTTGACGTGTCGTCGGTTAATGTAGTAGTAGTAGGGTTTGCCGGTTCAGGGGGCGGAACTGGGGTTGGTGTTGGCACCGGTACTGGGGGCGGGGTGAGCTCCGGTTCAGGGGTTGACGTTGGCGTTGGCGTTGGCATAAAATAACTAGCAATCGATTTATTCATATCTGCCATCTTTTTCCCTTTTGTTGATTTCTTTGAACTCATTATTGATTAATATATATTACGATAAATGGTTTATATTATTATCAATTTTCCGCTTTATTACCAAAAACATACTTATTGTAAATATGTAAAAGTATAAAATATATATCTATACTATATTTATTATAATGAATGTCTCTATTTTATAAAAGTTGTATTTTCTGTGACGATATATTTGATATATCAACCATACATGTATGTAAAATTGAAGAACCCCCCGACACCGGTTTCCATAAAATTGATAATACCCCCGACACCAATAGCAGTATTGTTAATGACCCTGAAACTACCCCCACCATCAAAATGTCAAATATAAAACGACATAGTTTAACATATGAAGATATCGACTATTGTGAGAGTGGCACCGGAAGTGGCAGACAAACCAACCGCAATAAAAAGGCTGTTGTCAATGACGACCTCCCTACCCAAAAAGAATTATATACCCTTCTATTAGAATTAACAACAAAATACGATAAATTACAGCAGGAGGTAACAAATATAAAACACCAACTATCGAACCGATTAAAACGCGATATTGCCGATTACTTACAGTACGACCAACGTCCAAAATATACGTTTTTAGAATGGGTTACATCTTTCACCGTTACGGATGAAATACTGAAACTCGTCTTTGACACGGATTTAACAGATGGAGTAAGAAAGTGTATAGATGACCGAATTGAAAGCGAAGGTGGGTTTACTACTCCTATACGTGTTTTTAAAGATAAACCAGATTGGATATTTCTATATACAAACGAACCCGTTAAAAATAGTAATGAAAATGAGAATAAAAGAAAAGGCGACGGCAAGGGTGAAACGGAAAAAATAAAATGCGTCCCGGTTGAAATCATACTGGGGTGTAGCCCAGACCAATTGTTAAAAACACCGGTATGGCGAATGGTTTCAAAATCGAGTTTTCATCGTGTCAAAGACTATATTAGTGAACATATACTGAAAAAATTCTACATATGGGAAGCGGAGAATGAACCTAAAATGAAACATTCCGTCGAAAAAATGGATATATTGGCGAGTTATATGCTCAAAGTCATCGGTCACGGCTCAAAACAGAAAAAGGACCGTCAAAACGCGGAACTTTATAGGTGGTTTTTTAGCAAAATGGCGATTGCGTAAAAATAAATCATATATGTAAATGAATTTACTGTTCACACAATCAAACAATTCACGTTTTTTAAAGAAACAAATATCGCCTACTACACCTTCCCTAAAAGAACCGGTGTTAATTTCCAATATACTTCATTCCACAATAACCAACAATAGCCCACTCTTCCCCCGCCCTCCTTCACAATTAAATATAAGAAACAGTCCCCCCCAACCCACCTATACGGATTTAAATGATTTAAAATATATAAATCGCAATAACATTCTTCCACCGGTTCAACATCCGTTAAAGACGAGTATGATCGGGCGAATTACTACTAATATCAGTAATTGTACAAATTGCGGAAAATAAATATCTGTGTTTTTAGTAACCATATTATAGTGTAGTAAAAATATACAATACCCTTTAAATTCACGGGTTAATTACAATTGTTGAATTGTTATTTTATCCCCGCCTCTTGGAATATCGTTATTAAACGGTTCAAAAAAATCGATTTTTTTATTTAAACTGAAATTATACAGATTATTTTCCATAGATAATTCTTTATCGTAACTATTAATAAATTCATCAAATAAGTCTTTTTTTATACCATAATATTCACTATTTTGCGAGTCTGTAGTTCGATGTTTTTGTAAATACAAATCTTGTCCTTTCTGTAACTTATTTATTGCGTTTTCAATATCATTTAAAAAATACCTCCCTGTAACTTTTAAAATATACTTCGATTTTATATAACGTTCATTCTTTTTCATATTTTCTAAAGCGTATTTTAAACTCTTCAATTCTCCAATACTGCTACTGGTAGTGTCATTTGCTAACAGTGTATAATAAGTAACTTTATTGTCAGGGTCATTTAATTCTTTGAAAATGTCGGTATTGTTTGAACTCTCAACCACAAATATCGGTAATTTTGTTTCATTTAACCATTTCTGTATTTGTGTTTTATATAATTTCGTTCTGTACTTAATTTCATCTTCTTTTGCGTTAAATGGCTCAACACAAGTCGTTAATAAAACTACCCATTCGTTTACTTTTGCGCTGTTGTCAAACGATTCGTTTACATTAGTAAATGTCGGGTGTATACAACTATTCGCCATAAACCATATAAGGTAAAGAAATATGATAAAAATAAACGTAATTAACAACCATTTTCTGGCGGTTTTTCTTTTAATCATTATCATATATAGTTTAATTATAAACAAATAATTAAAAATGAAAATAATAACTTTAATGTGTATATTTTTATTTTTAATATATTTTATTTTTACTGTTGTAAATACATATCAACCTTTTAAAATTGATGAGGAAGTTACATTAAGTAAATTTAACGAAATGTTTAATTCATCAATAGTTCATTTACCTCTAAGAACCCTCATTGCGGTCGGGTTTAAAAATAATATACTATATATCTATAATAAACCTGATATAATATCAGATTCATATATTTCATTTAAAAATTACTTCATTGATGAAATATTACCTAATATAAAAAAAATAAGCTTTTACTTTGTTGTCTGTCTTTCCGATGGCTATATGGATGGTAATAAGTTTTCAAGTAATTTAATGACTCCATACTATCCTTCAAATCAAGAGTTTTATGGTGTATACTCAATAAAACTAATTGACCATACAAAATATCCCATTTTTCATAAAAATAAAATCATATTTACATATTGTAAATATATTACTGACCCAAATTCAATATTAATACCTGATAAATATTTCATTTCAACAAGTAAAAACAACATTAATAACCATTTCAATATCCAGTTTCCTGAGTGGAACGGATACAAAGATCTGTTTAAAATGGTTGATAACAATCGACTAGATTTTAATGAAAAAAAAAGTCTTTGTGTTTGGCGCGGAAATACAAAAAATGGGTATAATTCCAATTTTTTTAAACCTGAAGGAAAAAACGGAATGAATCAACGTATGTACTTTGTTTATTTTTACAATAAGGGTGCTTTTCAAAACATAGACTATAGCGATAGTTATATGTCTATATCAAACCAAATGAAATATAAATACATATTAAGCATCGATGGTTGGAGCAATCAATGGGATGCTACAGCGTGGAAATTATATTCTGGTTCAGTTCTTTTAAAAGTTAAAAGTGTTTGGGAACAGTGGTTTTATCCAGACTTTAAAGAATGGGTTCATTACGTGCCGATAGAAAACGACTTTAGTGACCTTAATGAAAAAATAGAATGGTGTATAAACAATGACAAAAAGTGTAAAGAAATCGCCGAAAATGCCCGTCAGTTTGCTATTACAACTTATAACTGGGAAAACGCGAAAAACTATACTATAGATGCTTTTAATAAATACTTATAAAGTATAAAGAATTCTCGAATATTCAAAGAAGAACCCCTGTTTTCTCCACCAACATTGTACAATGGAATTAGACCGTATTTTAACCAAACATCCGCGAATATTGGCGTTTTTTAAACACCGTGAACAAGCCGAAATAGATAATATACTGCTTTCTTTTATTGATGTTTTAGAAAAGTGTGGACCCACCAGCACCACCAGCGCCACTACTACCACCACTATTGTGGTTGACGCCCCGCCCGCCACCTCGCTCTCCACCGCCACCGATAATATAGTAATTAATCGGTATGTATTAAACGAAATTAACAAAGAATACCAAGAGTTTTATCGCAATCGAGATAATCTAATCGGTATTTTCAAAGAAAATGAAAAGCAAACTAGCAGTCTACTCGATATAATAAAAATGCCATTCTTAGAAAAGTACATTAGCGAAAACTGTAATACAACTCTTCAATCTACAAATCAGTTTAAATGTGAATTATGTAATTTCTACACCTGTATTACTAAAAAAGCATTGTCGGCACATCAAAGAGCCTGTAAAAAATATGTAGGTAGTCTTTAACTCGGGCGGTGCGGTTGTTACTAAACCAACCCATACGTATATGGTCTGAATATGGTTATACCCCATACATAAAAAATAGCAAACACCGTACCAATAAATAACCCAGCCAACAATTGTAATATAGTGTGTTTATTATATACATATCTTTGAATTACAGAAATACAAAGAGACACCCCCAATAATAACAAAAATATTGTTTTACGCGGTTTTACTAATAACAAAAATACAAAAGCGTAACTGGTTGTTTGTGCGTGTCCGGATGGAAACCCCCATTTTTCTTTTATTTCCATTTCATCGAAAGTATTAGAAGGTTTATTATTCACTACCGGACGCGGTTCTTTAAATACAGACTTTAATATTCTATTTAATTGAATATTAACGACCGCCCCTATTATAAAAGCAACTATATAGTAACTAACAGGGTAAAGCGCTATACAAGTTATAATAAATGTTATTATACCCCCATTTACTCCTATAAACTCGAGTATTTGACGGTCGTCTTTAACAACTGAAACGGATTCCATATATTATGTATCTATATATGGCTCAAAGCGATTATATAAAACATTTGAAATTAGCAACCGAAATAAAACAACAAAAAGAATTGACTCCGGTTTTATCTAGTAAAAATTATACACTTTTCAAAGAATATACTATAACAAACACCGTTAAAAATACCGCCACGTTAAATAATGACGTGCCTGTTCCCGGAATTACCGACGTGTTTGATGTGCAATTATCAAATGTAAGTAATTGCCCGACGTTTATTGAATGTCAACAAACAAATACTCGACCGAATAGAGTGCCATTAAAAGCGGTTTATATTACTCCCCGGCCGATTCCACTATATGTAAAACAACGGGCAAATACATCCTGTTCCGCATGTTGTTATGATACGTCGATTAATGGTCCAAACAATAAAAAGTTCAACTTCTTTAATACCAATTTTACCACATTTGCCAATTATAGAATGCGAAAAATGGCGTGTAACTGTAAAACCCTTTAGTTTATACGGTCATCGGTTGTCTTATACAACATTTGTGTAATTAACCCTTTCCTTTTGAAATGTTAATCCTTTAACCGGTGGATTTCAGGGGTAACGGTTTCAAATATATTATAAAAAGTAAAATATTGGGATTTTGTAAAAATATGGAACACGTTAAAGGGTTAATGTATATATCCGTAATTGTGGTCAAAACTGGTCGTTTTATGTCGGCGTGTTGTCACGCGAAATAAAAAATAAAAAACAATAAAAATGCTTTTTATTTTTTCATATTGCTTCTTTCCCCCTCCCGTTGTCTTATACACACTTTGCGCGTTTATATTTCATCCTCATATACAAATTCCAGTAAAGGAAACCGATCATAAAACTCCACCACTTTTGAATTAACACGAATCTTGTCTGGCCGGAACGCGTTTAAATACAAGCCTTCCAATGTTCGAATTCGCGACAAAGCTACATATATCTGCCCTTCCGTGAAAATACTACTGCCTAGGTCCATTATTGCCATATCCAACGTCGCGCCCTGTAATTTATGTATCGTATTCGCAAATGAAAGACATAATGGATATTGTTGAATACATATGGTGGGATACTCGGCATTTTGCCAACTATGCGGTTCAATAATAAGCCGAACCCCGTTTCGAAACTTGACAATTGGATGACCTAACCCATCGACAAAACCCTCAACCACCCCCAGAGAACCGTTACATATACCTATTTCAAGATTAACATTTACAAGACACATTACCGGACACCCGCGTTTTAGTTTCAACTCATCGGGGGCAGTTATATTATTTTTAACTATTTTAATTTCTAATTCCACCTCTTGTGGCGACAATTGTGAAAATGTCACCTTGTCCTCCATCGAAATCGCCTTTCCTGAATCCGCAAATGTAGTAAAATTAGTATATACCCTACTTTGAAATATATGTTCCGTTTCTTTAATATTTTCGTATTGACTGTTATTTACATATTCAACTTTTGAACGTGTAGATAGAATTTTTGGGGGAACTATACCGTCTTTTTCCGGCTGTCGACCGATATATCCAGCCAATATGTCAGCATTCGCTTTACTCAGTTTTCCTACCCGTATTTCACCCAATATTTCTTTAAATGTGTTGTCCGTTTGCCGAAATATAGTTTTTAATTCTATATGGTTTTCTATGGGGAAAATAAACGACCACGCGGGGGACTCGAAGCAAAAGCGTGCGGATTCAGCGTCGTCTGCGTCCGGCACAGGGGCGAGTTGGAACATGTCCCCCAAGAAAACAACCTGTATTCCGCCAAATGGACGGACGTTTTTACGCGCAATACGCGCGGTTTTTTCCAGTATATTCAACATTTTTTCCGATAACATGCTTATTTCATCTATAAAAAGCACATGGACTTTACGCCATTCTTTTATTGCGTGTCGATTATTGATGATTGATGTGACAATTTTATCGTCGTCTCCCTTACATAGTCGCATTCCCGACCACGAGTGAATCGTTTTTACCGAAATCATTTTTCCGTATTCTTTCGTATTTTGTATGTTTTCGCCCAATAACACCGACGAACATCCGGTGGTTGAAGTAACCTGAAATTTTTTTTCGGGTTTATTTAACATAAGGTATCTCACGAAATGACGAATAAGGAAACTTTTCCCTGACCCCCCCGCACCACTAATAAAGACGTTTTCCCCGTTACAGAATTTTTCAAATGCGTAGTCCTGTTCCGGCGAAAATATGGATTTTATAAAATTGGTTGGTTTGCTGGGCGATGACATGGTGTGTATTCAATCTTGATGTTGTGGTAACTATATACTATATGATCAATTTTTTATATTAGAATACGGGTTAGAAAATTGCTTCCTTCCTGATCCGTATTTTTGTCTTGTAAGAAATAGGGTATATTTGATTTTTCATGTTACGTTTAACCCTTTAACGTTTTTCATGTTTTTACAAAATTCAAATATTTTACTTTTTATAATATATTTGAAACCATATATGGTGTAGTATATTATACAACTTATACAAATTATAAAAATATTTAACCTTGAAATCCGCAGGTTAAATCGTTAAAGGGTTAATTGAACTAATAAGTGAAGAAACTGAAAATATTATTATTAGAATTGTTAGAAAAAATTAACATTTAAGTGACGATGAAATTTATAACAAGATAGAAACTGAAGTCGCTAATAACGAAACCTTAAAATAATGGTTTATTCGAAACTCTTTAATAATTTTATAAACGCATTTGTCGGTGAACGAATTTTAATTTGTGTATGGTTTCAAATATTTTATAAAAAGTAAAATATTAGGATTTTGTAAAAATACTGAAAACGTTAAAGGGTTAAAAAGTTAATGATTTTATTAACGAATTTGTCGGCAAACGGGGGTGGGGGGTGATTTGTACATTTATTACCATGAAATATAAACCACTGAAAATACAATACAATTATGGAACTTTTATATGTTTTATAATATTGTTTAATATATCCGTTTGTTCTTCTGTATTTTCCCTGGATAATCCGCCGTGAATATTGATTTCCTCCATTTCTTTTTCAAAGTTTTTATCAGTTATGTTTCTTAATCCCGAAATTTTACATCTGGTAATTCTATCTATCGTAAATGTAGTTCCGTTCATTATTTCTTTTACTTCGTTTTTATTACTTTTCCATTCATTGTCATCTCTTATATAGATCGTTTCTTCCGGTTCGTGGTAATGAATTGGACGCTGATATAGTGGAAATTTTCTCAGTTTGTCAACGATATTTAATGTATATCCTTTTACATATCCGTGATTGCCAATATTTTGAATATTAGTAATTGATATAGACCCTCTTAATGATTCTATAAAATCTACATAGTTTATAGCATCTTTACACCCTTCTAAAAATATATTAATATTAAAATTGTTATTGGTGGTGTTGGTTGTTGTGTATTGGTTTTCAACTGAAATGTTTGTATGATTTACTGGTTGTATTTCGAGTTGATTATCTGGCTGTTTTGTGCTTTTTTCCATAAGTAGAGCTTTTATAATTTGTATATCTTTTTGTAATTCTTTCACAATATTGGGTTTTTTTTCATTTGTGGTGGGCTTTACTATGCATCGTTTTTTATGACTCCATAGTCCTGACCTACATTTGTATGATTTACTACATACATTACATAATAAATCATTATTAATATTGTGTATTTGTGGTTCGATGGGTGTTTGACGCTGAATATGTTTTTTTGTTAATAAATGTTTATTATAATTCTGTTTTGCGTTTGTTTTATAGTCACATACATCGCATTGAAATTTAAAATTATTCATTTAATACAAATACACTGTTGTTTTTATATTGGTTTATAGAGGTGATTCAATGTTTGACCTAATATTCATATATCCTTCTTTGGAGTTTTTAAAAGTGTTCTCATATTATTAGAACGGTTCTAAAAGTATGAGAACAAAAAAGTATAAATAGGCCGGACGAGCCATTCAACGTTTCACCAAACATTCATATATCCTTCTTTGATTTTTTTAAAATTAACCCTTTAACGATTTAACCTGCGGATTTCAAGGTTAATAAATTCTATAATTTGTATAAATTATATGATATACTACACCATATATGGATTCAAATATTTTATAAAAGGTAAAATATTTGGATTTTGTAAAAATACTGAAAACGTTAAAGGGTTAAAACAAAAAAGTATAAATCGTCCGGACGAGCCATTCAACGTTTCACCAAACATTCATATATCCTTCTTTGGAGTTTTCAAAAGTGTTCTCATATTATTAGAACGGTTCTAAAAGTATGAGAACAGAAAAGTATAAATAGGCCGGACGAGCCATTCAACGTTTCACCAAACATTCATATATCCTTCTTTGGAGTTTTCAAAAGTGTTCTCATATTATTAGAACGGTTCTAAAAGTATGAGAACAGAAAAGTATGAATCGTCCGGACGAGCCATTCAACGTTTCACCAAACATTCATATATCCTTCTTTGATTTTTTTAAAATTAACCCTTTAACAATTTAACCTGCAGATTTCAAGGTTAATAAATTATATAAATTGTATAAATTATATGATATACTACACCATATATGGTTTCAAATATTTTATAAAAGGTAAAATATTTGGATTTTGTAAAAATACTGAAAACGTTAAAGGGTTAAAACAGAAAAGTATGAATCATCCGGACGAGCCATCCAACGTTTCAACAAACATCCATATATCCTTCTTTGGAGTTTTCAAAAGTGTTCTCATATTATTAGAACGGTTCTAAAAGTATGAGAACAGAAAAGTATGAATCGTCCGGACGAGCCATCCATCGTTTCAACAAACATCCATATATCCTTCTTTGGAGTTTTCAAAAGTGTTCTCATATTATTAGAACGGTTCTAAAAGTATGAGAACAGAAAAGTATGAATCGTCCGGACGAGCCATCCATTTCGTTTTTACAATTTTAAATATTTTACCTTTTATAAAATATTTTAAAAACGCTGTAAAAAAATAAAAACATTATACCATTAAATTTGCGAACTAATATTATTGGTAGTATATTGGTTTTCAATTGTAACATTTGTATAAGCTATAGAATGTATTTGATTTTTATTATATTCCATAATTAACCATTTAACGATTTAACCTGCGGATTTCAAGGTTAATAAATTCTATAATTTGTATAAATTATATGATATACTACACCATATATGGTTTCAAATATTTTATAAAATATAAAATATTTGGATTTTTTGTAAATCATTGAAAACGTTAAAGGGTTAATGTCAGATTTTGGTTTATCCTTAGTTTTTGTTTTATCTTTGGTTTTATCCTTGGAATTGTCTTTTTGAGGGTAATAATTGTCCCCGGCTACTATTATAAAATCTAAATGAGGATACGTTTTAACTCGTTGGGTTAATGTTGCCATTGTGGATGTTAACCCCGTTCCTCTTATTTTTTCAACATTATCTTCTTCTAATTTTTCATCATTATCTTTTCGACTTTGACTTTTACTATTCAAACGATTAGTCAAACTACAAAACCCACTATTTCAGCATCCAAAGAAATATATGTTTACTGATTTTACTGAGGTTTTTAAAGGTACTTTATTGTGTAAAACTTCATTTTCTTCTGCGACTTCACTTTTGTATGAAACTTTATTTTCTGGTGAAATGAATTCCATTACTGGAATGCCTTATATAAATAGCCTATAAATAAGTTTTATTGTACAATACCCCGTCCCCCACCCCCCCAACCCTTTACTCACGCGTCTTTACCCACCCTTTATTTTCACTTTCTCTAATATATGAGCAATAAAAATACCAATATTTATTTAGACGCGAAAACGTCGTTTTTAGAACCCGCAGTAAACCAATACGGAGGGCATATGGTAATGACAAATGTAAAAAAAGCGACACGGGTAAAGTATGTAAACATAGACACGCGTTTTGCCGACGACTATTCAAAGACGGGGTATTATACTTTTACTTTTCCGGAAAAACAGTGTAATATTAAGGGTATTCGAATTGTAACGGTTGAAACCCCAATTTCATTTTACAATATTTCGGCGTCATTGGGCAATAACTCTTTTCAAATAACACAAAACGATAACACCTACAAAATTGTTACTGTTAATCAATATTTTATAAATAAGGCTCTATATACAGTTAATAATATAGATAATATTACGTATAAAATTAATTTGATAACAAAACAATATTTACCTGATGTAAAAGTATCTTACACTAGTAATAGTCAAAACTTTGACTTAAATTATACTACAATAACAACAACTGATAATAATAATTATACAATAAATTTTAATACCGACCCATCAGGAAATATCGATAATCACGATTTAACTAGTAAACTTGGTAGGGTATTGGGGTTTAAAAATGCGTCCTATACGTTTAATTCATCAACCCCCCTAGTCGCCGAATCCACAATAAACCTTAATACGCTAAGATACTTGTATTTGGTGGTGGACGAATTTAGTACGGGATTTACAAACTCATTTATTTGTCCGTTACAACATTCCCTACTAAGTAAAAAAATTCTGGGAAGAATTGCGTTGGATAACATGAGATATCCATATGGGTCTGTTCAAGTTAGTAATACATTTAATGCCCTTCTTTCCAGTGATATACGGCAGTATAACGGGGCGGTGGATATACAAAAAATACAGGTTCAGCTCATTAACGAATACGGCGCACCGGTCGATTTGAATGGACAGGATTTCAGTTTTTTGCTGGAAATGACGTACGAGTAAGTCGGCGAGCGAGTATTTGGTGTAACTATAAAAATATTAGTAATATTATAAATGTATTTTATAATAATAATTGTAATAGTAATTATTATAACATTATACTTTAAATTTAAAGAAAATAATGAAGATGAAACGCATACAATAGATAGTATGACCAGTAACAATAAAGAATTAATAAATAACCCCGTATTGAACACGGATTACGGAATAGTAGCAACAAACGAAATACCACTTAACATATTTCAAACATGGCATTCGAAAACGCTACCACCTAAGATGAAAGAAAACGTGCGTTTATTAAAAAAAACGAACCCGGAATTTAAATATTACTTATTTGACGACGATGATTGTCGCGAATTTATAAAGACCTATTACAACGAAGCGGTAGTAAAGGCGTTCGATAAATTAAAACCAGGGGCATTTAAAGCCGACTTATGGCGTTGTTGCATTTTATACATATTTGGTGGTATTTATTTAGATATAAAATTTAATTGTGCCAACGGGTTTAAGTTAATTGAATTGACAAACGACGAGTATTTTGTTATGGACTATGGTGATGAACTTGCGGTATATAATGCGGTTATAGTATGTAAACCCAGAAACTATATTATGTTATCCTGTATTAAACAAATAGTTGAAAATGTGGAGAATAATTATTACGGTAGCTCGCCGTTAGAAGTAACTGGACCGAAACTGATGGTCAAGTTTTTATCGCCGAAAGAAAAGCGTTCTCTTAAACGATTGTCACTAACCCCGACACAAACAACGCTGAATATTTATAAAGACAATACGATTATTATAAAGAGTTATCCAGAGTATAAAATGGAAAGACAAATGACACAGCTGTATGAGCATTACAGTGTTCTTTGGAACAATCGAGATATATATAATTAGAGGGGTGGGCGTTGACGCTTACCGCCTTTTCTTCTTTTGTCATCCCTTTAACAAGGCCAATGGTTTTATAAACCATTTATGGTAATAAATGTATAAAAATTATTATATCCATTTTTGGGGGGCGGATTGGTTACCACATACTTCGTGGATTTAAGGAATATTGTTTTATTAATTTATTATAAAGATAACTTTACTCACACCATACTTGAATTTTGTAAACCACTAAACACGTTAAAGGGATGGTGGGGTGGTGGGGAATTGACGTAAGGGCTTGTTTACTGTCGCCATTTTTATATAAAGACATTGTTTGTAAAGAAAGAAAATGAACGTTGTTTTAGTAAGTATAGGTAATTTTCAACCATACATATTAGATAATATACGTAACCTTATTCGACTTAAACATCAAAACATATATGTAATTATTAACGCAAATTTTCGCGACCATTTTGCGGAGTTTGAGCCGTCGGTGTTTGTTGGTAGCGGGGTGGGAATGGTAGCGACTGCGACGTCGGCGTCGTCCCCCGTAAAGTTGGTATATGTTGAAAACCTGAGCGACTCGTTTCATTTTTATGAAAGAACGCAATTGGATAAAACGTTTAACGGCGGTTTTTGGGTAATGACATCCTTACGCATATTTTACATATACGCCTTTATGGAAAAATACCATATGGAAAATGTAATTCATATTGAAAATGATGTGGTTTTATATTACAATTGCGACACCCTAATTGAACGCGTCGAACGCACAAAAATATACATTCCTTTTAATTCGTTTAATATTAATGTAATTAGTATAGTGTATGTTCCAAAGGCGGAGCTGTTACGTCCTTTATTGATGAATTGGGATATGAGAATGTTAGATATGAATGTATTTGCGATATTTAAACGTATGATGCCGGATTTGGTGGATATATTTCCTATTTTTAAGGAACAGCCGGAATTTGCGGGGGATGATGTAAAAAGAATGGTATGTTACAATTTTGACCGGTTTGGGGTGGTTTTTGACGGAAATGCGATGGGGCAGTATTTGGGGGGAATAGATCCACAAAACATAGGTGGTTCGACAAGGTCAACGGTGGGGTTTGTAAATGCCGATTGTTGTATAAAATACGACCGTTATGCGTTTGTTTGGAAAGAAATGCCGACGGTGGGGGGTGGGGAAGATGGCGGGGATGGCGGTGAAAATGTGGATGACGGGAAGGGTGAAAGAACGGTGGATATGATGAAAAAACCGTTTCTTTGCGTTGGCGGGGATGAAATACCGATTTTTAATTTACATATTCATTCGAAAAATTTGGCGAAGTTTGTGGGAGGTGCGGGGTTTCCGTAAAATTAGACAATTTATTCTTGAATTTGAGTATTTGTTTTTTTTACTTTTGGTTTGTTTACTGGTATGGTAAAGTCGTTTTAGTCGTCGTGGTATTATTTTGCCGGTTGAATATCTTTTACGGAATTTATTATTCTTTTGAACAATTTCTTTTTTACTTTTTTCAATTGCAATTTTGTGAACCGCATCTATAGCTTCTTTTTTATTTGTTCAATAGCCGTTTTATTATTGCTAGTAGAACTTATATACTATATATAATATAGTATATAATAAGGTTTATGGTGTATTAAATTATACTCTAACCGAATTTACAAATTCGTCGTCGGTTTGTGTTGCCATCGGTTCATATTTTCCCTTAATTATCAATACCACTATTTCTGTTAATTCTTCGAAAGAAGCCGAAAGATAAAAGACTTCTTCTTTGCGAATATTAAATATATTTTATCTTTTATAAAATATTTGAATCCATATATGGTGTAGTATATCATACAACTTATACAAATTATAAAAAGCATTACCCTTGAAATCCGCAGGTTAAAGGGTTAAAGCGTAAATATTATTACAAATTATATTATGTTAAGTAATTTTGTTGGAACACAATATAGATTGGCAAATAATTGGTTTGAACATGTAAATGTAAATAATTATTATAATAAACAAATAAATTATTTAGAAATAGGAGCTTTTTACGGTGCTAATATTTTATCCGTTGCCAATACATATGGATTACATAAAGACAGTAAATTATATTGTATAGACCCTTGGGAAGATTACGCCGAATACCCGGAGTATAAAAATGAACAACCAACTATATATAATACATTTATTACTAATATTAATAATTCAAATTGTAAAGATAAAATAATAATAAATCGCGGATATTCTAACTCAGAAATACCAAAATTTCAGGATGAATTCTTTGATATTATTTATATTGATGGAAATCACGAACCAGAATATGTATTAAAAGATGCCGTTTTAAGTTTTAGAAAATTAAAAAAAAATGGTATAATGATATTTGATGATTATGGTTGGGGAGGTCCGGATTTAACTCAACGAGGTATAGATGGTTTTTTATCTGGCTATCATAAAAGAATTACTATTTTAGGCGGAAAAATTAGTCAAGTTTTTATTAGACGGACAAAATAGTCAAGTTTTTATTACATCTTTTCTCATTTAACCTGCGGATTTCAGGGTTAACCCTTTAACGTTTTCGGTGTTTTATAAAATTCTAAATATTTTACCTTTTATAAAATATTTGAAACCATTTATAGTGTCACTAAAGATAACAATACGTAAAAATATAAACTTCATTAACAATCAAATCCGCAAGTTAAATCGTTAAAGGGTTAACATAATTGATTTCAAATATTTTATGAAAAGTAAAATATTTGAATTTTGTAAAAACACTAAATCCATTAACCCTTTAACGATTTAACCTGCGGATTTCACGGTTAATGATTTTTATAATTTGTATAAGTTGTATAATATACTCCACCATATATGGTTTCAAATATTTTATAAAAGGTAAAATATTTGGATTTTTGTAAATTGTTGGAAACGTTAAAGGATTAAATAATATATTATGGTCTAACAGAATTAATAAATTCATCGTTTGTTTGTGTGGCGGTAGGTTCATATTTTCCTTTAATTATTAGAACAACTATTTCTGTCAATTCTTCGAAAGATGCTGAAAGATGAAAAACCTCTTCTTTACGAATATTGAATATATAAAATTGTTTGGTGAAGTCATTTTTTTCCTCATCGCAATACACGCACCGCCACAACCAAGCATACAAAACGAATTGTAAATAGTGGTCTATAGACAATTCATTTACAAATTTCAGTTCCCATACTCGTTGGGTGGTGACTAAATCAACCCGTGCGGTAAATCGGTATCTTTCCGCCGTTTGAATATGTGGACCGAGAATTTTATCTATAACAGCGTGTTTGTCATCTTGTGAATAATGTATAAACGTGTCTTCAAAACGCTCGATATCGTCATTCGAATTACCGGGGTCGCATATAACGCGGTCCATACGTTCATTCGTCTGTGTTATCATTTCATCGGTTAACCATTCATATTCGTCTGAGTCAATCTGTTTAAGTTTAAAATAGAGTTTTTCTTGAAAAGCAACATACACATTGGACATATAGAGATAATCGGCGGGTGTGCGACAGTAGGGCGACAGTTTTTCAAACACGCGTTTTAAATAGAGATATTCGCCTTCTTTGAACTGTTTTCGTGCGTTTTCGATAAAACGCCAAAGAATATTGGGTGTATTGTCGGTATCTACTCCAGTTTTGTCTTGTATATAGTCGCAATAAATAGCAGGTATAGCGACTCCGTTAAGGTCAGACACATCTTCATACAACCCATTTTTTAAAGAAACGACGGAAGGAACGTCGATTTCGGCGGCGGGGGCGGCGGAAACTTTTACTATAATTTTTTTTAGTAGGGGTGTCACGGCTTCAATGACCGATTCAGGGAGGAACTTAATAAGATCGGTAGGGGTGACGCGCCGGATGGGAAGATTGTCGTCAGCCTTTTCTCCAGTGGCGTGCTTTGCTTCTTCGTAAAACACGGCTTGTGGCGTCCCTTTAAAATCGATATAGTCGGTTTGATTCATTTGTGCGTGAGACAGTTTTAAAAAATCGAGCGGTCTATCAGTGACGCGTTGGTTGATTTCTAATAAATAGAGTTTATGGGTTGCGCGGGTAGTGGCGACATAAAGCGTATTGGGGCAGACGGTGGTGGGTAATGTTCGCGCATTATAAGTAAAATAGGAATTATCGAAATTCATAACAAATACGTATTTTCGTTGTCGTCCTTTGACACTATGAAAGGTGGAAAATACGATTTTACCATTAATAACTTTTTCATCGACAATTCTTTCATTTTCGAACATGGGGACGTGGCAGGGGATGCCGGATTCGACAAGGGCATTTTCAAGACGCCGAACATTGCTAAATGTTCCTTTGACGGAGGGGGCTAAAATAAATATATCGCTTGGTAGGTCGCCTTCATCCAATATACGTTTTATATGATGAATAATGATTTTTTCTAAATTATAGCGATTATTACGTATATAAACGACGGGGGAGCCGTCACGGCAGGCGTTCATTCGACATTCGCCTAACATGGCGTTATTGACGAATGCCGACATTTGGTTAGTAATTCTATAGGATGTTTTTAAAGAACAATAGACAAATGAATCGGGGGGGTAATGGGGAAGAGACGACCATATTTCACGGGCGAGGGTTAAAAATCGCCAATCCGCGCCTTTAAATTCATATAAACATTGCATATAGTCACCCAAAAAAAGCAATTGTGGGGGTGGGGACGGGTGGCGTCTCTGGGTCGCGCAAAAGCGGGGCACTTGTTCTTTCCCACCGCTACGAATCAAAGAAACAACCATACGAATGAAATTGTAGTATAGTCGGGTCATATCTTGACATTCATCTAATACTACTACATCGAAATGGGGAAAATCTACTATCGGTAAAATACCAGTATTTAGTATTTCGCGAATGCCTGTATCGGTAAAGGCGGTTGGAATAAAATACTTGACAGCAAGAGAATGATAGGTATGAACTTCTATATTTTCCAATTTCAAAGAAGCCACCTTTTGTTTAAATTCTTTTCGTAGCATGGAGTTGTAGGTTACGTGAAGAAATCGTTTGTGTGGTAATAATAGGGCGATATGTACTATAGTGGTGGATTTGCCTGAACCGGCAATAGCATCCACAATGACATTTTTTCCATCTTTGACGTAATTATATATTACTATTTGTTCATTGCTTATTTGAGCAGGTTTGTCATTTGTCATTTGGGGGGTGGGGTGGTGGCGATGATGGTTAATTATTGTCTATTAATCTTTTTATGTGTTTTAGCGTTTTTACGGCCATATGGTACAAAAATCCTATTATAGTGAATAGCACGTAATAGTTTCGATTGTTTTTTAGCATTTTCCAACGTAGCACATTTGGAAAATACTTTTTTTGTTTTTTTGTTGAAAACCTTGTAGCAGTTGTTTTTTAGTTTTTGTATTCCGTAAGGCATTGTAAAGTAATTATATATAATAATAAGGAAAATTCAATAACCTACGACGCCCTCTCCTTTT
>Ga0315899_10002270_pt1 | contig 21330 bp, 18 predicted proteins | sample LakEriMetagenome_2_FD_203518 | JGI IMG/M metagenome (GOLD analysis project Ga0315899, IMG submission 203518) | Freshwater fungal communities from buoy surface, Lake Erie, Ohio, United States - Buoy 4 MA112 | ecosystem: Environmental > Aquatic > Freshwater > Lake | place: USA: Lake Erie, Ohio... | reverse complement strand
GATAAAAACCCTTACTACGAAATCTCTAAAGGTTTTACGCCGCTAAGGTTCCAGCAAAAATCTGCCATGCAAGGGCAGTTTTTGCAACAAGGCTAAGGACAATATAGGCGCGCTCTCCTCGAAGATAATCGGCCCATTTTCCAACCTTCTTGTACTGCTTGTATTGAACCCATGCAAAAGAGTTGAAGAATAAAAATAGTGAAGCAACGATTCCATATACAAATCCAGGAGTTGGAACTCCTGATTGTGCACCTGGAGCAATTACATAAAAGAGAATTACTAGCCATGGAACTGCTCCAGTAATGCAGCCAAAGATGAAAGGTAGCCACTGTCCATCGCCAGGAACGGTGTACTTTTCTTGCAACCAACCAAAAAGAATCATTGATGCATTAACGCCAAAAATAGCAATTGCTGCGCCGATATCTGTCATTCCACAAATTTGAGCGATAAGAATAATCATAATTGAAGAGCTAATTGAGTACTCAACCCAGCGAAATATATTCTGATTTTTTAGAAGTGAAGATTGATATCGTGAAAAAAACATTGGTGAGGCAACAATAAAATGAAATGCTGCAGAAATCCCAAGAAATAGAGCAACTACTAACCCAATAGGGGTATTAATTATCGTAACTGGTGCTTCAAATGTTGTACCAGGTGGTCCAGACATATACGTTGCGTTAAGAGGTAATGAAAAAGAGTTTGATAGGGCAAGAACGCCGACCATCGAAACTAGATGTAAAAATCCTGCGATTACATTAAACCTGCGAATTCCATTGAGTGAGTTTTCCATAGGTTAAAAGTACCCGAAAAAGGCGGAATTCAATCAGTTATCAGATTTAAAAATCGACTCCAATGTATTTAGTTTGTAAGAACTCATGAATGCCATCAAAGCCGCCTTCGCGTCCTAAGCCTGATTGTTTGACTCCGCCGAAGGGTGCAGCTGGATCGGAGATTATTCCTTTATTTATCGCCACCATTCCAGACTCCATTGCCTCTGCTGTGCGCAGTGCGCGAGTCAAATCTGATGAAAATACATAACTAATCAAACCAAATTCGGTGTCGTTGGCTAACTCAATACCTTCTTCGTCAGTATCAAAAATAACAATTGGTGCAACTGGCCCGAAGATTTCGTGAAGCAAAATCGGATTATCTTTCTGCACAACAAGAACTGTTGCTGGGTAAAAAGCGCCCTCGCCATCTGGCTTAACGCCCCCCACTTCAACTTTTGCACCTGCTGCAACTGCTTGGTCGACAAGTTCTGCAATCTTGTTTCGCTCCTTCATAGATACATAAGCACCTAAAGTTGTTGTGCTATCCGTACCCCGGCCCATTACAAAGCTAGACATTGTCTTACTCATTTGAGCGATAAATTCTTTTGCAATTCCACGTTGAACAAAAATTCGATTCGCAGAGGTACATGCCGCTCCACCATTTCGCATCTTTGCAAGAGAAAGCTGTGGGATTGTGACTGCTAAATCGGCATCATCATGAATGACAACTTGCGCATTTCCCCCAAGTTCCATTGAACAGCGAATAACGCGATCTGCTGCTTCCTTAATTAGTACTCGCCCAACTTCGGTAGAACCTGTGAAAGAAAGATTTTTGACTCGTGGGTCATGTAACATTTTTGAGATCGCTGGTCCTGATTTTTCAGGAAGAATTAAATTAAGAACTCCCTTTGGCAATCCTGCCCGCTCCATTAAATCAACAATGTACATCGCAGTTAACGGTGTCTCACCGGCTGGTTTTAAAATCATCGTGCACCCTGCAGCAACTGCTGGACCAATTTTTCGTGTTGCCATAGCTGCTGGAAAATTCCACGGTGTGATCAAAATAGAAAGGCCAATTGGTTCGTGAGTTACAAGAATTCTCTTATCGCCTGAAGGTGATTTTCTAAAATCACCTGGTGTGCGTACTGCTTCTTCGGCAAACCAACGAAAAAACTCTGCGGCATATGTTGCTTCTCCGCGTGCATCAGGCATCGCCTTCCCATTTTCACGGGAGATAATCGTTGCAATTGCTTCGTTTTCTGCTGTCATTAACTCAAAAGCTTTACGTAAGATTTCAGATCTAAACCTCGGCGCGGTTTTTGCCCACTCTTTGGCAGCTTTATCTGCTGCTCCAATTGCAGCGTTGCACTGTTCATCACCGGCAATTGAAACTTCCGCAATTACGGATCCGTCACTCGGATCGTAAACTGGGAGTTTCCCGATTCCATCAATCCATTGACCGTTGATATACAACTGTGTGCGCATGGTTCAAGCATACGCTGAGCCCAAGAAACAGTGAAGTTCGAAGGACCTGAGGTAGAGTGATGCATGTTCGGTTGCATTTTTTGCAACGAAAAAAGGAGTTTTTGTGCCAAAGTCTTGGACAGATGATGCGCCCGCCCCAGAAGTGCTTAAAGATCAGGCACATCTTAAAGACACATTTTTCTACACAACAAAGCGTCGCTTATTAGGCAATCCTCTAAATCGTCACTCGCTAGGTCATCAAAGATTAAAAAAACGCTTTGCCTTAGGAATTCTATCCTCTGACTGCATTTCATCTTCGGCATACGGTTCTGAACAGATCTTGATTGCATTGTTACCGGCTTTTGGGTTAGCAGCTTTTGCAATTTTAATGCCGATGACCGCTGTTGTATTGGCAATTTTGCTCATCATCACACTTTCTTATCGTGATGTAATCAATGTTTACACAAAAATTGGTGGGGCATATATTGTTTCGAGAGATAATTTTGGACCAGTTGTTGCGCAGATTGCAGCAGTTGCTCTGATTCTTGATTATGTTGTAACAATTGCAATTCAATCTGCAGCAGGAGTCGCTGCAATTATCTCGACTTTTCCATCTCTAAGCCCATACAAAATTCCAATGATTCTTGTTGTGATTACTTTGTTGACATATGGCAATCTTCGCGGAGTTAAAGAAGCTGGCAAGGCGTTTGCATTTCCAACCTACTTTTTCGTGGGCTCAATGTTTATTGTCTTTTCTATGGGCTTGTACCGTCAATTTAATGGCACCTTAGTTAAGCTCAGCGTTGAACAGCCCGGAGCAATTGAAATTGGAGAAAGCCAAGGCTTACTCACATTTGCTGCGGTGTTTATTCTGCTCCGTGCATTTGCAAATGGTGGGTCATCATTAACTGGGCTTGAAGCAATTTCTGACAGTGTTGCACTCTTTAAATCTCCAGAGCATGTAAACGCTCGTAGAACTTTGTACACCATGAGCGCATTACTGGGAACGCTAGTACTGGGCGTCTCTTGGTTTGCACACAAGATTCATGCAGTTCCCTATGAATCCGGTACCCCTACGGTTATTTCTCAAATCGCTAAAACAATTGTTGGTGATGGTGCATTCGGAACTTTCATGTTTGTTATGGTTCAGCTCGCAACAATGCTTATTTTGTTTGCAGGAGCAAACACTACATATAGCGCATTCCCAATCTTGGTAAATTTTGTAGCAACAGATGGTTATCTGCCTCGCCAGTTAACAAAACGTGGTCACAGACTTGCTTTCTCAAATGGAATCCTTTTGCTGGCTGGTGGAGGAATTTTCTTAGTTCTAATTACTGGTGGATCTGTGAATCACTTAGTAGCTTTTTATGCACTTGGAGTCTTTACAGGATTTGCATTAGCAGGTTTTGGAATGTTAAAACATGCACTTCGTAACCGCACTGGATCATGGAAGGCAAAAGTCTTTATCCATGGGCTTGCAGGAAGTGTTTCTTCCCTTATTGTTGTTATCTTTTCAGTCGTAAAGTTCACAGAAGGTGCCTGGCTAGTTCTTGTAACGGCGCCAATTATGGTTATTTCCTTTTTGCGTTTACGTCGTCAATATACTCGCGAACAAGAGGCGCTCTCTGTAAAACAACATCAAGAACGTGCAACATCAATTGCTCGCCACGACGTAACTGTCTTGGTAGACAATGTTGATATTGCAACTGTTGGCGCGGTTCGTTATGCGAGAAGTCTTAAGCCTCACAAGCTAAAGGCTGTTCACTTTGTTATTGATGATCGCAGAGCAGATGATATTCAAAAGGCTTGGGCTGAATCAGATGCGCTAGAAGATGTAACTCTTGAGTTAATTGATTGCCCTGATCGAAGGCTTGCAAATTCTGCGCTCGATTACGCAATTCGAATGACAGAAAAACCAGATGTTGAACTGACGCTTTTGCTTCCTCGACGTTCATACTCTGGTTTCTTAGGGCGTTTATTGCATGACCAAACAGCTGAAAAAATTGCTGCCCCTATTTCTCAACTGCCACGAGTTGTGGCAACTATCGTTCCATTTGATGTTGAAAAAATTATTGCAGGGGCCAGTTTTGATTTACCAACAATAACTAAGGTTCCAAAAACTGTAGCAGAGAAGACTTCGGTTAAGGTACCTGTATCAACGACGGAACCAGTTAGCCACTATGCTGAAAAAGTCACACCTATTGGTCAGATAGTTTGGCGAAAGAGGGCGCAAGTTCAAGGCCGTGTTACTTCAATTCGCATTGCACCTAGTGGAGCCGCACCCGTATTAGAAGTTGAAATTTGGGATGAGACCGGCGGTGTTTCTCTGCAATTCTTAGGCAGACGCGAAATTGCAGGATTAGAGGTTGGTTCTCAATTACGCGCCGAAGGTATGGTTGGTGAAGAAGAAGGCTCGATGGTAATTCTTAATCCTTCTTACGAACTTCTTGTATAAAACTTCTTACTAACTCGCCGCACTCATCTGCCAAAACTCCTGCTCGCACCTCAGTTTTAAAGGTACTTCGTGGATCTCGCAATAAATCCCACACAGATCCAACAGCACCAGCTTTTTCATCCCATGCTCCAAATACAACTGTTTGAATTCGAGATTGAGCAATAGCACCTGCACACATTGCACATGGTTCAAGAGTAACAACAAGTGTTAAATCCTCTAATCTCCATGAACCAAGTTTTTGTGATGCGCGCCGTAATGCAACTATTTCTGCGTGGGCCGTCGGATCATTGTGGAGTTCTCTTTCATTGTGCCCTGTAGAAATTAGCTCACCTGATGCATTAAATATTGCAGCCCCAACAGGAATGTCATTACTTTTTAAAGCATCACGCGCAGTTGCTAAAGCAACATGCATCATTTCAATGTCATTCATTTCTGGTCATTCATTACTTATGGTTGCTCACAAATCAAGTAGCTCTGCAAACTCTTCCCCAAAACCAAGCCTTGCTGCTATCGCCTCTAGTTGTTCATCAGGGAATAACTCTTCATCATCACACAAAGCAGTAATTTCCATACCACTCATCCCAAGGTCGGCAAGAATTTCAAGATGTCCCGTTGGTCCTGCTTCTTCATCATCTTCTGGAATAGGTAGATCTGCGATTTCAAGAAGTTCTTCTGCTACTGGATAATCTAATGCAGCGGTTGCATCACTTAAAAATAATGAAATGTGTGAACCTAAAACTCTAATCAAAATAAAGAACTCTTCATCAATTGCAATTAGTGCGATCGAACCACCATTTGTTTGCTGTGATTTTAGTCGCGTGATTATCTGCGCAATATCGTATGGGTCTGAAAGTTCTGCAAGGGTCCAACGGCCATCCTCATGCCAAGCAGCGACTGCTATATCTGCTTCATTGATAAAATCTCGAGCGTCATCTTTAATTTCATCGAATGACTCAATCTCTTCGATCTCATCCATCTCCTCGACGTCGTCTAGCCCTTCAGGCAGGTCATTTTCAAAGGCGGACATGTGGCAATACTTTCACTCATTTGCAAGGAAAGAAACCCCTGTAAGGTACGGGGTATGAAAGTACATGTCGCTAACCACCCACTGGTAAGCCATAAATTGACTGTGCTGCGCGACGAGCAAACTGACTCGCCAACTTTTAGACGGTTGGTTGAAGAACTTGTAACGCTTTTAGCCTATGAGGCAACGCGTGAAGTTCGAACATATGAAGTTGAAATAACCACACCAGTAACGAAAACAAAAGGTCAAAAATTAGCAGACCCCCGCCCTGTTGTTGTACCAATTCTGCGAGCTGGACTTGGAATGCTCGAAGGTATGAGTAAATTGTTGCCAACAGCTGAAGTGGGTTTTCTTGGCATGGTTAGAGATGAAAAAACTTTAGAAGCCACTACGTATGCAAATAGATTGCCTGAAGATCTCTCAGGTCGCCATGTGTTTGTCTTGGATCCCATGCTTGCAACAGGCGGAACATTGATTATGGCATTTCATTATTTGATTGATCTTGGTGCAACCGACATCACCGCAATCTGTATTTTGTCTGCTCCAGAAGGAATTGCAGCAGTTGAAAAGGAGTTCAAGAGTTCTAAAGTTCCAATAACAATTGTTACTGGCGCTCTTGATGAAAAATTAAATGAACATGGATACATAGTTCCAGGTCTTGGAGATGCTGGCGATCGTCTTTATGGGGTGGTGTAAGTGGCAACAACATCACCCGGCTACGGAATTACGATCCGCGTTGAAGGAACTCCCGAATCCAACCCCGTTGCACTTGCAACGGCAGTAATTACTGGAGCAGGTGCAACTATTACTGCTCTTGACGTTGTTGAATCTCAATTAGAACGAGTTGTGATCGATATAACCTGTGACACTATCGATTCAGATCATGCTGATGAAATAACGGCTGCAATCTCAAAAAACTCAACTTTAACTGTAAGAAAAGTTAGTGATAGAACTTTCCTTTTGCACCTTGGAGGAAAAATTGAAATTGCATCTAAAGTCCCTTTAAAAACCCGTGATGATTTATCTCGTGCTTACACACCTGGAGTTGCACGTATCTGCCAAGCAATCGTTGCAGACCCAGCTGATGCAAGGCGTCTAACAATAAAGAGAAATACTGTTGCTGTTGTAACAGATGGCTCAGCAGTTCTCGGCCTTGGAAACATTGGGCCCGCAGCAGCCTTGCCAGTAATGGAAGGAAAGGCAGCGCTCTTTAAGCGTTTTGCCGATGTTGATGCGTGGCCTGTCTGTCTTGATACTCAAGATGTAGATGAAATTGTCCGCACTGTTCAATTAATCGCACCTGTTTATGGAGGAATAAATCTAGAAGATATCTCTGCTCCTCGTTGTTTTGAAGTAGAGCGTCGACTTCGAGAGCTTCTAGACATTCCTGTATTCCATGATGATCAACATGGAACTGCAATAGTTGTGCTCGCTGCTCTTCGAAATGCTTTGAAGCTAGTTAAGAAAGATTTGAAATCTGTAAAGATCGTATTAAGTGGTGTTGGCGCTGCAGGTAACGCAATTGCTCGTTTACTCACTCTTAATGGTGCAAGTAACATAATTGGTTTTAATCATAAGGGTGTAATCCACCCCGGTATGAAATCAGATGATGTGATGCAACAGTGGTTTATCGATCACAGCAATCCCGATAACTTTACGGGTGCAATTTCGGAGGCAATGATTGGTGCTGATGTTTTCATCGGCGTAAGCGCGCCAAATGTTTTAACAGAGTCTGATGTTGCAGCCATGGCTTCGGGTTCTATTGTCTTTGCACTTGCAAACCCTGATCCAGAGATAGATCCTGTAATCGCCCGTAAATATGCATCCGTGGTTGCAACTGGACGAAGTGATCAACCAAATCAAATTAACAACGTTCTGGCCTTTCCTGGAATTTTCCGAGGCCTACTAGATGCAAATGCCCACAAGATTACTGATGAGATGTTAGTTGCTGCTGCAGAAGCTATTGCCGATTGTGTAACTCCAGATCAACTTAACTCATCATTTATTGTGCCTAGCGTCTTTGATGCAAGTGTTGTAAAGGCAGTGGCTGCAGCAGTTAAAGGATCTGTGACCGCTTAGTTTGTGATCCGCTGACTCCGCCAGCAAGAACGCCCGCATAAGTCATTACTATTCCAATAATCAGATAGTGACTGATATTTACTCCCTTAGTCGGTGCCACGATATCGATTATTAATGAGCTTACTAGTTGGCCTCCGACACTAAAGAGTGTAAATGTTAATACTCCGAGTTGCTGAACAATACTTGCAGCAAATGAAATATAAATAACTCCCATAACGCCACCTAAATACATCCACAAAGGCCCAATTGGAAGGGGGGTGAATTCAACTTTACTAGTGGCTATTCCAATAAGGAATACAGTTACCAATAAAACTGTTCCTGAAGCAAAGTTTAAAAGCGATGTAGTAAATCCCTCTTTAGAGTGTTCATTAATTTGACCGTTGAGTGCTCTTTGAAACCCAACAAGCAGGCCTGCAGTACATCCGATAATTACTGTGAAAAATGAGAGATTCTTTGCATCCAGACGATCCAAAACAGATACAGCAACTGCAACAATAGTGATCACTACCGCTAATACACGCCTTCTTGTGATCAGTCTTTTGCCACCGCCTGTGTATCCAATTCGATCAACAAATAAAGACATGACTGTTTGGCCGGCAATTGAGGCAACAGTAAATATCGCAACACCAACAAGAGGTACGGTCTGAGTTTGTATCGCAACAAAAGATCCACCCAGGGCGCCAGCAAAAAGCTTCCACCGTGCAATCTTTTTTTGCTGTACTGCCTCGCGTAAATTCCTTAGTCCTGTCTTTAATTTAGGGTTAAACAAAGTTATGAGCGAGATAATCAGTAATCCTGAACCAAATGAGACTAACGCAGCCTGTAAGCCATTATTTAATTGATGCGACAACTCTCCATTTATACGTGCCTGGATTGAGATCATGGCACCCGATATTGCGGCCAGAAGATCTAGGCGCATTATTTACGGGCGCCATCAAACTTTCGTTTATCAGCGATCCAATCCATGAGCGCGAATAAAACTCCAGAGACAACAAATGTTAAGTGAATTATCACTCTCCAAATTGTGCCTTCGCCAACTTCGGCCTGCCCAGAGAGCTCAATGAAATCCTTGAGAAGTTCAATAACTGAGATAGCAACAAGTGAACCAATTAATTTAATTTTTAGACCACTGAAATCAATTGTCCCCATCCAATATGGACGATCTTCTGAATCAGTGGCAACATCAATTCGAGATACGAAGTTTTCATACCCTGCAAATATGACCATTAATATCAAATTTGCGAGCAGCGTTAAATCAAGTAGTGCAAGAAGATCAAGGGTGAACTCTTGTGCGTTTACTTCACCGATATGAATAGCTAAATGATAGAACTCAATTACAAAGCGATAAGCAAGTAATACTAGCGCTCCAACCAGACCTAAATAAAGGGGTGCAAGTAAGTAGCGAGAACGAAAAAGAGTGGATTCAATTCCATGAGTGATTTTGTTCATGAGAAAATTTTAACTCAGTTCTCCAAGGAAAGCGTGGTGTGAAGCCAATCCTCCTCAAGTTTTGATTTTTCTGCCCTTAAATCCCTCAATCCTGATTCTATGGTGATCAATTTTTCTGGATCAAATGCTGCTGCATCTTGCTGAGCTTCTAAGTCCTTAATTTGTGACGCACATTTTTCTAGTTGTCTATCTAGTCGAGTCAGATCCTTCTTCAACTGTCGCTGCTCTGCAGCGTTAGAACTCTTCTTCTCTTTTTGTAGTTGAGGAATAGAATCTAAAGCTTTAGCTCGTAGCTCTAAGTATTCATCGACTCCACGAGGTAAATCACGAACTTTTTTATCTCCTAATAATCCGACAAATCGATCGCATACACGTTCTAGGAAATACCTATCGTGTGAGATGACAATTAGAACACCTCCATAACTATCCAGGAGATCTTCTAGTTCAGTTAGTGTTTCAATATCAAAATCATTTGTTGGTTCATCAAGTAGCAATACATTGGGACTATCCATCAATAACCGAGTCAGCTGTAAGCGACGTTTCTCTCCACCAGAAAGATCCCCAACTGGCGTCCACTGAGACTCACGGTCAAAACCCAATCGTTCACATAGTTGAGACGCAGAAAGCTCTCGCCCTCCACCTAATTCAACTCTGTTGGCGATTTTTTCAACTGCCTCTAGGACTCTCCATGTGGGATCTAACTCATCTAAATGTTGGGTTAAAAAAGCAGCTTTCACTGTTACACCAGTAACTAATTTTCCTGCTGAAGGAATTATCTCTCCTGTAAGTGTGCGCATTAAAGTCGTCTTGCCGGCTCCATTTACTCCAACAATTCCTATGCGATCACCTGGCCCCACATTCCAATAGAGATCATCGATTAATTCTTTTTCACCAAGTTTTACTTGCAGATGATGAGCCTCATAAACAGTATTTCCCAGACGGTTTAAAGCAAACTTGAGTAGTTCACCTTGGTCTCTAGGATTTGGTTCATCGGCGATTAATACATTTGCTGCATCAACACGAAACTTTGGTTTTGTAGTTCGTGCTGGCGCACCCCTTCGCAGCCATGCAAGTTCTTTTCTAATCAAATTATTTCGTCTGGCATCCATCGCAGATGCCTGTCTTATACGTTCTGCCTTCGCCAATACGAATGCACTGTAGCCACCGTCATACTCTTCAACTTTCCCTTCAACAACTTCCCATGTTCGATCTGTCACTGCATCTAAAAACCAACGATCGTGCGTCACAACCACAACAGCTAAGACCTTCTTCTTATTTAAATACTGTGCTAACCAAGCCACTCCTTCAACATCAAGATGGTTTGTTGGTTCATCAAGCAGAATTAAATCAAGTTCATTGATTAACAACTTTGCAAGGCCTACACGGCGTCGTTCACCACCTGAAAGTTGTCCAAATTTTCTATCAAATATGTGATCGTCAAAACTGCCAAACAATCCCGTAAAAACTTCGCGAATGTTTGGATCGCTAGCCCATTCATGTTTTTTTGAATCGCCAAGTACAACTTCTCCAACAGTACTTTCTGGGTTTGCTAAATCAACTTGCGATAGAAGTCCAATTTTCGCGGCGTTAGATTTTGTCACTCGTCCTGAATCTGGGGATTCAAAATCAGCCATTATTTTCATAAGGGTGCTCTTACCAGAGCCATTTCGGCCAACTATTCCAATTCGATCACCTTCGGAGACACCGAGTGAAACAGAGATTAAAAGCTCTTTAATATCAAAAGCTTTTGAGACCTCTTCTAAATTAACAATGTTTCGCGCCATGGAGAAAGAAACTCCCCTTAGCTTGCGTGAATGATGAATATTGCAATAATCGAAACTACTGCGCCACCTGAGAGAATAAAGTACTTAACCCATGGCTTCATTCCTGTGCGGGCAGCGGCTCGATTAGCTACATCTTTTGTATAAAGCATTACGCGCCCAGCCCATGCAAACTCTGTGGCTAATATTCCAAGACCAGCTAGAAGAATGAGTATTCCTGGACCTGGTCCAATCAAAGCGACAGATCCCGCAACTGTTATTGCCCCACCAATAAGCCCAATGACAACGCGCCAGACTATTCGCCCGGCTGGTGTTCGCTTGATGTAATACACAATTGGTAGCTTCATGATGTTTCTATTCTACTGTTTTTTACTGGTGTTATTACTGGCCCCAAGAAGAGTGGAGTGGACGGCCTTCTGCAAAACCTGCAGTGGACTGAATCCCGACAGTGGCTAGTTCTGCAAACTCTTTAATGTTTCTTGCGCCAGCATATGTAAATGAGGAACGAACCCCTGCAATTATCTCGTCAAGCAAATCTTCAACCCCTGGTCGTGCAGGATTTAAAAACATGCGAGAGGTTGAAATTCCCTCTTCAAATAACGCTTTGCGAGCGCGATCAAATGCATCTTCCGTTGATGTGCGGGCTGCAACTGCGCGAGCTGAGGCCATTCCAAATGACTCTTTATATAAACGTCCCTGTGCATCACTTTGCAGATCCCCTGGTGACTCATATGTTCCGGCAAACCAAGAGCCGATCATTACCTGCGATGCACCTGCAGCAAGAGCTAGTGCAACATCGCGGGGATGGCGTACGCCGCCGTCGGCCCACACATGTGCGCCCAATTTTTTGGCCTCTGTCGCACATTCAAGTACTGCAGAAAACTGCGGACGGCCAACACCGGTTTGCATTCGCGTAGTGCACATAGCACCAGGGCCGACTCCGACTTTAATTATATTCGCGCCAGCTTTTACTAAATCATGAACTCCTTGAGCAGTAACAACATTTCCAGCAACAATTGGAGTTTTAGGATTAATTGATCGAATAGCCGCTAGAGCCTCTAACATTTTCTTTTGGTGTCCGTGTGCTGTGTCTACAACTAAAACATCTGCTCCAGATTCAATAAGTGCCGCCGCTTTTGCTGCAACATCTCCATTAATACCTACCGCTGCAGCGATTCGAAGTTTGCCCTGTGAATCTAGAGCCGGTGAATACAAAGTTCCACGGAGGGCTCCCAAGCGAGTCATGATTCCGATTAGGTCACCATTTGCAGAAACCGCTGGAGCTAATTTAAGTCGGTGATGAGTTAAAAAATCAAAGGCTTCTCGCGCGTTTAACGAATCAGACATCGTTGTTAGCTCTTTACTCATTACTTGGTGCAGTTGAGTAAAGCGATCAACGCTCTTGCAATCATCCTCTGTGATAATTCCAACTGGCTTACCGTTTTCAACAATTACTACTGCGCCGTGTGCGCGTTTATGTAACAAACTGACAGCATCTGCAACTGTTGATTCTGGAGACAAAGTTATTGGCGTATCAAAAAATGGATGACGCTGTTTTACCCATTTAATTACTGAATCCACAACTGTCAGTGGAATATCTTGTGGAATAACTGTTAAACCACCGCGACGGGCCATGGTCTCTGCCATGCGTCGGCCAGCGATTGCAGTCATGTTTGCTACTACTAATGGAATGGTTGTGCCGGTTGCATCTATGGATGAAAGATCAACATCCATTCGAGATGAAAGCTCTGATTTGCTTGGCACCATGAAAACATCGTCATAGGTGAGGTCGTGAGTTACTTCATTTATGAATCGCACGTAGGGCAACAATACTCAGATTGTTGGTTGTTGGCTCATTTTGGGTTAACCGGGTTCTGTTGCGCTTGCCTGTGTTTGCTTGCGCTCAACCTAAGTCAGTTGACCAGAGTCCAGCCCTGTTACTTGACTGGTGCAGGTTGTAATTGGCTCGTCAAGGTTGCATCGGCAAGCAGTGGGGGGCACGTGCCGCCTGGAGCAATCACAGGTTCAAAATGCCACCATTCGTTTTCATAGACCCGACACAAACCAAATTTAGCCCCATTGATCTCCAACCAACCAGCCCCGATCGGTTCATCTGGATAGTTAACATCAATTGCTAAGCCCCATGGGTGATGAGATACATATGGTGGTGCAACCCACTTAGCAGCTTCTGCCTCTGAGCCATACTTTTTTACTGCCGTTGCAAATAGATACTTCTGTCTTTCTAAAGTGCGAAAGCCAGATGCAATATAGATTCTTTGTCCGTCTTTTTCTGCGGCAGCTCTGGCTGCAGCGAATCGAACCATTAACTGTGAATTAATTTTTGTTGGGTAATTGAGTCCATGTTTAATCTCTGTAGCACCAAGAGAGAGTTCTGTTGCAACACAATCCTTTACTGTATTTGTTACACGAACTTCAAAGGTAATTTTGTTCATACAACTTAAAGGAATAGGGAATTCATCCTCGGAATTATTCGGCAAAGAAACACCCGCACCCTTTAATAAGTAGGTTTTTTGTGAATCCTGAGAAACGCCAATTAAAAGTGAAAAAAGCAGGAAAAAACCAATCAAAACACCGCCTTTACGCATGGTTTAAGTCTAGGGGTTGCATTTTAAAATTGGCATGAGATGATTGGGGTCAATTACCAAAGACGGTAGTTAACTGAACTAAAAAACGAACCGGGAGAGTACTTCTCAAACGAGTTTCAAAAGCTGAAACCTTTGCCGTACAAGTTTTACAAATGCTGACACAGACTAATAATCACAGCCAAACTTTTAGATTCATGCCTACAACTTCAGTTCCAGTAGACCCGAAACGAGTCGAAGAGATACTCAAGCAAGAATGGCAGTTGTTCACAAAAGACACGGGTAAGAGCCAAACTGAGAGCGCTCGTTCCCATAAATCATTGCCGCTTGGAGTTACTTCAAGCTTCCAGCACTGGGATCCATATCCAATTTCAATTGTCAGCGCCCAAGGTGCTTATATGACCGACGTCGATGGTCGCAAACTCCTAGATCTTTCAATGGGCTTTGGAGCAATGCTTGCAGGCCACCTCAATCCAGTTGTTATTGAGGAGATTCAAAAGTCTTTATCTGAAGGAATGCTTTTTGTAACTCCATCTCCAACCTCAACAGAGGCGGCAGAGATGATCTGTACTCGCTTTGCAATTGATCAGGTTCGCTTCACAAATAGTGGAACAGAGTCAACTATGTATGCTGTTCGCGTTGCACGCGCAGCAACAGAGAAAATGGGAATCTTGAAAATTGAAGGTGGCTACCACGGTAGTTACGATCCATTTGTTGTCTCTGCAAAGCCTCCTCTTACCCATGCAGGAGATGCCGAAGAACCAACACCATACATTGAGTCAAATCTTGTACCAGGCGATATCTATGTTGTTCCATTTAACAATATCCCTGCACTAGAGCGTATGTTTGAAAAAAATGCTAACAAGATTGCTTGTTTTATTGTTGAACCGGTTCTAGAAAACATTGCAATTGTTCTTCCTGATGCAGGTTATCTAGAGCGCGTAAGAGAGCTTTGTGATCAGTACAAAGTTGTATTGATTTTCGACGAGGTAAAAACAGGATTAACAGCAGGAGCACACGGTGCTTCAACTCGTTTAGGGGTTAAGCCAGATTTGATAACTCTTGCTAAATCAATCGGTGGTGGCGTAACTGTGGCTGCTTTCGGTGGTAAGAAGCAGTACATGGATTTTGTTACAAATGGAAAAATGGCACACTTTGGAACTTTCAACGGTAACCCGCTGGCAATGGCAGGCGTGCGTGCAGTTGACCGTATTTGTTCCGATGGCGCACTTGAAGCTGCAGAAGCGTTAAATCAACAGGCACTAGATCGCATCAGTGCAATTATTGAGGAGTACCAACTTCCGGCCCACACTGTTGGGTTTGGCGTTAAGGGATGTGTTACTTGGTCAACAACACCTGTGCGCAACTATCGTGACTATAAGGCGACGGATTTTGCAATTGCAGAGGCCCACTGGTTATTTGCAATCAACCGCGGAATTATCACTCCTCCAGGGTTAGATGAGCAGTGGTTGATTTCATTGGCACATGGCCAAGAGGAGATTGATTTACTGGTTGAAGATTTTCGCGAGTTCGCAAAAGCTTTACGCGCCTAACTACATAAAGAAGAAAAGCCCCCGGTGTGAAAGGCACCGAGAGCTTAACTTGTGCGCGCGAAGGGATTCGAACCCCTAACCTTCTGATCCGTAGTCAGATGCTCTATCCGTTGAGCTACGCACGCTTATTTATTTGTGATTGGCAATACTACCCGCTTTTTTTACTTGCCCCAAACGCCACCCAGTCGGCCAAATACGTGGCTTTTCTGGGTCGATCTTCGCTCTACTGTGATTAACCCCGACGAAACAACTCTCTAGCAATCAGAGTGAACAGTGTCTTTAGGAAGATGAACAACTGACGAGGTGAATTTATCTTTCTGCCTTCTCGCTTAAGAAAGCTAAAGAAGTGTTTGATGAGAGTGTTTTTACCACGCTGTAACTTTGTAAATTGATCATCATTTAACCATTGGATTCCCCAAAGTTGCGAAATATTTTGATAAATAGGTCCTTGAAACTTTGCTGCACGGGCTAGCGCTGGTGCAAAGACTGCCATGGCACGTTGATCTTTTTTATCGACAACTCCCACTAAACCTTGTTCACTTTCGAGCAAATACTCAGCAAGTTCCTTCAGGTTTGTTGAATTATTTGCATCCGCAAAAATGTAATAAGGCGTGGAGCCAACTTCGAACTCTTCCAAAATCCACTCAATTGAAATGAGTTGGTTGGCAGGAATTGTCTCTAACGTAAACTGTGGATCCTGAGATAACCAGTTTCTGATCTCTCTAAGATCGGTATATAAATCACTTACTGGCGTGTATCGGCGGTTCAATAATGACCAGGGAGCAAGAAGTTTAAAACTAGCCGTAGAACCTGGGGTTGCTAAAAGCTTTTCCCGAAGCTTTAAGATCTGATCAAGTGTTGCTTCACGTGCATCGATAATTACTTGATAGGTCGGAACCAACCAATTGAATTTACTTTTTTCTCGAATTCGATACATCTGCGGAATGTGTTGGGCGAAAGTCGGGTCGTTATGTCTTTGAATCTGATTCTTATGCACTTCGACTGTGCTGTATCCAAGGTGCCAAGAAAGAGCTTTGCGATCAACAACTGTTCGTAAGCCGTTAACGAATACCCTCCAACCCAGTTCGGTATCCTCTCCGGTTACTAAATCACGGTTATACCCACCTAAATTTTTCCATTGGCTATTTTTCATTGAAAAAGTTGCACCGACGAATGCCCGATAGCCATCAATTCCTGGCTTCTCTAAATCATTTGTTAGAGAGACGCGTGCTTCCCAAAGCTCTTTACCCCAACTCTCTTTATGAAGATCATCGAAACCATTTGTGCTTAGAGCTTGAACTAATTCTTGCGGCGAATATTGCCAATCCTTAACAAACCGCTTCCACCCAAGAACAACATAGTCATCTGCGTCGTGGTGCCATTTCATATGATGAGCTAGGTGATCTGGTTCAAAAACCATGTCCGCATCAACAAACCATAAAACATCTGTTTTTATCTGAGAGACCATGTCGGATGTGGCTGCAGTCTTACCCCACTTACCTTCACTATTTCTATACGTCACTAACTTAGTGTTCTTAGGTCTAATTCTTGGCAGTGAAAGTGGCTTAGCGCTGCCGTCGTCAATAATATAAACACTAACTAGCTTTGCAGGATAACTCTGCATAGAAAGTGAGGCTAGGACTAAATCTAATTTCTCTTGACCATCTCGGCAGGCAATGACAATGCCAACGCTCAATTTTGGCTTTTGCATTATTACCAAATCGTGTGGTCTTGAGAAGCGAAATGTTCCTAACTTCATCTGTGTTCTCCAAAAATTTGATGTGGCCAGAGTCCAACTACTTTTTCGTTCACATTATTTAAATATTTTGAGTAGTTAGTTACATATGTATGGGGAGTAAAGCCGCGACGATAAATATATCCAGCTCCAAAAGTTCGCCAAATTTTTCCACCGTTATTTGTTACGCCGCTAAGAAGGAATTGATCAACAGCAGACTTGCCATCGCCAAACCAACCTGCTTCTTGGGCTGATGCTCGTTTTGCTAAAATCGTTCCCCCGCAGATCCAGTCACTGTAATGTTCAACGGTTTGCATGCTACCTCTGCCAAACTTTCTTAGTGTTACTTGCAGTGGCTCTAAATAGATGTAATTCATTGCTCGACCAACAACCTCTGCGCCAGTATCAATTGCCGCATCAAGTAGATCTCTCAAATGCTCTGGGCCGTAGTAATCATCATCATCCATCTTTGCAATAAATTCACAGTTAGTTCCGGCGGCAAGAGCAGATAAAACTGTTCCTAGAGTGTTTTCTGCTTCAAATTTTTGAATAAAGGTTTTAACTTTGCGGCGGTTGAGTGCAGAAATCTGCTTTTTATGAAGAGCAGATAATTCAATACCGTGTAGTCCCAGCCGTAGTTCAAATGCTGGAAGACTCTGCTGCAATAACTGTGAGAGCAAAGAACTCAAATCATCTGGTCGAATAGTCGCAACTAGAACCGAAAGAGAGGGATACTTTTTTATTCTTGACCGGCGCTCTTTACGTAAAGACTCAAGAGCAGTGATTTCCTGCGAAAATGTCGTGAATCTATTCAATGTTTTGGATAGACCCGATGTCATGGGCTAAGACTACCAACAAATAAATGGCCCACTGATAGGATTTAGAAATGTCTGATCAGCGAGTAAAGAAGAAAAAACTTAGCAAATTAACGCTGATCTTCGCTATCAAGAGGGTGATTTTAGACGTTGCTGATTTACCAAAGTATCTTTATTACCGATATTTCAAGGAAATTACACCCGTTAAATCTAAAATTGTTTTTGTTGTTTCCTTCCCGCGTTCTGGTACTCATGCATTGGGCAGCTTGCTGGCAAAGCAAGAGGTCGGATTTCATTACTATGGGGAGTTTTTTATATTCAATGCATGGAACTCTCAAATCGGAAAGATAAATCGTTATTACCCATTTTTTTCTTTGAGATTTTTCATTAACTTCCGTGGACAGCGCAGAAAATGGAAATACTTACGATTTGAGAAAACTTCATTAGACGCCTTCCGAACTCTTGGCTCAATAAGTAAACTTCCTGGGATACATGTCATAAAAATATTTCCCCAACATTTTACCGATCCGCTCTTACAGTCATTAATCGCTGAATTTAAGCCACATATTATTTTTCTCCGCCGCAATCACCTTGATCGTTTTGTCTCTCATAAGAAAGCTAATGCAACAGGCAATTGGCATACCTCATCAACTTCTGATGTAGAAATAGATTTGAATCCGACAGAGTTTGATCGATTTATAAAAAATTACTCACAGTTTTATGAAGACACTCTTCGGTGCGCCAAAGCTTCAGGATGTGCGATCTTAGATCTTGATTTTAAAGATTTACATAACCCTGAAAAAGTAAGGCTGATGCAACAATTCGCTCAATTTGATGGATTTAGCGATTGGGACAAATTAGTACTGGCACCAACCACCCGAAAGCAAGACAGTTCTAATAAGGTGCAAGAACAATTCCTGGCAAAAACTGGAAAAACATATGCTGACTATGAATTTACGAAGAGCGCGATATGAATAAAATAGCAGCGATTCTAAAAGAGCTAGAAGCGGAATCTATAGAGATCTTCCGTGAAACTGCGGCCAGCTTTAAGAAGCCAGTAATTATGTACTCCATCGGCAAAGACTCCACTGTGATGCTGCATATCGCCAGAAAAGCTTTCTATCCTGCTCCCATTCCTTTCCCTCTTTTACATATAGACACAACGTGGCAGTTCAAAGAGATGATTACCTTTAGAGATGAAATTGTTAAGGAAACTAAATCTCAATTAATCGCACATATCAATCAAGCTGGGGTGCGAGATAACATCAATCCATTTGATGCCGGAATATCTGAATACACCCGAGTCATGAATACTGTTGCTCTTCGAGAAGCTTTAGATTTATATGGTTTTGATGCAGCCCTTGGAGGATCTAGGCGCGATGAAGAAAAAAGTCGCGCAAAAGAGCGCATATTTAGTGTGCGAGATCCCGGCCACCGTTGGAACCCAAGAGAACAACGACCAGAACTCTGGCGCACATACAACACCCGTTTAGCTCCAGAACAAACAATGCGAGTCTTTCCTATAAATGACTGGACCGAGGCGGATATTTGGCATTACATACTGCAAGAAAATATCAAGGTGAGTTCTTTGTATCTTGCGAAAGACCGTCCAGTAGTAAAGCGTGGAGATCAATTGATTATGGTCGATGATGATCGATACCCATTACTAGATGGTGAGAAGCCAATTATGCAACGCGTTCGCTTTCGGACTTTAGGTTGCTATCCCCTAACTGCGGCCGTTGAATCTAATGCCTCAACTATTGAAGAGGTTGTTGAAGAGGTATTAAATGTGAAACTAAGTGAGAGAGCAACACGTCTAATTGATGGAGAAAATGAAGACTCCATGGAAAAGAAAAAGACGGAAGGTTACTTTTAATGTCCGGGGCGATTGTTCGACTTCTCACGTGTGGAAGCGTTGACGACGGAAAAAGTACTCTTATCGGTCGATTACTTGTTGAAACAGACAGCGTCCCTCATGACACTATTGGCGCGGCAAAAAAAGTAAGACGAAGCGGATCAACTATTGCAGCCGGTGAGATTGATTTCAGTCTCTTAACAGATGGCCTTGAAGCAGAGCGTGAACAGGGTATTACGATCGATGTTGCCTATCGCTCTATGAAGTTATTAGATGGAAAGCGATTGATTATTAGTGATGCACCAGGTCACGAGCAGTACACAAGAAACATGGTGGTAGCCGCATCACGTGCTGATATTGGCTTAGTTTTAGTAGATGCTATGAAGGGTGTTCGAACACAAACCCTTAGACACTTAACAATCTGTTCCTTGATGGGTGTTTCCCGAATCATTATCGCGATAAACAAATTAGATGCTGTGGACTACAAACAAGAAGTCTTTGACTCTATTTCTAAAGAAGTAACCCGCGCAGTTGAGCGACTCAACGTGAAGGATATTCACATTATTCCAATGAGTGCTCTAGCTGGAGATAATGTGGTTTACAAGAGCACAAATATGCCTTGGTATTCATCACAAAGTTTGCTCGAAGCAATTCAGGGTTGGGAAAAACCAATCGATAAAACAGCTAGCGGCGTGATGCGAATCCAGATGATCGCCCGTGCCGAAAACTTCCGAGGAGTCTCTGGAACTGTGCGCCGCGGTTCATTTTCAAAGGGCGATGAGATAACGATTTTTCCAAGTAATAAAAAAGCCAAAATTTCTTCGATTGTTACCTTCGAGAATCAGATAGAGATTGCCAACACTGAAGAGGCAGTCACTTTTGTTTTAGAGCCAGAAGTTGATGCAACGCGCGGAGACGTTATTGCTCAGAACGCTGATGATTTGGCAGCCGCCGATCGCTTTGCAGCTCACGTTGTCTGGCTCAATGAAGAAGATTTAATCCATTCTCGCTCATATTTGATGATGAGTGGACCAACAACTACGCCAGCCATGATCACAAAAATACGCCATAAAATCGACGTTAACACAGGTGAACATCTCTCAACTGAGACACTTAAAATGAATGAAATTGGTGATGTGGAAATTGCATCTGATATCCCAATGGTAATGCGACCTTATCTAGATGATCGCGAGTTTGGAAACTTCATTCTTGTTGACCGCCTAACTTTAAAGACTGTTGGCGCAGGAATGATTAAGCATGCTCTACGACGCTCTTCTAACGTTACTCACCAAGATTATGAAGTGAATAAGGCGCAGCGAAGTGCACAAAAGAATCAAAAAGCTAAAGTGGTTTGGCTAACTGGACTTTCTGGATCCGGTAAATCAACAATTGCTAACGCCCTTGAAAAACGACTCTTCGCCCAAGGGGTTCACTCCTACGTTCTAGACGGAGACAATCTGCGTATGGGGCTGAACATGGATCTTGGTTTTACATCAACTGATCGCGCAGAAAATGTCAGACGCGTTTCTGAGGTAGCAAAACTTATGGTGGATGCTGGGTTAGTTGTAATTTCGGCGTTGGTAAGTCCATTTGAAGTTGATCGCCAAAGGGCGAAGAGTATTTTTGAAGACGGAGAGTTTATTGAAGTCTTTGTTGATACACCTGTAGATGTTTGTAGAGCGCGAGATCCTAAGGGACTTTATAAAAAATCAGCCGCTGGTGAAATTCCTAACTTCACGGGTGTTGG